>Ga0180438_10000514_pt1 | contig 75499 bp, 64 predicted proteins | sample SS_ome_12_FD_132455 | JGI IMG/M metagenome (GOLD analysis project Ga0180438, IMG submission 132455) | Hypersaline lake sediment archaeal communities from the Salton Sea, California, USA - SS_3_D_2 metaG | ecosystem: Environmental > Aquatic > Non-marine Saline and Alkaline > Hypersaline >...
ACGAAAAAGAAGATTACGTAGAATACAGACTGTAATCTATAGGGTAACTTGCATAAACACAGGGTTTATGATATTCTATAACTATGCTAACTTTAGTATGCGCTAATTGTTAATTGGTCAAAATTTAATTGTTTTTACCGTTTTAAATATCTGACTTTCGATAAATTACATACTAAGCCATTTGATATCACACCCTTTCTTGTCCCCCTGTTTAGACCAAGATTGTGATATAAAATGAGAATTCCTTTAAAAATAATTTTCGTTTATAAGTCATTTATTTAAAAGAAGTTGTAGTAAAAGGATATTATGGATGGGAAAACTATGAAAGCAAAGGTGAAAAGCAATAATTAAGTAGAGATATGGCTCCTTCTAGATGCTTATTGTTCCGAAGCTATTTTTCTAACAGCAACGGTTAAGCCCATAATAAGCCACATCAAGATACTCAACTGAAGGGAGTAGATATTTGTATCCGTAAAACTTTGTATCAAAAATCCAAAAAGACCAGATAAAAGTCCCGTTAGTGTGATGTTATATAATTCATCGTCGATCTTTTTTATACTTTTAATCGCTGCTCTGAATAGTACTATTAGCATCCACACAAATACCCCCAAGCCCAATATTCCCATCTCCGCCGCCATATGAAGGTACGAATTATGCGGATACTGCCCGCTTCCATATCTGGGTGCAATAAAAGCATACGTATTTAATCCGCTGCCTATTACCGGAAAATCCTCAATAACATTCACTGCTTCCCGCCACAAGTCACCTCTTTTATTAGGGTCTTCCTGGATTTTTAGCATTGAACTTGTCCTCTCTTTTACCGACTCAGGAAGGACAAAAGGCATGAACATTAGAACTATCAAAAAGCACACTATCAATTTCTTGCTTTTAAGAATCCCGAGAAAAATTATCGATATTAGTACCGCTACCCAGGCGCCTCTTGTATAAGTAAAAATCAGGCAAAATATCAATAGGGCCAATAAAATCCATAGCAGCGGCCTGATTAAATATCTGACCCATTTGAATTTCAGGAAAACATCAGACCAAGTGCTTCCGCCGCAATATGCGAAGCTTAATGCCACCGGGATCATCACCACAAGCCAGCCGGCGAATTCATTGGGGTTGTGGAAGGAGCTGCTGATCCTGCAGCCGAAAATGGGACGCCCTCTTAAAAGATCTGTACCCGTGATCATCTGGAAAATACCATCCGCGGATATGACTATTATCGAAATAAAAAACACTGCCAGGACCCTGATCAACTGTTTTCTCTCGGTCAGAAGTTCAGTGACGATAAAATATAACATAACCCATTCAAAGAGCTTACAGAAAAACCCCTCTAAACTCAAATAAAATGAAACACTCGCAAGTGTTGACAAAAAACCGATAAAAATAAAAACACCGATAGCCGGACCTGGTTCCGTACTTACCGGCTTAAACGCAGTGATTAATGAGGCTCCTCTGCTATAACATACGAGCCGTTTTATAACCCATAAAGAAAGTAAAGTTATAAAAGCTCCTTCCAAAAGCGACTTTGAAAAAGGCAGGGTAAATATCAGGAACAAGAGCGCGAATTCCATGAGCCCGTCAATCCACCTTATTATTTTTTCTTTATCGATGTTCAATAATCCGCCTTTAGGTTATATCTTTCAATAAATCATCCAGTTTCGAAAGGAGCCTGCTCCTTGTATAGTTTTTAAGAACGTACGTTTGCCCCTGCTTTGCCGTCTCTTCTCTGAACTTTTCCGATTTGTAAAATTTAAGGATGGCGCGCTTCATCTCTTCGGCGTTCTCCGCCTCAGTGCATATCCCGCCGCCGCTTTCCTCGAGGAAGTCAGCTGTATCGCCCTTGCCGGCAAAGACGACAGGAACGCCATTTCCAAGATAATCAAAAATCTTATTTGAAAGGCTTGATTCAAGAGCGTCATTTTTGCGTATAGAGTTTATGGCCACATGCGATACTTTCAAAAATAAAGGGATTTTATAGCGCGGTTGAAGCGGCAAAAACTTACAGTTCCCAAGAGCGTTATCCCTGCAGTAATTGACCAGCTCCTTCTTTTTCTCCCCTTCACCGATGAAGAGGAACAGCATATCCTCATATCCCTTAAGCAAAAGAGCGGTCTTTCCAAAAACCTCGTGATCACGAGCAAGCCCCAGTGTACCCGTATATATGACGATGAATTTGTCCTCTAAAGCGTATTCTTCCTTGAGCTTCATCATTTCTTCTTCGGAATGTTTGATTCCCTCATCAACATCGTCTTCAAACCCGTTCATCAGAAGAATGCTTTTGGAACTGTCTTTTGAATACTTATCCACTATCTTTTTAATCCTGGGAGTTACGGCAATGATCCTGTCTGCTTTTTTGAATAGGTAATATTGAAGGACTTTTAGCGGTTTGATGAGTTTCATCGGAACAAGACCGCGGGCGATCGCAAACTCAAGCCATGCGTCACGGACTTCTATTATGAATTTTTTGCGTTTCATTCTGCAGAACAAAAACCCGAAAGGAAGTAATGATAAGGGCGGCGATGAAGTTATGACAACGTCGGGTTTTCTGACAGTCAAAGCGCCAAAAAATGCTAGTATCGGGAAAAATATATAATAAATAATCCTGTTTAAATTTGAATTCCTGTAATTAGCGAATGAATGAGTTTTTATTACATCTATCCCATTAACATTCATCCTGTTAAGCAGGCCGTTTCTTTCCGCGGTCTTGCCGGTCATATGATGAGCAGAGGAACAAATAACGGTTACCTTATGATCCTTTTTCCGCAAGTACTGTGCTATTTCCCAGGTTCTTAAGAGCCCACCGTCTTCGGGGGTATTAAAGTAATCCGTTATGTACAAGACATGCATTTTCCCCCTATTTTCTTCCGCGTCCTAGTATAGATTTTAAGAAGCGCGAAGGCAAATTTTGAACAATTAAATTAAGTTCGTATCCGCAATTACACCCCGGACAGTTTCTATCAAGCATGCTGCGTAACCTCTCATTATAAGAGCCTCTACTTATTGTCGTCTTAAGGTCGTCATCAAGGATGTTCCCGATCTCCGGCAGCACGTAACAGCCTGAATAAACTCTGCCTTCCGAGTCAATGTCTATATCGGTATACCCAAGAAAACAAGGCACTTCTTCAAGTTTCTCTTTTTTAAGATACTTTTCCGTATAATCAAGCTGACTCTTTGATATCCTCTTCATAAAAGGTTTACCTATATTCCTGTTTATCGCCTCCAGAATAGCATCCACTTCCGCCGGAAGAGGCCAAAAATCGTCAATATCCACATCTTTAAGAAAATACGGTCTATTATCGGGCAGATTCATGTCCCATAAGAGTTTTTTCTCTTCTATCAAAGCGAACAGCCCCTCAAGGTCTTTCGCCAGATATGAACTCAACGTGGACATGATCGTTATCCTCTTGCCCTGTATAAGTTTTAAAGAGTCCATTACTCTTTCAAAACCTCCGGGTATGCCGCGGATTTTATCGTTTACTTCAGCCAGACCGTCAATGGAAACCCCAAGATCGGTCAAACAGGAATTGTTTATTTCCTTATAATACTTATCGAGAAGTATGCCGTTGGTCGCCAGTGTGATTTTTTCGAATCTCAAAGTGTCTATTTCCTTAAGAATATTAAACAAATCTTCGCGTAATAAAGGTTCTCCACCCGTAAACCGCAGCCGTTTTACACCCAAATCCTTAAGCTGCTTGATCACGTCTATCGCCTTCTCCGTCGATATTCTGTCTTCCCACTCTTTTTTCCAGTAACCGCAGGTGGTACATCTCGAGTTACACCTCTCCGTGAGTCTTATACTGGACCGAAAAGGGTTCACTCTGGCAGGAAGAACCTTTCCGGCTCCTGTTTTGTCGTATAAATACAACCTGAGTAGATCAACGTAGCTTTTCATGTTTATCAATTTAATCCTCTATCTCTGAACCCAGAATGTCGACAATCTTTTTTGCGCAATTCCTTCCGAAAGGATTTTTCCAATTCTTTTTCTTGTTTTTTGATAAAAACTGTTTCACTGCTCCAGCTACCTTCTTGTGGTCGGTGGAAGCGATTATGTTAGCGCCTACCGCGACGGTCTCAGGCCTTTCGGTATTTTCGCGTAGAGTAACGCAGGGGACCTTTAAAATACAGCACTCCTCCTGCACCCCGCCTGAATCCGTAAGGACAACTTTGCTGTTGGATAAAAGCTGAAGAAAATCAAAGTAACCGACTGCTTTTATTACCTTTAGACCTCTTATGTTTTTTATCTCGTCCATATACCCAAAAAACTTTATCCTTCTCATGGTTCTGGGATGGACAGGAAACACGATAGGATACGGAAAAGTCTTTACAACCTCTTTAATGACTTTGATAATAGCTTTTACTTTCTTCTTTGAATCGACGTTTTCTTCCCTGTGAAAGGTCAAAAGAAAAAACTTTTTTGGCTCAAGACGCAACTTACCCAGTATCTGGCTGCTTTTCTTGGCGATCTTAACATGATCGTTTACAGCATCGACTATGGGATTGCCGACCACTACTATTTTCCCCTTCACATTATCTTTTTTAAGGTTTTCCCGCGCTATCTTTGTAGGCGCGAGTAAAATCTCCGATATGTGATCGATCATTACCCTGTTATGCTCTTCGGGCATACTCCAGTCATTGCTTCTTAGGCCGGCCTCCATATGCACCAGTTTTATCCCCAGTTTTCTGGCGGCTAAAGCTCCTGCGAGATTCGTGTTCGCGTCTCCCCCCACTATAACCACGGAAGGCTTTTCTTTAAAAAGCACTCTTTCAATGCCCTTTATCATCTCAGCAGTCTGTTCCCCGTGCAGTTTGTAATTCCTCACATGGGTATTAACATGCTTAGGTCTTGGCAGATTAAGTTGTTCGAAAAACTGCCTATCCATATTATAGGAATAATGCTGGCCAGCATGTATTATGAAAAAATCCACTTTCCTTTTTTTCAGTTCTTTTACCACAGGGGCAAATTTGACTATCCCCGGCCTGGTTCCGATGATGACCGCGACATTTTTAGTTAATTCTTCTTTCTTTAGGATTTTTATACTCATATTACCTCATTAAATAATCCGAATAATCAATATCAATCTTTGCGCGTCTATCAATAGACTCAATAATACTAAAACTTGCCAAAGTGGTCCTGAGGTAACTATTAAAATCAACCGGAGGTTCTGTGCCCAGAGATACAACATCCATGAAAGCATCTATTTCAGCTTTGTAACCCATGTCTCTGGTAAGAAGGCGTTTTTTCTTCCTGGAACCAGATCTTGCATATTCGGTCATCATAAAATCATCTATCACACAAACGCTGCCGGCGGAAAAGACCTCAATGCGTTCTCTGGGATATGCTTTAGTGCCGCTGGCAGAGTAACAAATGTTCGCGACCGAACCGTCAGAATATTCCAAATTTATAAGCACGTCATCCTTGTTTTCGGAACCTGCCATCTTTGATGCATACACGCTTATGGGAAAACTATCGGTGAAATAATTAACCAGATCGATGTAATGACATACCTCGCCTATTATCCTTCCGCCGCCGATATTCATGTCCTGGGACCAGTGATCCCGGAGGATATAACCCACATTGGCCCTGATGGTTATTACCTTGGGCGAATTGCCGGACTCAGATAAAAACTCCTTAGCCTCTTTGGCAAGAGAGGAAAAGCGCCTGTTAAATCCAACCATTATAAAAGGCGCTTTTTCACCGGACGATTTTCGCCGGTAATTCTCCGCAACCTCCTTTAACTCATTCCTAGTTAAGCACAAAGGTTTTTCAACATAAATATTTTTACCGGCATTTAACGCATCAATGACCATACTTGCATGTTTATCATGTCTTGTCATAATAAACACCGAATCCGTGCATTTGTCCTTTAAAATCTCCTTATAATCCGTAGTCACATACTCGGCATTATACTTTTGGCCTGTCTGCCGGGCAGAAAGCCCTTTTTCGCTTGAGACCGCTCTTAAGTTTAGTTTATTATTCTTAAACAAGAGGGGCAGAAAAATATTCCGGGCGAACTGTCCCGTACCGATGACGGCGATATTAACCTTATCTTGTGAGTTTGCTCTTTTCGGCTGTTTATTTTTTTCTAAATGCAGGAGGTTTGACTCCTCGCTTTCCCCCTTATATTTGATGACTGTGCCCAAATAATCTGTGCCCGTGGTACCAGACAATATCTCCTTATAAGAGTTTAATATATCGTCAAAATCAATCCTGTGCGTAATCAAGGGTCTGACATCCAGCTTCTTTTCCGAAAGCAGACTCAAGAACTCTTCCATATTTCCTCCCTGAGTCCACTCTTTATCCGGAAGAACGTAATTTTTTCTGCTGTCTTCACCGGATGTATCCGGTTTCGGTCCGGCATCCTTAGAGACCACAAATTCCAATTCTTTCTCATAGAAAGACCTTCTGGAAAGATCCAACCCTACAACTCCAACCAAAACTATCCTTCCCCTGAACCGGGAAATCTTCGCAGCTAAATCTATGGGCTGACTTGACTTTGTGGAAGCTGTTATTATTACAGAATCAAATCCTTTATGATTTGTAACCGCTAGCGCCGCCTCTTCGGCGCCGGAATTGCTGTTATCAAAAGATTTTGTTATCCCCAGCTTTCTTGCCTTTTCAACTCTTCCATGATTTATATCAAAAACGGCGACATTATGCCCATAGGCTTTTAAAACCAGCGCCGTAATAAACCCTATAATCCCTAGGCCTATAACTGCGACATCAGCCTTTTCCTTTAACTGCGTATTACGCACACCGTTTATTGCTATAGCACCTAAAGACGTAAATGCCGCTGATTCGCTATCAACATTATCCGGAACTTTGACTACGTTTTCTTGGGGGCTAGCGGTGTATTCCGCATGTGAGGCATACCTTGTGCCGAAAACCGCTACCCTCTCGCCCGTTCTAAAGCCGGTGACTTTTGCCCCGCCTTTGATTACGGTGCCACAGGAGCTGTACCCAAGCGGCAGAAGCTCATCCAATCTTCTCATGGCACCGCTGAAAGCTCCGAAGACCCCTTCCCTCGCGGCTTTGTTTAATAGCTGTTTGAGAAGATCCGGCCGTGATTTAGCTTTTGCCAATAATGAACTTTTGGCAAACGCATTTATATTCTTTTCAGTCCCTACACTGACAACGGAATTAAGAGTTTTAAGCAACAGATCGTTTTCACCCGGATTAGGAACCGGCGCTTCCATAAGACTTAAGTGGCCTGATTTAAAATTCTGGATGAGCTGCTTCATTTTTACATGTATCCTAAAGTTTTTAATCTTTCTTCAATCTGTTCAATATCCTCTTTTTGTTCGAGGCGAGTTTCTTTCTCACCACTAGCAAGTAAGTTTCTATACTCCGCAAGTTTGCGTTTCATCATTAGCATGACTTCAGGATGATCTCCCGATAAATCCGTAATTTCATGTGGATCAGAGATAAGATCGAACAATTCTTCAGTTTTGCTCTCCGTCTCAAATATATACTTCCATTTATCGTTTACAAGCGAAAACATTTGCTCTATTTGCTCTCCGGTATTCATATCTATGCGAGTATCCGCTTCACTGAAAACATACTCATTAAAATTATCTGAGACAAAATCAATACCTAAAAATTTCTCCGGTACTTTCACTTCACAAAAATTCAACAATGACGGAGCTAAATCAATTGTACTTATTAACTTATCTAAATCAATTTTAGTAGTAAACTTTTTTGGAAACTTCATCATTAGTGGTATTTTTATAAGTTCATTATATAATTTCTGTGGATGTGAATAAAACCCATGCTCCCCAAACGCGTCTCCATGATCCGCCATAAATACAATAATGCTTTGGTCATAGATACCGCGCTTTTTAAAATAATCTATTAGCTCTCCTATATAAACATCCAAATATTTAAGTTCATTGACGTAATCCTTCTTAAGTTTTGCTGTCAGGTGGCTGTTACTTCTTGCTCTTATGGCTTTTTGCCATCTCATTTCATAAAAAGGTCTTGCTAAAGAAATACCTCTTCTCCTCCCGTAATACGGCCCATGGGCATCCATATAATGTACCCAGATGAAATTATTCTCTTCTTTCAAGTCGTTATTATCTAAGATACCAAAAACTTTTTTATTAAGTTTTTCCGCCGGTAAATATGCTTGCAGTTTTATAATCCTTTTTATTCTATTCACCAGGTGCATCTTGCTGCCGCTCATCCTCTCAGTAATGGAAAGATCATCATAAAAAACCTTAAAACCCTTGTCATATTTAAATAGCTTGCTTAAAAACGGATTGGAATGAAACCCGTAAGTTCTCCATCCAGATCTTTTAAATGCTTCCGCTATCGTCATCCTCTCCTCGGATATCGAGATCTTGCCCCCGTACATTGACGGATATGTGGATGTAAAAATCGAAGAAAAGGCCCCCCTAGTTGCCGGTGCAGTCGCGTAAACATTGTTAAAAACACAGCTTTCTCCAGCTAGTTTTTTTAAATTAGGGAATGCGCCATCAGAAAGTGACAAGAAATCTTTCCTCAGGGAATCAACAGTTATAAGTATCACATTCTTTTTATTCATATATCCGCTCTCTTCCTTATTGTCCGTTTAAAGGCCATCTACTGCATCATCAGGAAGCTACTCGCTCTAATGCCTCAAGCGTTTTAAGTGCAGTTTTGTCCCAATCAAATTCTTCTGCTCTCTTTAAACTCTTTGTCTTCATCTGTTCAATTAAATCCGAGGACTGTAACAACTTCTCCATTTTCTCGGATAAATCTACAGGGTTATCCGGATCAAAATAAACAGCTGCCTCCTGACATATCTCTGGCAGAACGCTTCTTTCGGAACACAGGATAGCAGTGCCGCATTTCATGGCTTCAATCAACGCTCTGGAACAAGTTTCAACTATCGAACTAAAAATAAAAATTTTACACCTTTTATACAGCCAGTACAATTGATTTCTGGGGACAAAACCCAGGAAAACCACTTTGCCCCCTAAGTCCTTGTCTTTAATAAACTTAAGTACTTTAGCATAATACTTTTTATTCTTAATCGCCCCTGCTATAACCAGCTTTAAAGAAGGATTTTTGCTTTCTTTCAAGAAAATATGGAAAGCTTCAATAGTTTCGATGAGTTTCTTATAGGGGTATATGTTAGAGACTGCAAGTGCATAATCACCGTCAACGAGTTTTTCTTCTGTGTCGCCACAGTCTTTTAGATTCTGTATATCCGCGCTGTGCAGGATTCCAAAAAACTTGTCAGCTGAAGCCCCTGTCTTTTTCAACAGATCCGTTTTTGCGCTCTCGCTCATAACGATAACCGCATCCACCGTCTTAAAAGAAATCAGCCCCAAATACTTCAAAAGAAAAAGCCTTGCCTTGCTTACCGGGTCTGCTTCTCTTACAGTCTGCTGACAAAAAGGAGCCATGTTGGCTATCTTAAGAACCTTCTTACAGGGCGCAAAAAAAACATCATACCCCGAAAGATTATACAAAACGTCTATCCTTCTTCTCTTTAAGATAAAGGGCAGATACAGCTGCTCCCATAGTAATCTGAAAATAATATTTCGTGAGGGAAACCCGCATTTTATATACTGAAAATTTTCTGCCTCTTTTATAAGTTCTTCTTTCTGTGGATTCAGGAAAATAAAGTAATTGTTATCTCTGTCATTCTCAGCCAAGTGCTTTATCAGCATCTTGGCGTAATCCTTACCTCCCGCAAAACCTATAGCTAAAGTACTAATCGCAATATTCATAATATTCCTAATTTAAATATCGTTTATCCAGCTTTTATCCTTTTCGTATCCCAGACGGATGAGAGTTTCCCCGGCGTAATTATCAAAAACCTCGCAGGCATCCTTAGTAAAATAATTTTTCCAATCCCCCGCTATTCCTTTTCTTAAAAATTTTGACCTATTCTCTTCACCGGGATCCCTTTGGGACTGATTCTTAAACGAATATTTCGCGGCCGCTTTTTCAAGGCGTTCGTAATCTGCTTTGACACCACACACGTTTTCTATAGCTCTTCCCGCTTCGCGTGCAGCATCCTGTAACAAATTCTCGTATTTTACTAAAGTAACCCCTTTATCAAGCCAATTGTTAGCAAATTCACACCATGTAAACCTGTTGTAAATGCTTTTTGTGAATTTATATTTGATAAACTTCGGCAGGTTTTTCTTTACGTCATGGTAATCCTCAAACCTCAGGGCTCTTCTTGTACGCTCCACTCTCGAAGCATTAAATTTATCGTTTATGAACAAGCTGTGAAAATAGTAAGAGACCATAACGTCACGGCCATCCCTGACAACGATAAAGATGTTCTTGATAAGAGGAGAATATAAATAATGCCCATGCATGACACATGATCTGAAAGCAGGTTTCCTGTTTCGTGGAAACGGAATATTCAGATACTCTGCAAGTATCTGCCCAAACCACGTACCGCCTGATCTTGGGTATTCGGCAACTACATACAGTGGTAATATCCCCGAAAAACCATATACCATCATCCCTCTGTAAATCAATGCTATATTCATGTTATTTTCTAATTTCTTGTTTTGATAAAAATGACTCCCATTTCTGTGCTATCGCTCCAATGGAATAATTTTTCTCTATATTTTCGAGATTGTTCCGCCCCATTCTCTCCCGTAATGCCTTGTTCTCCAAAAGCTCATTAAACTTACTGCGAAAAATTACCCCCGCCCTGTCATCGAAAAAGAGCGCATTTACATCCTCTTTGAGGATATTATAAAACGGTTCATAGGAGTTGACCAGAAGCGCCAATCCGTAACTTTGTGCTTCCAGTAAAACATTCGGCGTTGCATCGACAGTAGAAGAGTAAATAAATAAATCCGCATTTTTATAAAAAGGCTCTGTCCTCTCAACATAACCATGCATGTTAATTTTGAGATTGTCGGGTAGGTCTGTATATTTTTCTAAAAATTTTTTCAGCTTCTCAAGGTAATACCCTCCCCCGAGAATATCGTACACAATCCTTGCGCTTCCATAATTTGATTTAAACTCTTCACTTAGATTTTTTATTACCATACACACACCTTCATATTTATCCCGATAAGAGAGATTTGTCACCGTCAACAAATGAAACTCCTCCCTTTTAGCTGTAAAGAAACTGTTTTCGGCTCTCTCTTTTACAGCTATGGGCTGCGGGATAACTGCTATTGGTATTCCTTCGCGCGTATATTTCTTTAAACTAACGATCAAAGATTTATTTACGACCACGGCCCCATCGATGCATCGCAAAAGTATTTTCGTAATAAAATAATTTATCGCCAGTTTAACATACCTGAAAAACTTATGATTCGCTAAAACAGTTTTTATGACTTTTTTCCTTATAACTATAGGGTCACCCCCTAGACGACAGATTACTTTCGCTTTTACCACCGTCCTTGCTAGAAAAGTCCAGAAAAGACTCTTAAAGTCACCACCATAAACGAGGATAAGATTAAAATCCCTGTTTCTTACCGCATAGAATAAAGATTTAACAATAAAGTTTAAAATGTTTTCATCGTTTCGAAAGAGAGTGATTTTAACATTCTCTATCTTTGCCAACGGTTCAGATAAAAAACGATATCTCTCCCTTTTGTCTCTTGTCGTAATTATCAGTATCTTCATGCCCTCTTCAAGTATTCTTCCTCGCCAGAAGCAGTATCCTTGCTCATAAGCCCTACCGCCAGAGGCAGATAAAAAACAGGGTTATTCAACAGTGGCCGCGTTTGTCCGTGAATCAGCAAGAGCAGTAGCGCTATCCAGTTAGCCAAAAACCAGTATGAAAGTTCCGGATTGCTGCGATAGTAATGCTTGTGCTTTCTCCATAAATTCTTAAAAGCTTTAAAGATAATGCTTAAAAACAAAATTAAGCCTATAATTCCGGATCCAGTCCAAACCGTAAAAATAACATTGTGTGAAATAACTTCAAAACCGTATATTTTCTGCATATACGCGCCGAAATTGTCAAACCCAACACCTAAAACAGGATGTTTCCTTATGATTTTAAACCCCGTCTTGTACATCTTTATTCTGTTACCAGCCTCCTCTTCCCCTCCTTCCACGAAAGTCTGCACATTGTCTGAAAACCGGGTAAGCCGGTACCATGTTATATTTATGAACCGGTTAGTCCGCGGTATAGCGAGAAGCACTGAAAAAATTATACCCACCACTAGCAGCATGGCAAACATGTATTTTATAAATCTAAAGGCATTACGGCTATACATAAGCGAAGTCATTACAAGCACGATTATAAGAACCGCATACGCACTTAGTGACTGTGAAATAAAAACATCGAACAGGGCAAGTGCCAGTATCATATACAAGAACAGTTTTCTCCTCTGGAATTTGATAAAGTACAAAAGGAAGGGAATACACACTTCCACCAGCGCGACCATATGATTAGGAAAAGACCGCAAGACGTCCCTGACCCTCTCGATACCGATCAAATCGGTTGCTTCCCCTCCCCGGCTTATAATAAATTCGTTTACCTGTACGGTTTCAACGCGGATATTGCCGTATTTATAGATCAAAACTACGTTTAGCACGAACAAGAAAACCGGTATAAACATGTATATGCCTTCGATGTCCTTATGGGTATAGTTGACCACAATAAAGCAGAAAATCATATATACCAAAAGGTAAATAGTAACAACAAAAGAGGACCATAAAACTTCGCCGCGGTTTATACTCCAGACTGACGACACATAGAAAGAAGCAAACAACCCGATCATTAAGACATTGTTTTTGACCGTGTAAAACAGCGCCTTACGGTAATAAAAGGACAGTATCAAGAGGTTATAAAAAACAAATGCGGTATATATAAAAAAGAACTTATACTGCGTAAGCCGCGCTATGACATAAAATGGTATAATCCCCAGAGCTAACAGAAAGAAAATCTGACGGATTTTTATGCTGGGAATCTTTAACACCTCATCCATTAGCCACCAATATCCTTCTCTTAATAGCCCCTATTGCTCATGAATCCAAACTTGAGGAAAGTGTCTCTTATATACTCTTTGCACTTTCTTAAGATAATACCAGGGCGGATAGACCCTGCGCATCCACTTTGCCGTCTCCCCACACGCCTGATAGTCAATGTTCGAGACCTCCCTTTCCTCCAGTCTCTCCATTATTCCTTGAACTTCTTTATCCTTGGTGATTTTTTCATTTAAAAATTCCAAATTTTTTTTAAACTCAGGTGAAAATTCTTCCGGCGGTCTAATCCCTTCGAAATTGCCAGTTTCCAGTTGTTTCCTTATGCCTAAGCTGCCAAAAAGATGATGCTGGGGTCTATTCCAGAAGTCCTCTTTTCCCGGGGAATATTCCATACCGATCACTCTGCATATATCTTTTAACTTACCCGAGGGGTCACTTGCAAGCTCGTTATAACACACGGAAACAAACGGAAGGCGCGTATCAGAAAATTTTCTATGCCAGTTCAAAAAATTTCTGCGCCAACTTACCATACCCCTACCCCGTTTCCAGTGGGAATAAACTAGATCTAATAGTTTTTTCCAGATTATCAAATTAATCACTTTGATGCCGTTTCTAGCGGCCCACCTGTTATTGTCTACCACCCATGAAATTTCTTTTGAGGAGTCTATTACAAAATCAACACCCAGCCTTTCGAATGCCTTTTTGTGAAAGTCACTCTCCGGATAATCCTTGATCTTTTCCCAGTATGGACATGGGTCTTCCTTACAGGTGCACTTGATTTTAAAATGATGCGTTCGATACGGTCTGAACCAGGCATAAACTTCCCCGCAATGAAAAGCATTTGGAGAATTGCCCAGCATTGAACCAAGCAGAGTGCTCCCGGAACGACCCGGACCGCAAATATTAACTATAATTGACATCTTTCACCCATCATATACATCTTATAAAATAGCACGCAAGTAACCCTACATATAGTTATTATCCCCAGCCTGCAGGGTTTTGTTGGAATATTTTCTTTTCGACCTGATCTTCCGACGAAACCTGGCGATCAGGACAAGATCATCTCTTTCCAGCTGTTTGGTGATTAATACCCCATATAGGGCAAGAACGTAAAACAATACGCCAAGTGCAAAAAGACCTAATATGTTATGCATGAAATTGCCTAAAGATATCCGAAAGATCGCGCTTAGCGTAATACAATAGCCGATATAAAAAAACAGTTTTTTTCTGAAAAAGTGTACTTCGATATATTTCCTCATCATAACAAACATGCTTGCCTGCTGGAATATAGTAGCAGATCCTGTTGCTATCGCCGCCCCGATTATCCCGTACCTTGGAATCAGCAAAAGACACAGGAAAATACTGACAAGAAGCGTCGAAATAGAAATCAGCATGTTAATCTTTGAATGCCCCATAGCAAGCAACGTAGCTCCACTGGGCCCCACAGCGGTTTTTGCAAAAAAACAAAATGCGAGAATAGCTAATGCGGGAGCCGCGCTTTTGTAAGAGGCGCCAAACAAAACCGAAATCGTTATCCCGGGAAAAAACATAAGGAATAGTAAAATCGGAAGCGCCAATAAGACAAGCCATTTTGTGACAAGCGAAAAGATCCTGCCTATCTCAGCCATATTATTCTCACCAAAGAGCTCTGAAGCGACCGGATTAAATATGACAACTATTGAACTTAAAAAAAGGTGTAAAAAAGCGGCAAGGGTAAGCGCCACGGAAAATATACCAACTTCATAAGCCCCCAGGAAAAACGCTATTAGAAGTGTGTCGGTCCTGGTTTTTAAGTTATTCCCGATTTCTACCAGAGCTACCGGCCATGAATACTGGGTTATTTCCCTTAAACATGTTTTTTTATCCAAACTATTCGGGTAAGAGACGATTTCCCTATATAAAAAGATCGCCGATACCATAAGCATCATAGCAACAGTAATAAGAAATGAATATGCCACACCGTTAAGCTCGAGATTAAAGAACAGGAAGAGAAACGCAACTAATACCAAAGGCATTACCCGCCACAAGATTCTGTCCGTGATGATAACAAGATGGATCTTTTTAAACCCGCGCAGGCCCGCATTAAACACCCTGCTTAAAGCGAGTAAGGGCACGGCGAAAGCAAATATCTTTAATACCGGCATCAGTTTCTGATCGTGGAAAACGCTTGCGGCCATCTTCCCGGAAAATAGATAAACAAGAAGCCCCCCTGCACATGACGAAAGAAGTATGATTTTCCAGACAATTTGAATCGTGGTTTTGATTTTACCCGTTTCACCCTGTCCTTTGTAAAAGGCAGTAAAACGCGTGACCCCGTTCTGGTATCCCATAAGGGTGAAACTTGTCACAACTACCAGTATGGCTAAACTCAGGTTCACCAGACCAAATTCTTCCGGCCCCAGGAGACGCGCAAGCATTACCTTAAGACCTATTCCCCCAAGCTGGTTAGTCACAATGCCGATAAAGGAAAATACCGTCCCTACCAATAGCGCCTTAAACATCCTTCTTCTCTTCTTAGCTTGCATAATAAACTGAAAACCTTTGATTTAAAAAATCCTTATAACCCCCAGATCCGCGTTCCTTCCGCCTGTGGCAGTGTTTCTTAAAACCATCGGGGAAGAATCTTCACCGCCGGAACTTTTAAGAAAAAATATCACCTGATATTTTTCTGTCTTTACTCTTCTTTTAAATTCAGTCGTATATACTTCACCTATCTGCCAGTTTGAAGTACCTCCCGCTATTTTATCGGAAAAACATAAAAATCCTATATTTTTTCGTTTTGGCGGCAATAAATCCAGATCCTTTGTTTTAACATAGATCACACACAAATAATCCCTGTCTATTTCACTCAAACATTTAAACCAGAACTTAAAAAGCGCTCTTTTATCCGCGCCTATTCCGATATCATACCCCAAAAGCTGAATCTTATCAGAAAAATTAATATCCGCCTTATCGGGAGGCGTTAATTCCTCAATTCTCTTTTCTATAAACTGGCCTTCACCTGCACCCGGCTTTTCATATAATCCGCTTAAAGCAACCAATGAGCCCATGTGGTTCGGAGCGATGCTGACAGCCTGCCGGTACTCTTCGATTGCCTCCTCCCTCCTCCCTTCTTTCTGGTAAACTGCGCCTAGTAAATAATATACATCCGCGAATTTACTGTTTTTCTCAAGACAAAACTTGAATGATTTTTCAGCCTTTTCGAGCATGCCTTTATCCAAATAACTTTTCCCCAGGTTATATTCCCAAAGTAAATCGCGGGGCATTTCTCTCGGGAAAATGCGACTATTGGCCTTTTCATAACAGGCAACCACCTTCGTTGCTTCCCTGATATCATCTTTACTTACATAAATATCATAAAGCCTGAGATAACTATTTTCCTCATTTGGTTTTAACTGCGCGAGTCTTTTCAGGCATTTTATTTCTTTCTCAAGATCGCCGTTATTTTTATAATAATCAGCCAAAAAAGAACCGACATTATACTCTTTCTGCGGTTTTAATTTAAAAAACGTGCGAACTGTCCCGCTTTCGGATAATATTTCTTCCTTACGAAAAATACTCTCATAAACCTTGAGGGCCTTATCCGTCTGGCCTTCCTTAATATAAAAATCTGCTTTAGCCAGACGAACCCAGCTGGTGCTCTTTGCCCATAAAAACACAAAGATCATACTAAGAGTTATAACAAGAATTAATTTAGTTTTATTCATAATCATGCTTCGCCCTGGCTGATTTCTCTTTCTTCCCGCCTCCAAAGAATAGACTGTTAAGACGCTTTTCCGTCTCAATCCTATCAGGGTTTTCAGCCTTAACAAAAACGTAATATCTGCCAACTTTCTCGGAAAAATCATAGTTATTCTTAACAAAATCAAGAACCGGCCTAATATTTTCTTCGGGATTACGTCTTGCGATCCGGCGATCTACCGCCGATAAAACAACAACTTTTGGAGCTTTTTCTTTTGCCCTTTCCAGAAAATCCCGCATAACGCTTTTATCGGCAAAAAGAAAGTACACTACATCCTCCCTTGCCGGTGTGGGATGGGCGGAAAGAAAAGCCAAAAAAGCATTACTGCCATAGAAAACATCTTCATTGACTTCCGCGGCGCTGTCGATCGCCTTAATCGCATTCTTAAACGCCATGGCTTTTTCCCGTTTAATCATGACATTACCCATGCGTTCTATATTTGTCTTTTGCCAGTTTTTCTTAAAGTACGGTAAAATACCCGTGTAAGCAAAGTAACCGCTTTTACTTAGGGCAAAGAAAGTATAATAAGAATAAAAGGAAATGCCGGAAATTATAAATACAAGAACCAAGGAAGAGCTTACTCTCACAAGCATCTTATTTGTTTTACCCGCCATAAGCCGGTATGTCTCTAATCCGATAAACACCATAATTATATACATTAACGCCTGATCCTGCGGGAACCTATAATACTTGAAACTGCCTATCTGCATATGGAAAAAGCAAAAACCCGTCATGATCAATAAAGCACACAAACGGGTAAAAAGTGTCATATCTTCCCTTCTCTTATATATGATAAAAGCGAAAATGAACATAAACAGAATTCCTGCAATGCCGAACAAAGTATTGGGATAGACCCAGAAACGCGCAGCATCACCGGCAGCCTGCCTGGTGATATAAACGGTCCATAGGGTATCCCTGAAAAAATCAACTATATTGCCGCCTCTTAGCATGTAATAAAAGATAAATGTCATGCCGCTTGCTATCCCACCTGAAACGCAGTAAATAAAATTCCTTAGCGGAGTTTTCTTTAGATATGTTATTACGAAAATAACCGCCAGTGTAAGCAGAAGATAACATCCTATATCCTGCCTTATCCATATCATAATACCGCATGCAAAACCCGCTAGAGAAGCGCGCAGTTTATCGGGTCTTTCAATATACCTCAAAATAAACAAAAGACCCGTTAACACGGAAAGCATAAACCAGACTTTCCACCATGGTCCCGGCATTATTAGATGAATGATCACCGGGATCAAAGCTAAGATCCTGGGCAGAAATCTGCAAGCAACCAAAAAAAGCAAAAGATTAGAAAGAGTTAACAAGAAAGCTAAAAGTAATTGAGAGGATTCCACCGAAACTCCCAACATTTTAAACCATCCCCCCAACACTAGATAACGTAACGGCGGATAATAAGAGAAAAAATTGATATAAGGCATCTGTCCGGAAGAAACCCTCGCCCCGCCTGAAAGCAAACAGCCGTAATCCTTAACGGGATACGCCAGCTTGTTGTAATAAGCGCCGTAATAGGCCAGACTTATTACAAGAATGAATATCATTAATGCGATAGTTGCTCCTCTTAAATTTGCCTTTTTCATAGCTTCTTCCCCACAACAAGCGCATAAGAAAATAGTCCCCAGCCGCTACTTTTCTCTATCTCACCCCGCGCGTCAAAACCGGCTGACTCTACCAAATCCACCAGATCATCTTTCGAACGTAAAAAAGCCTTATCAGAGAACGGATACAATAGCCAGTCACTTAACCAGTTCATGAAATTTTTAAACGGAGGATGATTAACCGGATCTAAAATAAGTAATGTCCCATTCGCTGTTAAAGAATCGTAGCACTTCTTTATTAGAGCCACCTGATCCGGGTATTGCAAATGATGCAGGAAACTAACCATCAATATACCGTTAGACTCGGAAAGATCTACCTCTTTTATATCCGCACATGAGAATCTTAGATTAGACACTTTTTCTGTGATATTTTTAGCTGTTTCAACGCGTTTTTTATCTATATCAATCCCGGTAACAACTCTTCCCGGTTTATCTAAAGCCAGATAAGCTGCCTCAAACCCGTACCCTGAACCAAGTTCATAAATCTGACCTTCATCCGGCAATAGCTCGCTTATCTTATTAAAAGGTATCAGAGAAAATTTAAGTCTAGTAAAAAATCTGAAGATTTTACCCCTTTTACATAAAGATAAGATTTTTTTCTCTATATTATTCATTTTCATTTATTTTTTTGAACGATACAGATTATTGATATGCCAAAGGGCAAATTGAATCTCTCAAGAAAAATCTTTTCGCTTCTAAAAATGTTATAAAATAAATTCTCTATCACTTGCGGAAATTCTTTTTTTTCCACAGAACTAGTCCTTATTTTGTTACTCATCTTTGCAAGAGCTATCGGAAAGAATAAAAACATATTAAAATAACTGCATTTTACTATATCAAACCCTGCCCCTTTTAGTTTCTGGATGATTTCTCTACGGCTGTACCTTCTTCTATGCATTGCATCCATATCATGCTTGCCCCATAAAAAACTAAATGCTGGAACCGTCAAAAAAAGCATTCCTCCAGGCCGAAGTAAACCCGCTATTTTTTTCAGAGATAAAGAGTCATCCTCAATATGCTCAAGCACATCAAGCATTATGACTCTATCGACCGAGTTTTCCGGAAAAGGTACTTCATCGGGTAATCTGCCCTCAAAAAGACGAGTGTCGGGATACCGCTTTTGGGCATACTTTATAGCCTCAGCACTATCCATACCCCACGCTTGACCATACCTTGATACCGCTTCCAAAACTCCACCGGTCCCAAAACCTATCTCCAGAATATTCAACAAATCAGAATCCGAATATTTCTCAAATAGATTCGTGACGATCTCTTTCCTGGCATTAAGCCACCAATGGTTGTCTTGAATATCATCAAGCCATTTATATGTATCACTTCTCATGGTACGGCTCTTCCAGAACAACTACCGTATTCCAACAAAATCTCCCAAGAAAGGGGAACACTTTTAATATCACTCTGTCCAAAGAACTTAAAATAAGAAACATTTGTTTATATTCCTCAGCATGTCTGATAACATACTTCCAATAACGCTCCCTTGAGGGATGTATCCCCTTAAGAAACAAAACGACAAAAACCAACAAAGAAAAAAACCAGAATTCTTTATGCTTTACCTCTTTAAAATGTCTCCTGAAGAATTTTATATCCCTAAACTTAAGCGGCTCTTCCTGCGGACTGCGCACATCTTTCGCTAGCCTGCGGTATATGTTAATTATAAAATTGTGGGCAAACGGCTCTATAAAGACGGCTTTACCGCCGGGAGATAGCACTTTTTTAACGTCAGCTATCATGTTCTCGAAATCCATATGATGCAAAACGCCGTTTCCGTAGATGTAATCAAATCGACTCCCCAACGACATAATGTCCCCGGCGTCCAGTTGCAAAGTTTCGATACTTACGCCGTGAATGCCGGCCAGCTCTTCCGCTCGCCTCAGCATCCCGCTTGAAATATCTACCGCCGTGACTTTGGCGCCTTTCTTTGCGAAATAAACGGCGGATTCTCCCGCGCCGCAGCCAAGATCAAGTAATGACTTACCGCAAAGTGAACCAAACTCTTCCAGTACAAACTTATTCTCCTGCGCAGTAAGGGCTTCAAAGCTTTCATCGACCAAAAGCTCTTCCGCTTTTAGCGAATCCGCATAGCTGTCATGAAATCTCTCTTCGGAGTCCAGCCTCTTAAGCCCAGTACTTTCAGTATTCATTGTTTTTCCCCGATAAATACAGATATGGACATAGGGTTCACGCTTCTTGGAATAGAAAAAGGCAGTAGAAGCGGTTTTGCCTCCTCTTTGAAACTTGTGAAATTTAAAAGCCTGAATCCCGCCTCTTTTAAAAAGGCGTTCAGCGTCCTCACGGAAAATAAATAAACAGGAGGTCGTTTTGATCTGCTTAATATTGACCTTAGCGCAGGGTAGCCCAGTTTCTCAAAAAAAGCGACAGCATCATTGACGGTGTTTTCCGCTATTATTACCTTGCCCCTTTTTTTTATAATTCTTTTTATACTTCGAAAAACCTCTCGAACGTATTCGAACGTGAGAAAGACCGATTCTTGAGCAAAATGATGCAGGGAAAAATGAGCCACAATCACATCAAACGATTCCCCTTCGAAAGGGAGATCTCTTGCCTCCGCGCAAATAGCTTCGCGCCCTTCTCCAAGCTTGTGACATTTAATCAGTTCCTCTGAGGTATCTAGTGAAACTTGCAGGGTCATACCCCTTGAATCTGGAAGATCTATCCCGCCGCTCCCCAGATTCAAGACTTTTCCTTTTAGATATGGCTCTATGATACTGGCGGTACGGCTGTATATGCGGTCGTATTCAGCTTTGGCAGACTTGACATAATTTTTCCCTAGTTTATTGAAAAAATCTTTAGACCTTTGGGTATCAAATCTGGTGCCTCTATTTTTTTTTTCATTGAGAGTCCTAAGCATCTACTTGATTTATCACCCTTTTATTTTTCACAAGAGTCCCTTCGAATCAAATCCCTGACATAATACAGCGGCCTTTGCCTGGTTTCTTCAAAACAGCGCCCCAAATACTCTCCTACAATACCCAGAACAATTAGCTGCACTCCACCCAGAAACACCGTGGCTGTAAACAAGGCCGCATAGCCGGGGACCCTTATTTGGCTTGTAAAAACCTTCAAAAATACTATATAAATTCCCATTACCAATGCGCAGAACGACAGAAAAAATCCCGTTACGACAGCTATGCGTAGCGGAATATATGAAAAGGTGGTAATCGCATCAACAGCCAGGATAAAAGATTTCCATAATGAATATTTTGGTTTCCCCTTTGCCCTCCTGTCGCGCTTATATTTTATTACCGTTTGCTTATACCCCATCCAGGAAACCAAACCCCGTATATAACGGTGTCTCTCCTTTATTCTCTTCAGCCCTTGAGCGACTTTCCTGTCAATCAGACGAAAATCTCCCTCGCTCATAGACATATCCACATGCGTGATCCTCTGTATCACCCAGTAAAACGCTGAAGCGGTAAAAAGTTTGATAATTCCCTCGCCCTCCCGCGCGTCTCTGGCAGCATTGACAACATCGTATCCCTTTTTCCATTCCTCGAGCATCTTAAGGATAAGTTCCGGCGGGTCCTGAAGATCCGCATCGATCGTAACTACCGCGTCACCTCTGGCATGATCTATCCCTGCGGTAATGGCAAGCTGGTGACCGAAATTTCTGGAAAGATGCACTATGACTATGTCGGGATCCTCTTTGTAAAGCTCCTTCATTATTTCAAGGCTGGAATCACGGCTACCGTCATCGACAAAAACAATCTCAGTCCTTTCACCCGTCTTGTCAAGAACGTCTCTTAAGCACCTATGAAACCCTTTAAGGTTCTCTTCCTCGTTACAGACTGGCACTACAACGGAGAGTAAAAACTTCTTATCTTTCGCAGTGTTCATATCCATGGCCGGCTCCAACGCTTTTCTTTTTGCCGTGCTAGGCAAAAAGCTCACTTATACCTTCTTCCAGGGTAATGGAAGGGCAGAACTTTAGAAGTCTTTTCGCTTTTGAGATATCCGAGAAATTCTTCCTTATCTCGCCTTTTCTGGGAGGAGAAAACTTTACATTCCCCCTCTCTTTACCTTTGAGTGCATTTACCATTTTAGCTAAATCGGTTATCCTGGTCTCTTCTCCCGTAGCAATCTGAAAAACTCCGCCAAAAACCGAATTTTTACGGTTATTATTATAAGTCTTAAGAGATAAAAATATCGCCTGCGCGATGTCACGCGCGTGGATAAAATCGCGGGTTTGCTTGCCGTCGCCGTATATCTCAAGTTTTTGCGCTTTTTTAGATTTCTTTAAAAATTTCGCCACCACTGACGTCTTATGCTTCGAATACAGCCCGTAAGCATTCGCGAAACGAAGAGATATAGTCTCCATATCATAGGAATGAAAATACGCCGAGCATAATGCCTCCCCGTGCAGCTTGGTCGCTCCGTACGGGGAAAGGGGCGCTGGTACCATCCGTTCATTTATTGGAGGGATTTGCTCCCCAACTGCCGCATTAGAAGAAGCAAAAACAAACCTTTTTATCTTATTTGCCCGGGCGGCTTCCAGAATATTCAAAGTACCCGTGGCATTAATTTCAAAATTCTCTTTGGGGTCCTTAAGGGACTCCACCACCTGTGTATGCGCAGCGAGATGAACTACCGCGTTATGTCCTTTAATAGATTTATATAATTCAGTAGTATCTAGAATATCACCTTCAACGAGTTTTACTTTCCCTTTCCTCGCGGAATCTTCTATAGCTGCCGTTAAATTTGCCCCGGAACATGCCGAAAGGTTATCATAGACAGTTATATCAACCCCTCCTTTATCCAGGAGGTATTTGACAAAATTGGCGCCGATGAAGCCGGCGCCTCCTGTTATAAAAACTTTCTTCCGCATTTGTTTGTCTAGTATTTATGTCTCTAGCATATCTAAAAGCTGCGCCTTGGATTGAGCGCCTACCCGCCTGGTGACCTCCTTGCCGTCTTTAAAAAGAATAAAGGTCGGAACACCCATTATATTATAGTCAGATGCGCTTTTAGGATTCTGGTCAACGTTTATCTTTGTTATCTTCACCTTATCGCTGATCTCTTGTGCAAGTTCCCCGATCGTGGGCTCCACCATTTTGCACGGAGGGCACCAAGATGCCCAAAAATCCACCAAAACTGGCTGCTTGGAAGCTATAACTTCGTTTTCAAAACTATTATCTGCCAACGCTAACGGTTTCGCCATCTTCGGCTTTCACCTTTTTGATATCATTTCCGTTTTCAATAAGTTCCAGTCTTTCAACTTCTTTCTTCACGCCTGACCACCAGGTCTTAGGCAGGATAAGGTGCTTTTTCTCCTCGATCCTTCCTTTTATCCTACGCTGGGTAAGAAGTTTAAACATCCTGTAAATCTCTTCCTCGAGCATATTTTTCTGAACGAATCCGAACTCTTCGGGAAGGTTCTTGAAGATGGGCTCAAAGGGGTGCCTATCAGCTTCAACCCGCGGGTTCTCAACGCGCTGGATCTTTACCTTGAGTCCGAATTCCTTCTCCCCGACTTTTTTGACCGTCTCAGCAAGCCTCCTCATGCTGCAGTACCCCGACATCTGGTTCACAACCCCGTACTGTCCCGGTTCGGGAGGTTTGGCAATGAGTCTAGTCATGCATCTCATCGCTTCTTCCAAAGCGATAAAACCCCTTACCTGTTCTCCCGCCCCGTAAAGCGTAAGCGGGAATCCTATAACCGCCTGGGCAACATAACGGTTTATAACCGTGCCGAAACATTCGTCTATATCAAAACGCGTCCTGAGACGCGGATCGGCGCTTACCTGATCGGTATGAACCCCGTATATAACGCCCTGCATTACGTCATAGGAACGCAGCCACCAGTATTTACACGCTTCATAGACGTTGAAAGTATCCTGCACTTTAGAGCAGTGATAAAAAGAAACCGGGTCGCGCGGGGTAAGTTCCCCTCCCATGCTCCACTGGCGTCCCTGCCAGCTAAGAACGGCATCGGCGGGAAACATCCCCTCAAAAAGCGGCCGGCCGGTAAGAGGCGTACCGTACTCACCCATCGTACCGAGTTTTATGAGAGAAGTCTCTGGAACAGCCTCGTGCATGGTGAAAAGTAATCCCAGCGTCCCTATGACATTGTTCTTCTGGACATAGCTTGCATGCTCAAAATCTATCATACTGTACGGCGCACTGGGGCACTCGCCGTAATGGACGATCGCCTCCGGTTTTATTTCTTCGATGAACTCCTTTAATAGCTCCCTGTCCATTATATCAAGTTCACGGAAATCTATGGTCGTGTCCAGCACCTCCTTTGCGACATGAAGCCGGTCCGTCATGGTAGCTACAGGAACAACCGTATGAGAACCTCTCTCTTTCACCCAATTGCGCCGGCTGTAATTATCCACTCCGCTTACCCTGCATCCCAGTTTAGAAAGCCAGAGCGCCAGTGTCCACCCCAGATACCCGTCCATCCCCAGTATCATGACGCGCATGTTCTTAAGCAGATATCCGTAAGGGCTTTCGACCCATTCGGGACACTCCCTGAAAGTGATGCTCGTCGGGTCAAAAAGCCCGAGCTCGGGACGCCTCTTACACTCAGCCATGATGTGACTTTCGGAAGAGGTGTCTTTACGCTTGTCAAATTCAGCCGTGGACTGGCCACAGGCCCTGAAATCCACCTTACCTGCCAAGTTTATCGCAGGACAGTTCCAGCATGTACATTCCGCATTATGCAACTTGCCGCTCATTTATTGCCTCCTTTAATCTGTCTATAACACCGACAACATCGCTTACTGTGACGTTTTCTGGAATAATATCAGTATTACATTTCCTGTTAACCAGAAGAAACGCATCCTCTTGTGTATGCTTGCCCGTAAAAATACCTTTTGACCAGACCTCTTCGGCGTTTATAGCCGCCTTTAAGTTAAAACCTTTTTCTCCAACAAGAACAAGATCCGGAGCCCTGTCAAAATAAGTCCCGGAATATATCTCTTCCTTCCTGTAAAGGCTCTTTATGACTTTTTCACCCTCTATTTCGAAATTATTGAATAGTTCTTCCACTTCTTCCGTAACCTTCTCCCTCATTCTCAAAGGGACGCTGCCGCGGGGATACCTCTCTTCCAGATTTATATATATGCGAGCCGGGTCAAGCGCAAATGCTCTAGTGCCATGGTCAATACTGCTGAAACTTACCGCTTGCCCCTCCATCAATTTAAGAAAACCGGCTTCCTTTAAGATGCGGTTCACATACACGTCCTTTTCCAATCTTTCAAACCCATGATCAGAAAGCATTATTAGCGAGTCATCCTCTTTCATCTTAGAGGCTATTTCACCTATTATCATATCTATCCTTCGAAAATAATTCACAAATTCCTGATGAAACTCATGCCTCTCATCCTCGTAAGCATCCCACAAAAAGTGCATGAGACGATCACTGCCGGTAAAAACAAACATGAAGGTGTCCCATTCTTCTTCCCAGAGATGCCTGTAAGCGCCTATACGCGTTTCGTTGGTGATATTAAGGTCCTTAAGAAAAAGCTCCAGCGATTTATGCGCTTTAGCGGAATCGACATCGACCCTGTAATCCATTTTCTCCAGGTGAGCGAGCATGGCAGTCGGATAAACGGCTCTTTCAAGATCCAAAGCCACAAAACCCGATATCAGGATACCGTTAAGCCGGCGTGCCGGATAAGTGGAAGGGACGTTTACGATGATGTGACGACTGGAAGCATCCTTCTCCCAAAAAGTCTCGGTCTTCAGCTGACTGAAATTGGGAAATGATAGCCTGTAAGTATTATCCGGGAAATCAGTAAACCCGAAGATCCCGTGCTCGGCAGGATTTTTGCCTGTTATGACAGAAGACCAGGCAACCGAGGAGATCTCGGGTATCGAAGAAGCCATTTTCCTGAAAGTCCCCCTCTCAATGACTTCTTTCGTCCTGGGCATGATACCCCGCTTTGCAAAATCCTCAAGAAGACCGTACGGAACGCCATCAAGTCCTATGATTACCACTCTAGCCATTTTTAGTAGTTTCCCTTGTTTATAAAGAAGTTACGATACCGCCGGCGCAGGTGTTCTCGTCCTTGACAAGCACGAACCTGCCCAGTTCCTGGACATCACTAAACGTTTTAACCGCTATGGGTTTTTTGGTCTTTATTAAAACTTCTCCTACTTCGAGATTTTTAAGTCCGCTAGCGTTTTCCTCAACGACTTCAAGAGTAGAAGAATTTATTCTTTCTTTAATCTCTTCGATCCTGCAGGTGGTCTCCTGGGTGGCGCACTTAATGATCAGTTTTTCATCTTTACTGAAATCCTTTTTTGAAAGCCATACTATATTCGCATAAAAAGAATCCGTAAAACGCGGCTCTTCCCCTTCGGCGCACACGATATCACCGCGGTCCAAGAAAACCCTATCCTCGGTAGTAATTCCTATGCTTTCTCCGCTTGAGCTTTCATTTACAACGAAAGGATATTTCTCTATGGTCTTTACCTTGGTAGTCTGTTCGTGCGGTAGGATCTTTATGGTCTGGCCTTTTTTAATGACGCCTGCTTCGACTCTGCCTACGGTCACTCTTTTATCTTCGATCTTATACACATCCTGGACAGGAAAAAGAAGCGGCTTTTCCTCTTCGGACTTTTCCACTTTAAGCGAGCTAAGGGATCCCAAGAAAGCGGGGCCTTTATACCAAGGTATTTCTTTTGACGTTTTTGTGACGTTTTCACCCTTTAAAGCGGAGATCGGTATGTAAAAAGCGCCTTCCATGCCGATACCGGCAAGGAACTTCTCTATTTTTTCCTTGATAGATCTAAACGTCTCCTCACTGTACCCAACTAGGTCCATCTTGTTAATAAGCACTATTATCTGTTTTATCCCTAATAGTGACAGGAGGTAAGTATGCCGTTTCGTCTGTTCCTTAACGCCTTCAGCGGCATCGATTAAAAGAACCGCCGCCTCGGCGTGTGAAGCGCCTGTGATCATATTTTTGACGAACTCCACATGACCGGGAGCATCGATAATGACATATTCCCGTCCGCCGGATTTGAAAAAGACCTGTGTCGTCTCGATGGTGATGCCTTGCTGGCGCTCTTCTTCCAGGTGATCCAGTAGATAAGCAAACTCAGTATCTTTCCCCAATTCTTCCGAGGAGTTCCTTATCTCTTCTATCTTGTCCGGGGCAAGAGAGTCGGTGTCATAAAGGAGCCTCCCGATAAGAGTGGATTTACCGTGATCAATATGCCCCACTATTACAAAGTTAAGTGTTTCCATAAATTGCCCGTTTTACATATACCCCAGGGACCTGAGTTTCTGCATCATGTATGCGGATTCCTTATCCTGGGCGCGTCCGCTTCTTTCCGAGATCTTGGTGACCTTTAATTCTTCGACAACCTCTTCCACCGTCGCCGCAACCGAATCTATAGGCCTGCAGCAACATTCGCATCCTATACTCCTGTATCTCTGGCCGCTTTTCGCGAAATATAGAGACGTTATAGGCAGGTTCTCGCGCTTCACATATTCCCAGACGTCTATTTCCCTCCAGCCCAAAAGAGGATGCACCCTTAAGTGCTCCTCTTCCCTGGCTTTCGACTTATACTGGTCCCATAATTCCGGGGGCTGGTCTTTATAATCCCATTCAAAATCCTCATCTCTCGGTGAAAAGATCCTTTCTTTCGCCCTGATGCCGTGCTCATCCCTTCTAATAGCCAGATACAAGGCTTTGAAACCGTATTTATCTATGGCTTTTTTCAAAGCGTTTGTCTTAAGTTCCGTACAGCACTGGAACTTCCCCGTCTCGGGCCCTACCCCTTTTTCAAGGGCTTCCTCATTTTTCGCGGTTATGAGGTTAAGTCCCCATTCTTTCGCGTATTTATCGCGAAAATCGTAAATTTCCTGAAATTTATGGGTAGTATCGATATGGACCACTGGGAAAGGTATTTTTCCCAGGAATGCTTTTCTTACCAGCCAAAGAAGAGCGGTAGAATCTTTACCGATTGACCAGAGCATAGCCACTTTTCTGAACTGACTGTACGCTTCCCTTATGATATAAATACTTTGATTTTCTAATTTATCGAGATGTGTCATATGTATATGTGATCTATGTGATTATAATATTAATGAACGCTACCAACATACACACTTTGTCTTTTGACATGAATAGTGACTTTTTATTATATTATTAAAGCAATTTAGCGTCAAGGAGTTTGCTCCTTACTTTTTGGTTTCTAACATCTGCTTAAACACCCATCAATTTTTGTATATTAAGACTTAGTCTTCTTATAAGAAAAAATCTTAAACCCATCATCCTCCTCTTGGGCAATGATCGCGCCCTTCTCTCCTGTTACATACATATCTGCTTTTTCCCTATCAAATATCTTTACGAGTTCTTTGTTCAGATGAAGCGCATCATAATTTGTAACTACACAGAAAGGATACTTTCCCTGACTTAAAAACTCCTCTATTACATACATATCCCCCAATCCCGCACCATGATGGGGAGCTTTCAGAATATCCGCTTGGAGAAAAGAACCAAACTTAAGCATCTCTTTTATGGCTTCTGCTTCGGCATCCGCGCAAAAAAGAAGGCTGTTACCGCCTTTGGTAACAGCCTTTAAGACAACTGACCTATTATTTAAGTCTTTAAAACCACTTTTATTGTCCGGATTAAGTACAAAAAGGTCCATATGCGGAAATCCCTTTATGACATCTCCTCTTTTTACCCTCACATAACGTATATTTCTTTTTTTAACGCACCTCTGTATCTCTTTGTAAAGCCGCTTCTCAAATCCGTCCTCTTCTACTTCCCCTCCATCAATAAAAGTTCCTACATCAAAATTTTTCAGTATATATGCGAGCCCCCCTATATGATCCTCATGTGCATGAGTAAGAAGAACGCAATCTATACGCCTTATCCCCTTCTGCCAAAGGTACGGCGCTAAAATACAATAACCCGCATCCATGCCCTTAACCATGCCGCCCGAGGCGCCGTCAATAAGCATAACGCTCCCGTCAGGAAACTCCATCAAAGAGGCGTCGGCCTTACCCGTATCAAAAAACGTGATACGCGTTGAATCCGGCGGCCTGTGGGCTGCCTCATTCCACACAAAAAGGTTAAACACGAAAAGTGCTGATATTAAAAGAACGCTTTTTTTATTATTTTTATGAAAATACAGAAAAGAGATGATCAATACCACATAAAAAAAGACTACCAGTCCAACTGATGGTGCCGATACCCTTATATGCGAAAAAGGAATTTTTGTAACCAGCTGCATTGCTTTAATAAAAAAAGGTATGACAAGATCTAAAATGTCCGCTATAAAACCGGCAAGAGGTGCAAGAAACCCTACAGATCCGGTCACGATCAGGCAAAAGCCCAGTATCACCACTATAAAAAGCACCGGAACTGCCAGAAGATTCGAAAGAACTACCGAAGGCGTTACTATGCGGAAATATGAAGCAATAACCGGCATCATCCCTATCCACACAGCAAGTGATAGCGAAATCGATTTAGCCAGATATTTTTTAGCGCGAAGGGTTTTTCTCTCGCCAAAGACAGGGGGTTTTAAACCAAAAAAAGTATCGGTAAGAGGCACAATATAGATAATGGAAAGAACCGCCATATATGAAAGTACGAATCCTCCGTCAAAAATCTGGGCGGGATAAAAGAACATTATTAAAAACGCTGAAAGGCTGAGAGCGCTTACAATATCGCTTTTGCGGCCAAGTAACATGCTGATAAGAAGAAACGCTCCCATGATAGCGGCACGCATGGAGGAAGGACGGCTCCCTGTAAAGATGCTGAAGGCGAAGATACCGATGATCACTAAAAAATGTCCAAAACTCCTGGGACATCGCACAAACCGTAACACTCCCATGATGATAAGAGCTACCAGCCCTATATGAAGACCGCTTACGGCCAGTATATGCATGGTACCGGTCTTGACAAATGTATCGTTAACCTCGTCGCTGATATCCGATCTTAAACCCAGGATAACGCTTCTGGTAAAAGCGCTTGCCCCAGGTGAAAGATATTTTTTGATAGCCTGGTCCGAATTATTTCTGAGCACGCTTAAAAAACGGCGGATTCGAAGCGCGCCTCCCTTTTTTTCGCCCACTTTCAGATAATAATCTTTCCCGGAAGAGGACAAAACCGCATTTATACCTTTACGTCTTAAATATTTCCTGTAATCAAACCCGGCCGGGTTATTCGATCCTTCCGCAAGAGAGAGCTTGCCTCCGATAATCAATCTATCGCCTATGCGAGGCTCCTCTTGAGGTTTGTACAGGTTCACCTGGATAAGCCCGCCTGTAGGCTCCTCTCTGTCTCCCATGAGAACGCGTTCCACTTCTAAGGGAAAGACAAGACGCGACAGATATGAGATACCCTTCCGTTCGGGTTCTTTTGCTACAGTCCCGAAAAGGAGGGCCTCTTTTTGCGCTTCCGTAACAAAGTTTGATATACCGTTTTCCTCCAGTGTAAAGCTGCTGGAATATCTGAAAACGCCAAGAAGAAAAAACAAAAGGCACAGAAAAAAATAAAAAGTCTTATTCTTTCTGATAAAAAGAAAAATCAGAAAAGCCGCCGCACCGAGAATAGTAATCCAAATACCCTCCATAAGGCCCAAGCTCCCGCTTGATTCGGCGGCAATTATGCCGATAAGAAAACCAGCTATTGGTACCAGCAAAGGACGTTTCATAAATCTATTTTCCCCTCCACAACTATTTAAAATCTCACATACTCTCTGATTTTCTCGAATTTCTTTTGCCCTATACCTTCTACTTTTAAGAGGTCCTTCTCGCTATAAAAAGCTCCATGAGTATCCCGATACCGGACTATCCTTCCGGCAAGAACTTCACCGATACCGTCGATTGCCGTGATCTCTTTACATGCGGCGGTATTAATGTCGATTTTTCGGCGCTCTTTAAGACGCGCCTCTATTTCCTTGAGCGTAAACTCTTCCCTTATGCCGTTTTCTTCAATAATAATCCGGCAATAAGGGCGGGCTTCTTTCGAATAAAGAACAGCCGAACCTATGCATAATAATATCGCAAGGATGATAAGCGCTATTTTTTCCTGAATGGTAAACCGCATCTTCTCCCCTTTTAATCTCTTCTATTACAAGTCTATTATTTACCTTATTTAACTTTTTGTCAACTTTATTTTTATTAAATATCAAATAAATAAGTATAAAAAAGTTGTTTTTAATCGGATCTGCCCACCTCCAGCTGGTACAAGTCTGCGTGAGTACCGGTAACCCAAAAATATCTGCCGTCCCACGTTATCCCGGTTGTATCCGGCGCAGGAGACTTGAAGGACCCTAAAATCTTAAACTTGTCTGTGTCTATTTTGTAAACCAACTGGTTATACCAGCTTGTAATCCAAAGGTGCTTCCCGTCCCACCCCAGGTGAGCCGGTTCATGTATCCGTTTAATACGGATCTTTCCCAGAAGGTTTCCTTTCTCGTCAAATTCAAGCAGGTGAAACTTCGTCCCCAGCCCCCTTGTCCAGGTAACGACAAAAAGTCTCCTGCCCGTCCATACAAGACCCGCGGGATGAGCGGGCGCAAGGTCTATTGCGTGCTTGATGATCATCTTACCGTTCTCGAGAGTTGTCCTGTACAGCTTCTTATCAAGCCAATCCGTTACCCAGAAAGTGCCGTCGCCGGAGGCGACTATCCCTTCGGTAAAACTTCCGGGGGATGTTATCTCTGAGGCTATGCTGCCGGTAGCCGGGTCTATAAGCCAGGTGTTCTTCCCCTCGCCGTTACTTACCCAGATGAATCTATCGTCAAAGAAAAGGCCTTCGTGATACCCTTTCGGAAGTGTGATTCTTTTAACTAAAGAGACAGGGATCTTTGATTGGTATTCTTCCGCGCGCTTTATGGCAAGGTCTTCTGAAAAGGCAACGCCGCAAGAGAAAATACTCAGCGCAAACAATACCCAAATCAGTTTTTTCATAGATAAATATTTTCTCTTCTATTTTTTAGAACTTATATGACTATATTGACCAGTTTATTCGGCAAGATTATCCATTTGCGGATATCTTTGTCGCCTAAGAACTCTTTTATCTTTTCGTCATCGAGGATGATTTTTTTTACTTTTTCTTCTTCAAGACCCCGGGGCATCTCGATAGTGCCTCGCAGTTTGCCGTTCACCTGCACGGGGACGACAACAGTATCGGCTTCCAGCATCTCTTCCTTAAAAGCCGGCCAGGTGCAGCTGAAAATGCTTCCTTTCTCACCCATCCTTTCCCTCATCTCTTCGGCTATATGAGGAACAAAAGGCGCCAAAAGAAGCGTTATATTGCCCAGTACTTCACGGACGCAGTCCTTCCCGTAAGGCACCTCGCCCTTCTCGCCAAGCGAAGCGTACGCCTGGTTAACCAGCTCCATAACGGCGCTAATAGCCGTATTAAAATGAAATTCCTCATCAACGTCTTCGGTAACCTTCTTTATAGTCTGGTGCATCTTTCTGATGAGGTCCTCTTCACTCCCTTTATCCTTCGCGGACTGAGGAGCATCTTTGACTATATCCAGAAGATTCCATACCCGCCTTAAAAATCTATACGCGCCCTCGACGCCTCTATCGGACCACTCGGCGTCCTTCTCGGGAGGTCCAATAAAAAGCGTATAGAGGCGAACCGTATCTGCTCCATATTTTTCTATAAGGGCGTCAGGGCTTACGACATTACCTTTGGATTTGGACATTTTGGCGCCATTTTTAATTATCATCCCTTGAGTAAAAAGCCTCTGGAACGGCTCATCGAACGCGACAAGACCCATGTCAAAAAACACTTTCGTTATAAACCTTGAATATAGAAGGTGGAGTATCGCGTGTTCCACGCCGCCTATATACTGGTCTACCGGAAGCCACCTGTTGACGTCTTCCGTCACGAACGGTTTATCTTCTGTTTTTGGGGAGATATACCTCAAGTAATACCAGCTGGAGTCAACAAAGGTATCCATCGTGTCGATCTCGCGCCTTGCCTGACCGCCGCAGGAGGGACATTTCGCGTTTACGAATTCCGGCGCATCTTTTAAAGGCGACTCGCCCGTAGGCCTGAACTGGGCGCCTTCCGGAAGAAGAACGGGAAGCTCTTCCTCTGGAACAGGCACAACACCGCAAACCCCGCAGTAAACCATGGGGATAGGTGCGCCCCAGTACCTCTGTCTTGAGATAAGCCAGTCCCGCAGTTTATAGTGGATGGCTCTTTTGCCGATACCTTTTTTTTCCATGTAATCGGCTATTTTTCCCATGGCAAGAGTGTTCTTCACGCCGTCAAAAGGCCCGGAAGAAATTAGAACACCTTCATCCTCATAAGCTTCGGTCAATTTACCTGCTTCAAGGTGCTCTGAAGGATTATCTATTACAATTTCTATAGGCAGATCATATTTTGTTGCGAACTCGAAGTCCCTCTGGTCGTGCGCCGGCACGGCCATTACGGCGCCAGTACCATACTCCATAAGCACATAATCGGCTATCCAAAGCGGGATCTTCCTGCCATTCACCTGGTTTATCACGTATTTGCCGGTAAAAATACCTTTTTTCTCCTCCTGGGCCTGGAGGCGGCTCAGCATAGACTGACTGCGGACTCCTTGGACAAATTTCTTAATTTTAGCTTTATCCGGACTCTTCTCTATAAGCTCATCGACCATTGGATGTTCAGGGGCAAGCACCATATAAGTGCATCCATAAATAGTATCAACGCGCGTAGTGAAGCAGGTAAGCTTTTCATCGGAACCGGCAATCGGAAAGTCTATATTAACCCCTTCCGAGCGACCTATCCAGTTGCGCTGCATAGTCTTTACCTTCTCGGGCCACTCGTCCAGCTTACCCAAGTCGTTTAAAAGTCGTTCCGCGTAAGAGGTGATCCCGAAAAACCACTGCTCAAGTTCCTTCTGCTCAACCTGGGTATCGCATCTTTCGCAGCTGCCGCTAACAACCTGCTCATTAGCAAGAACAGTACTGCAGGAAGGGCACCAGTTAACAAAGGCTTTTTTTCTGTAAACAAGGCCTTTTTCATAAAGCTTAAGGAATATCCACTGCGTCCATTTGTAATAATCAGGCAGGCATGAGGTTACTTCCCGGTCCCAGTCGTATTCAACCCCCCAGGAATCAAGCTGCCTTTTCATAAGAGCTATATTGTTTAAAGTGGATTTTTTTGGATGAATACCGTTTTTGATAGCGGCGTTTTCCGCCGGCAGGCCAAACGCATCCCAGCCCATGGGAGTAAGGACATTAAATCCTCTCATCATCTTGTATCTGGCCACTACATCCCCAATGATATAATTGCGTCCATGGCCCACATGAAGTCCGGCTGAAGGATACGGGAACATCATAAGACAGTAAAACTTGTTGGCGTAATCTTTTACGTCAACCTTAAAAAGGCCTTCTTTCCTCCATCTCTTTTGCCACTTTTTTTCGATTTCGTTGAAATTGTATGCTTCCATTATACTAAATGTAAAAAGATATAAGGTTAATACCCCTTCTGAAGGCATAATATAACATAATAACTTTTCTTCCTCAAGACATATTCATAAATATCATACGATATAATCAGGTTTGTTTATATTTGTTATCAACTATCACCCTTCTCCTAAAGCGCAACAGCTGGCTTTTGTTAAGGATTAGCGAGGGGCGGCAGTAACAAGATTCCTTATGAAGAAATAAACCCCTCTATTTCTCCTAACCTTTTCTGAAGATATTCTGACTGTGGATCGAGTGACGCGGCTTTTCTAATTATTTCAAGGGCTTCCTCTTTATCCCCCATTTTAAAATAAACTTCTGCAAGCGTGTCCATCATCTTGGGCTGATTGGGCAAAAGCTCGTTCGCCCGCTGTGCGTATTTAAGAGCTTCCTCCAGCTTTACGCCTTTTTGCGCGTATGCCCACGCAAGATTATTCAAAGAGACCGGCATATCATAAATAATGGCAATCGCCTTTTCGTAACACTCAACGGCATTGTCGCCCTCCTTCTGCTGGGCATACGCCATCCCCAGAAGTTCCCACGCCTGGTTGGAATCGGGGCTTGCGGCAGTGATCTCTTCCAGATAATACTCCGCCAGGTGTGGTTTATTAACGCGCATGAAAAGTTTTGCCAGAACATACTTGAACGTCTTATTATCCGGATCCATGGCCAGGAGATTCCTGTAAATACTTATGAGCCACTCTACATTGACATTGCCGAAATACATGGCCAGTAGATAAGGCTTAAGCACCCCTGCCCTCTCTTTGGGGTCTTCTCCCCTGTCCACCATACTAAGAAGCTGGGGTCTTTTCTCGGTGATGTATTTAAACAGTTTATTTTTTAACTCTTCGGCTTTTTCTTCATCAAAAGATGCTATATTTTTAAGTTCATGAGGGTCTTTTGCCAGATCATAAAGCTCAGGCTCAGGCGCCTGGATATATTTATAGCCGTCTGAGACTATCCCGACAAGCGGGCTCCATCCGAATTCATAATAACCGACCAAGGACTCAAGATAGACGTCTTCCGAACCTCTTCTTCTCTCTTCAAGCCTGTCAAGAAGGCTTATCCCGTCAAACCCGCCTTCCGTACTATCTATCCCGAGAATATCTAAAACAGTAGGAGTGATGTCGATATTAGAAACAGCTTTTTTTATTCTATTTCCTTTAAAAAAATCCTTTGGAAATCTTATAATAAGCGGGGTTTTTACGGTCGCATCATACAAGAACACACCGTGGGTCGGCTCTTCGTGTTCGCCAAGAGCTTCCCCGTTCGTCGCGGTGAATATAACTATGGTATTATTGTCCAGGCCGAGTTTTTTAACACCTGCCATCAGCTTTGATATTTCACTATCCAGGAAGACTACTTGTCTATCATAGGCAAAATCATTCTCCGCCTCCAGAAAATAACTGGGCACGATGTAAGGGAACCGCGGTATAGCGTAATCTGCCCACAGGAAAACGGGTTTTTTCCCTTTTCTAAACTTTTTTAGATTTTCCAGGGTTTCCTCAGTGACTTTTTTGCTGGCAAAAGGAAAACCGGCCCTCGGCAGAGACGCCCCTATATTCTGGAACGTATTAAATCCTTTTCCAAAACCCATGGCTTTCGAGAGTTCAGGGTTAGCGGTAAGGGCTACCGTTTCATAGCCGCTTTCCTGGAGGTACTCACTTAAGAACTTACTTGAAATATTAAGATAGATACTGTCTCCTTGCCTTGATATCGCTGAGGAACCGGTCTTGCCGCTCAGGATTGAGGCATAACCGTAAACAGGGACGGGTACGTCGCAGTAAGAATTCTCAAATACGAGCCCCTCGCCTGCCAGATTATCAATAGCTCCGGTCTTAAAACGCCTGTAACCGTAACAGCTTAAGTGGCTGGGTCTTAACGACTGGGTTGTAATAAGAAGAATATTGGGTTTTTTGCTCTGGGGCCAGAAGAAGAGTCTTATGAACAAAAATAGTATACTGACTACGGCTAGAACCGCGATTATTGATAGGATTCCTTTTTTAGACATTTTATCCATCGGCTTTATTCTTGCTCCCCGGCTCTAACGCTTTCTTCCTTGGCCCTTTTAACCTTATTAAACGTCTCCAGAAGCTCGCCCCCAAAGCTGACCCCAAAAGCCTCCGCCTTCTTAAAATAAGCAAAAGAGGCATCATAATCGCCGCTATAGAAATATATAAGCGCGAGCATCACATGCGCTTGTGGAACTCTCTCCCCATGCCTGAGCAGCAATTTAAGCGTGGAAATCGCTTTATCTATACGGCCCAGGCGATAATAAACATTCGCCAGCTCCAGATACCCTCTTATAAACCTTGGTTCGATCTTAACCACTTCTTCATACTGCTCTACTCCATCAAATATCAGCTTTTCTTTTAGGTACAGAGCGCCGAGTCTTAAACGCGCGTCTATCTCAAAGGCAATTTTGCCTTCGGCCTCGAAATGCCTGATCGCATAGAGATACTCGTCTATCGCGTCCGCCGGATCTCTCGTTTTTTCATATACAATACCTCTTAAGAGGCGTGCTCTTACGTTTTCCGGGTCATACTCGATCACCCAGTTCGCCTCTTCGAGCGCCTCTTCTCTTAAATCTCTGGCGATATAGTGAAATCCCAGCTTTAGATGATAATCCACGTTCCAGGGGTCTAATTTGATCGATTGCCTGTATAATCTTTCAGCCTCGTCATAATTCTTTCTCGAGGTATATATGTCCGCCATGCCGACTATTGCCTCTTTGTTCCAGGGATCTGTTTTCAGTATATTCGTATATTCCTCTATTGCGCGGTCAAAATATACCGGATCCCGGCCAGCGGCAAAACCCTGCTGGTAATAGGATCTGGCTATTACCAGTTTGTCCTCGATATATTCCTTAAGATCCGTATCTTCGTCTGCACCTAAAGAGACAGTAAAAAGGGGTGATAGAAATAAAACTAATATTATTAGCTTATGCGTCATTATAAGGAGTATACTCTTTCAAATATTAAAAATCAAAAATTTCCTGACCCAGAAACCATGTTTGCGTCACAAAACCGGAGAATTTGCCTTTGCCCGCACTTAAGTATATACTAACACCAAATGGGTTATGTCCAGCTTGCCACAAATATAGTCCTCTTTACCCTGTTGTATCTGCCTCTATTCCCCGAGCTTGTTACAGAATGGATGACAGTTGAGGATTATTCTCACGGGTTCTTTATCCCCATTCTTTCGATCTATTTCCTATGGAGGAACAGGGAAAGCTTGAAAAACACACGGATTTCTCCTTCGGCTTCAGGCGTCTTGTTTATTCTCTCCGGCGTGATCCTGTACATCTCAGCAAGGATGGGATACCAGTTCTTCCTGCAATGCTTTTCCATGTTGATAGTGTTATTCGGCCTTGTCTACGCCCAGGCAGGCAGGGAAATGGCAAAAAAAACCGCCTTTTCCATATCGTATCTTGTTTTTATGATACCCCTGCCTCAGCTTGTGTACACAACGATCACGTTTCACCTGAGGCTGTTCAGTACACGCCTGGCTTTTTTCTTCATAAAACTTTTCGGTATCAGCGCTATGCGCGAAGGGAACATAATAAACCTCCCTTCCTGCAAACTGGTAGTTGCAACCCCCTGCAGCGGCTTAAGAAGTCTTATAGTGTTCATGGCGATATCATTAGCCCTGGGATATATATTTCAGAAAAATATTAAGAATAGAGTGCTTCTTTTTATATCGAGTATAATCCTAGCGGTCCTCATGAATACGGTAAGACTGGTCTCAACGGCGTATATCGCTTACATGCGTAACCTTCAGGAAATTCTCCCCTCCATCCATGACACGACCGGCATAGTGGTTCTTATAATAGGCTTTTTAATACTTTTTACGATAAACGACCTTTTATCGAGGAAGACTTAATGAAACTCTCAAAAACTATAATCATACTCGCATCATGGCTGATCCTGATTGCCTCTATTTTGTACATTAATTTTATTCCGGAGGGTAAGCCTGTTCCTCTTAGAAAAGCATTTTTATATTTTCCTTTCGAGCTCGGCGAGTGGCAGGGCAAAGAACAAACCAGCTCAGATTACCTGGCGACTTATCTCGGAGCGGATGATATACTGATCCGCGAGTATAAAAACAAGGAGGGCGAAAAAGTCGAGTTGTATCTCGCTTATTTTGAATACACAAAAAAAGACAAAACTCCCCACGCTCCTCAGCTATGCTGGGTCGGATCCGGCTGGTCGTTTAAAAGCCTGGGGGATGAAATGATAATCCTAAACGATGAAAAAAGCCCTCGTGTTCCGCTCAAAAAAATACTTGCGCAAAAAAACGGCAGTAAAATACTTATGTTTTACAGTTACAGGATAAACCGAAGATATGTAGCTGACCTTTTAGAGTTCAGGATAATAAACGTACTTGACTCTATCGTGAAAAGGAGAAACTCCGCGTTCACTTTTCAGCTTTCTGCAAAACCGGGCGGAGAGAGTCTGGATAAAAAGGAGAAGCTTTTGACGGATTTCCTGCAAGAAGCGCTTTCCGCACTTGAGGAAGAGTTTCTGCCTTAGACTTGAAATTAATCGCAGGATTTGCTCAATTCGTGCAGATAAGAGACATCGCCAGCTATTAACGCAAGCTTCTTCTTTTTTGTCCAACGTTTGATCTGAGCTTCACGTTTAAGAGCTGCCGAATAACTGGGACATTCTTCAGAGTAAGCCAAAGCAACGGGCACACGAGTTCGGGTATAAGTGCCGCCTATTCTCGCGTTATGCCGCTTTACTCGTCGGGAAATATCGATATTAACGCCTGTGTAAAGCGTGCTGTCTGCACATTTTAGTATATATACATACCACATAGCCGGTATTATTGTGGTTCGGCGCGGCCTGAGCGTAGTCGAGAGCCTTGCTCACCACATCCTGAGCAAGCCAAAAAACCTTTCCAGTATAACCTAAGAGGTTTTTTGGCGCGTCGAAGGATGGTGGAGCTGAGGGGGATCGAACCCCTGACCTCATGCATGCCATGCACGCGCTCTCCCAGCTGAGCTACAGCCCCACTTGGTGTCTGCTGAAAAACAAATATAACATCGCCATAAAACGATGTCAATAGTTTTTGGTCTTATCCCCAGGAATTTTTCAGAATAGATAATAACCGATAGGGTTAATGCTCGGCGCCGGGCGCGACATAAATATCCATCTCCGGCGAATACCCGGTAAAGTCAGTGCGGTTTTTGCTTTCTGCTTCCTGCATGGAGATGACGTCATTATAAGCGGCGCCTTTGATTTCTTCTGCGCCTCCCATATCAAAGCCAGATGTAAGAGCCTTGAGTTCTTCAATCACGTCTTCCTCAGTCATATCCGGATTCTCAGAAAGCATGAGCGCCGTAAGACCGGCTACAAAGGCCGCCGAGAAAGAAGTCCCCGCCCCTCCCTCTTCCAGGGTCACAACATCCCAGGGCGCCAGAAGGTCCAGTTCACTTCCGTAATTGCTCCACGCCGACATTTTTCCGTTATTATCAGCTGCGCCTACCGTGATAACTTTACCATTTGCCGCAAGGCTTGTATCCTCTACTTCACTTCCCTCGTTGCCTGCTGAAGCTATTAATATAGCGCCTTTGCCGGTAGCATAGTCAATAGCACTTTCAACCTGGCCGTTTATCGGAAGTAGACTGAACGGCATCGCTATGATTTTTGCGCCCATATCCGCCGCGTAACGGATCGCCCGGGCGACAATGCCTGAAGTCGTCCCACCCTGGTTATCAAACACCTTAACCGAAAGAATATCGGCCTCCGGGGCAACTCCCCTCGCATCTTCACCTTTAATGACACTGGCTGTAAAAGTGCCGTGCCCTATAAAGTCGGTATAATCGCTATCGGAAAATCCGTCAAAGCAGTTTTCCCCTGCAAAATCAAATCCGCCGATGACATCAATATCAAGGCGGCCTGTATCTAACCCCGTATCAAGTATTGCAATTGTGACACCGCGTCCATCCGAAACAGCTTTAAGCTCGTCTATCCTCCCATAGAAATACTCCACGCTTTCCGGTAAGGGGGGATCAGCTACCTCATTAAACTGTAATCCCTCCTCTAAAACCAGCGAACTGGGCCCAAAATTCAAATACTCATACAGCGTACCGTCAGAATAGTATTCGTACGTTTCAAGCAAAGTATCGTCCGCTGCATACTCTTTTACGTATCTCGCCTGGTCGGTCGCCGGAGCGCGCCAATGCTCAAAGCCGCTGTTGAAAAGGAGGTTATTCCCGGGATCGGCGCTTCGCTCAAAAGTCGCATCATCAAAATAGGCGGAATCATTCCCATCGTTTTTATCAGGGATGAGTCTAAACCTTAGATAATCGGGAGATCCTGAGACGGTATGAGTGACTGTGAGAAGCTCCCAGGCGCCGGAACCCGAATGATACGCGGATCTTGTAACGCTTGAGCCGTCTCTTACTTCGATAAGAGCTGAATTTGCCGCCTCGGAATACACCCAGCACGAAAAAGTGATTTCCTCACCTGCATAATCCATATAGTTTGCCCCTTCATATCTCATATCTGAACAAGTGAGCGTAGCATTGACTTTAGTAGAATGCGAACCTCCTCTCACCGTAGAAGTCTCATCCGCGAAAGAAGCAAAGTTTCCAATCTCCCATCCATCAAGTCCAAAACGGGTGCAATCAAAATAATTTTCAAATACCGTATATGTCCCGCTGGGCCCAGTCTTTTTGATCAATCTGCCGTAATTACTGCAGTTCCAGTCTTCATCGCTATACTCGTATATCGTCCCCGCGGGGTCACCGTTCTCAAGAAGCAGCTCTTTAGTGTGCATCCTGCCGCTGGGCGCATACCAGGAGTAAACAGCTTCACCCTCGTCGCATGTTTGCTTATGAAGCGTGCCGTCGGAATAATATTCGCATCTACTGATAAAAGCGCCGCCCGCCCCACGCTCGGTAACGTATCTGGCTTGATCATCACCCGGAGCATACCAGTGTTCAAAACCGCTGTTTAAAAAGAGGTCGTTTCCAGGATCGGCGCTTCTTTCGAATGCCGCATCATCAAAACAGGCGGGATCATTCCCGTCGTTTTTATCAGGGATGAGTCTAAACCTTAGATAATCGGGAGATCCTGAGACGGTATGAGTGACTGTGAGAAGCTCCCAGGCGCCGGAACCCGAATGATACGCGGATCTTGTAACGCTAGATCCGTCTCTTACCTCGATAAGAGCTGAATTTGCCGCCTCGGAATACACCCAGCACGAAAAAGTGATTTCTGCGCCTGCATAATCCGTGTAGTGCAAAACTTCGTATCTTAAGTCTGAAGATACCAGGTCCGCTGCCACTTCTGCGGAATGAGACTCGGATCTCACGGTGGCAGTTTCATCATCCAAGCTGCCCCCGTTGGCAACTTCCCAGCCGTCGAGCCCCGAAGGGGAACCGTCATAATAACCATCAAAAAGCGTCTGGCGAAACAGCGTACCGTCTGAATAATACTCACTGGACTTTACGATAAGACCGTTTTCATTATATTCTTTGACATATTTCGCCTGGTCCGCATCTGCCGTATGCCAATACTCAAAATCGTTGTTAAAAAGAAGGTTCTTACCCGGAAGAGAAGGCTTGCCGAACATCGCATTGTCAAAATAAGCGATATCATCCCCGTCTCTTTTATCCGGAATAAATCTAAGCCTTAAATATGCCGGGTCATTAGCTACCGTATGCGTGATTGTAAGAAGCTCCCATCCGCCGCTACCGGAATGCCTCTCGGATCTGGTGATAGTCGAACCGTCCCTTATTTCAATACATGCCGCTCTTTCTCCCGAGGAACGCACCCAGCATGAAAAAGTCACAGTCTCTCCCGCATAATCGGCATAATTCGGTATTTCATATCTTACGTCTGAAGAGTTAAGTTTAGGGGTTACCTTAACCGCATGAGAACCCTGCATAAGGATGCTGTCTTCATCAGCTATCTTCCCGCCGTTTTTCTCAAGGTACCCGTCAAGGTTAGAACCGGCTCTTTCATAATAGCCCTCGAATGTTGTATAGCTCGTATCCGGTCTCTGTTTCCTGCTTACTCTGCCGAAACCCTGGCCATTATAATCCTCATCACGATACTGATAATAAAAATACCCTTCCCCGTCAGGTGCGGAAAACACCTCCGCCTTCTTATATCCGGAATCGTGATGCACTGTAGCACTTTCAAGGTATGACTCTTCGGGTTCCGCCGGAAGTATAGTATTTACGACTTTAACCGGCCCCAGACCGCTTACATTCCAGCTTTCGTATCCTGAAGTCTCATTTATTCCAAGAAGAGAGTTCTCCATATGAAGTGTCATTGTAACTTTTAATGCGTCTTTGTAGGCAACTCCGGAGGGAAGAGTGACATCCTCCACTTCATCAACCGTAAAACTGGAAGTTATCTGGATTTTATACGTAAATATCGTATAAGTCGTGCTGCCGTAATAAGTCTCTCCTAACTCTACATATCTCGGCGCTATTGAAAGCGGCGCGTCAAAAATCATCTCCAGCCAGTCTCCGTTATCATCCCGGGCCCCGACACCATAACTGTTTATACCCTCTAGGTCAATAATCTGATATTCCTCCGAGCCGTCCTCTTCTCCTCCCGCCTGGCCGCCGTTATAACTGTAACATGTCACCGGCACTCCCGATATATTCTTTGTGCCATCCACGGTCACAGTCATTTCCGCGTCGCCCGTATAAGTCCATGTATCCCCATCTACCGGAGCAATAAATCTTATCACGTCGTAGGTCTCAACTGCCGCAGCTTCAGGCATCATTAAAGATAATACGAACAGACTTATTATAGAAATCCCTAAAAATAGCTTGTATATTTTTTGAATCCTCATTTTTCTCTCCTTATTTCAATAGATTTTGTGCCTCGTATAAACTCTTCATAAAAAAAAGGACAATACACTATCCAGAGTTGCGTATTGCCCTTATTATCTGAAATATCTGCTTTTCATGGGTCATCCCTTTAAAATGTCCATTTCTAGGGAGTCATAACACTTCTTGAATTTAAGTTACCTCTTTTTTTTATATGTGTCAACCTAAATCGGGTTTTTTGTGTTTGTTAAAAAGTGGAGCCCCATGGGTTTACACCCGTCTTACCTATAAAGGAGGGTGAGCAGCCCGCCGAAGGCGGGCGTTGAGAGGGAACCATCGGTTCCCTCTCAAAAAAATTCGGCTGCGTTTACCAGCAGCCCGAAGGGGCCGAAGGCGGCGGTTGACCTATTACCGCCGGCCAAAGGTCCGAATTTTAATAGTGGTGCCGGAGGTGGGTCTGCTTCGCTGTTCGAGAGCTGTGTAGATTGTCCCTCGGCGCGCTAAATATTCTTCCTATCGTCAGAATATTTAGCTTGCTCGGGATCATGGTTCGACTCCTCTGAGCACAAATGGTGAGCAAGCAAAAAAGCCTGTTTTTGAACAGGCTTTTTTGCGCGTCGAACCATGGTGCCGGAGGTGGGAGTCGAACCCACATGGGGGGATACCCCACTGGATTTTGAGTCCAGCGCGTCTGCCAATTCCACCACTCCGGCAAGGTTTCGAGACTTTGAAAAAATAATTTTAGTACTTGTCTCTTTTATAGTCAAGTTAATTAAACGTTATAAGGGGTGGATCATAGTCCTTGACGTTCTCGTACCCCAAAAGATTCAGGATAGTCCCAGCCACATTCGAAAGCCCTTTTTCGGGAATATCGGCCATACTGTATTCTCCCGCATACCCGGGGTCATATATGATAAAAGGTACCGGATTCAATGTGTGAGCCGTCTTGGGAACGACTTTCTTGCCTTCTTTATAGGTGAACATCTCCTCTGAATTGCCGTGATCAGCGGTAACTATTGCTATCCCATCAAGCGCTTTTACTACATCAAGAAGTTTCTCGACGCAGGAGTCCACCGTCTCCATAGCCTTTATAATAGCCGGCACTACAGCAGTATGCCCCACCATATCCCCGTTTGCGAAATTCAGCCTGCCGAACCGGAACTTCCCGCTTTTTAAGAGTCCCGTGGTCTTCTCCGTTATCTCAGGCGCTTTCATCTTCGGGGCCTTGTCGAACTGCACTTTATCCGACGGTATTTCGTAATATTCTTCAAGCTTCTTGCAAACGTACCCGGACTTGTTCCCATTCCAGAAATACGTCACATGCCCGAACTTCTGCGTCTCGCTGATAGCGAACATCCTTACTCCGGCGGTGCATAAGTATTCACTCACTGTTTTATCAATCTCAGGCGGCTCAACAAGATAATACTTAGGTATGTGCGTATCCTCGTCATATTGCAGCATCCCCGCATAAAGAATATCGGGATACCTTTCGCGGTCAAAGAATTTAAAATCTTTCTCCTCAAAAGCCCGGGATATCTCAATAGCCCGGTCGCCTCTAAAATTAAAAAAGACAACAGAATCGCCGTCTAATATGCGGCCTACGGGTTCGCCACCCTCGGCTACAACGAAAGAGTCCATATACTGATCCGTCATACCGGGATCCTCGTCATAATATGTCTGAACGGCTGCGCCAGCGGAAGGAAACTGTCTCGCCTTGCCGAGGACATGGGCATCCCAGCCCCGCTTTACAACTGACCAGTCAGCCTCATACCTGTCCATGGTCGTGACCATGCGTCCCCCGCCGGAAGCGATCCTGTAATCATAACCTTTATCTTTGCGCACTTTATCAAGCACTTCTTCCGTCATGTCTATATAAGTGAGGGCGGACTTCTCAGGCACGTCGCGTCCGTCTAAAAGCGCATGAATTCGCACGCGCTTCACTCCTTCTTCCGCAAGGCGCCTCACCATGTCGAAGAGCTGCTTGATATTAGAGTGGACGTTGCCGTCCGATAAAAGTCCTATCAAGTGAAAGGTGCTTCCCTTTTCCTTGACTCTTGAAACGAGTTTCTTCCAGACATCGCTTTTAAAGATAGATCCGTCTCTTATCGCCACATTTACCCGTTTCGCTCCTTGCGCGAACACTCTTCCGGCACCTAAAGCGTTGTGTCCGACTTCACTGTTCCCCATATCATCATCCGAGGGAAGGCCGACCGCGGTACCGTGAGCCTGGAGTGTAGTGAAAAGTTTACTCTTAAAGAGTTTATCCAGGCACGGCGTCTTGGCAACGTACACGCCGTTGGTCTCATCCTCCTTACCCATCCCCACACCGTCCATGATGATTAAAAGAAGCGGCCCCTTTCTGGGGGTAAAATTCTTAAGTCTTTCAAGTTTTAGCTGCATCTCCTCCCTCTTTCTAAATCTTTATGGCCATTACAGTTATATCATCGTGCTGTTTTGCTTTTCCCGCAAAGTCCAAAACCGCTTTATGCAGAACCTTGACTACGTCTTCAGATGAGAAACCTTTCAAACTCCTGGCCAGCTCGACCAGGCGTTCCTCGCCGAACATCTCGTTTTTTATATTCATCGCCTCGGTGACACCATCGGTATAAAGGACGAAGATGCTCCCCGGTCTATACTCTCTTTCGCCGGAACCGAAATCGCCTTCTATCATACCCAGCGGCATACCTTCAGATACGTCCAAGAGTTCCACTCCCCCGTCAGGTTCAATAAGAAGTGTCGGCAGGTGTCCGCCGATGGAAAAGGTGGTGGTATTCTTTTCAGAATCGAAGATCATGTATGTAACAGTCACGAAAAGATTACTGCCGGCTTCACTTACAAGCCTTTCATTGACCTTTTTAAGGACCACAGAAGGCGCCCCTTCCCTTACAAAAGTTTTAAAGACGCTTACGACCCTTGCCATATAAAGAGCCGCGGGTACGCCTTTTCCGGAAACATCCCCTATCATGACTCCCAGTTTTTTATCATCCAGCTGGATTATGTCATAAAGATCACCGCCGACCTGGCGCGCCGTCAGCATCTCGACTTTCACATCCATGCCTCCGACAGTCGGCACTTCTGACGGCAGAAAGCTCTGCTGAATGTCTTTGGCGATATCAAGCTCTTTTTCAATGATCTCCCTTTTCTGGATCTCACCTATATATTTTTTAAACGTGAAAATAACGTAAACCGCGGCCATCGTGATAAGCGGATAGAAAACGTCTATCCACAGGCCCAGCGGCCAGAAAAGAAGTACCGCCAGGATAATATATACCGCCATAATAAGCAGGATGGAAAAGAGCGCAAACCTCTTACGGCTTCTCACCGTCACGTGGGCCGTCAAAAACCACATAAAGACAAGGATAAGGAGATTGCCCCATCTGTTAAGTCTGCGCAGGAAGATATTTTCGATTATACTGTTGTAAACGCTGGTATGGACCCCTATACCCGCATAGAGCGGCTCCAGCGGCGAGGGGTGCGCATCGGGAGAGGCGGTCGCCGTCATACCGATAAAACACACTGCGTCCTTGAATACACTCAGGTCCAACACCGGTTCCTGCCCGGTTATGTCCGCAAGATACGACTGGAGTACATCCACATAAGAATAATGACGGAAAGCTTTGCCCCAGACTGCCGGATAATCGACTAAAAGAGAAGAGTCTTCATCTAAAGGGATCACCATACTTCCGCTTACTATTATTTTCTTGCCGGGAATTATCTGCACGTCACTGAACGAATACCCAAGATTGTTAAGTGCGGCCAGTACCGTTAAATGCGGGTAAAACTCACCCTTATATTCGATAAAAGGAGGTATACGGCGTATCTTCCCGTCTATGTCCGGCTCAACGTTTATAAACCCCGTGCCTTTGGCTTCCTTCTTCAGCACTTCTATAAGTGGTGCGGCATAGCCAATGGCATGGAGGCAGGTCCTATCGGATGGGTTTCTGTCCGGCTCAAAAACATAAGGCAGGTATACCCTCCCGGATGCTTTGATGGCTTCCGCAAAATCCGCGTCTTTCTCTTTTTCTTCGCTGAAAAAGATATCAAAAACGATCGTGCGCGCGCCGGAAACACTGAGTGCTTTGGTCAAAAGCGCGTGGTAATTACGGGGAAAAGGCCACTGGCCTATTTTTTCTATGGAATCGTCTCCTACCTCGACGATTATTATGTCTTTACTGACGGGCTGGGGAGGCCGGAGCCTGTACCTGAGGTCAAGGGTACTGTACTCGAACTCGTCGAATACCCTGGAATAGGAAAAGAAAAGAAAGAGTGCTATTAAAAAAGCCCCTAAAGCAAAATAAGTTATTCTATTTTTATCGAATTTATTCATCGGCTCTTAGTCAGGATCTCTCATTTAGCCGGCTTGCCGGTCGGTCCCGGTGAAAGGGATAACTGAAAACCCATACATACCGGCAAGGCGCTCATCCTACTGCAAAGTTTATATAAAGCTAAAAGCTGTAATAAATACCGCTGGTCACGACGCTGCCGGAATATTTCTCATACGGGTCGTTAGAAAGGTTCTCGCTGTAGGAATACGTAATGCCCCAGGTAATATCCTTGGTAATATCGTAATAGAACGAGGCGTTAATTATATAAGTGTTATTGTGAACTTTCTCGCTGGCATTATCCGTCGCCAGGCGATCGCTGTAATCGGTATACCTGTAAATCAAACTAACGTCCGTATAAAACTTATCCGTAAAAAAGAACATTACCGACGGCTTAACCCTCCAGCGCCAGTAATCATAATAGTTTTCGTATTCATAGTTGGAGTTGTTCTGGCTGAACTCGTTCCTGAGTTTTGCGATAAAACGGTTCGAGTAGTATCCTACGGTATACTGCACCCTGTAACGGCTGTCGTAACGTTTATCGGACCCCGTTGAAAGGTTGGAAAGGACCACCTTCTGCTTCGTATACCATCTCCACAGGTATTCAAAGCCGGCTTCCTGGAAAAAATTATTCGCGAAATAATGCCTCAGAGACGTCGAAAGTGCGGGCCCATAAAAAGTGTCTTCCTCCTCCGTCGGGAACCAGTAATAATCGAATATGATCCGGTTCTTGGAGATTATATTCGGAGCAAACTTGTAATCAAACCCGATGTACGGGGAAGTGTCTAAGAGATTGTTTCTGTTGTAATTAAAATAGGTGGAATTAAAAAGATCGAGACCGGTCCTTAGTTTTAAGTTTTCCGTCTGTTCATACGCAATATCCACGTTAGCCGTGGTCTGGATAAACCCGTCCTTATTCCTCTGGGAGTCAAGATCCACGTTATTGTCGTACCCGCCCTGCATATCCACATAACCGGTGAAACTCGTGCGTGTTTCAGGTTCGTATACATATTCCTCTCCCGCTTCTTTTATCTTCTGTTTGGGAGACGCGGTAGCCGACGGGTACCTGTCGGTTATCTGTTCGTCAATAGCTACAGCTTCTGGTACCGGGAAAAATACAAAAACTGCCAGAATCAGAGTTATTATAACGGGAAGCTTCAATATGCGATTATATTTTATAGTCACCTGTCTCCCCCTTCTTTTTATCTCGTTACCTTGTATTTATTTTATCCCTTAAATTAGAGTCCAGTACCCGGGGCCTCTCTATTTTGTTGAATCTTTCGTCTCTCGGCGGCATTTCGGGTCTTTCGGGTTTTTCGGGCCTTTCGTCCCTTCCGAAGACTTCAGGCCTTTCAAAAAATTCCGGTTTTTCAAAAGTCTCTATTCTTTCCAGTTTATCCGTCACGGCACCTGAACTTTCGATCCTCTCAATTAACTCGGTCCTGTCGACTTCTATAACTTCCGGCTTCTCAATCTCTTTAAGTGCCGGCTCTTCCGGCTCCCTGCGAAGTCCAATAAGCCCCTCAGTATCCTTGATGACCTCTGTAATCAGTTCCCTGGGGACATCTACGAGGGGATTCGCCCCTTCCTTTGCCGGATGTCTGACCCCCACTATGCCTCTAGCCCCGTCTTTTATCTGCGTGAACTTCCGCTCCGGGATCTTTATCGGCTTTTCCGGGCGTTTGAATATATTAACTTTCCTCTGAAATCCTTCTTTGACTAAATACTCTTTCTCCATGACAGTACCGTCTTTATTCATGCCGCGCACAAAGACGGTACCTTCGTAAACAGACACATTCATTGTCGATCCGTCCGTTTCGGTAAGCCATCCTGTGCCCCTTGCGCCGCAAGTGGCGCAAGGAGTCCTTATGCGAAACGTCTCGCCTTTTTTAATGTCCTGTAGTGAAGCAAAAACCTTTCCGTCTACAAGCTCTATCTTGTCGTCACCGTCAAGCTTTATGACTACTTCGCTGTTTTCTTCTATTTTTACAACGTTTCGTTCGGACCTGTCGAAAGCTATCTTTAAGTATGATTCTTTTCCCGTAACAACACGGGTGCCTTCCTTGAGGATCATACCCGGTTTACACGCCACCTTTTCCGTGCTGGAAGGAGGGATTACTTTTACATCCCCCGCGTAAGAGATAACTACGACCGCCTCTTCCGCGGCATGAGAAGAGCATCCTCCCCAGATAACCGAGGCGATATACACTAGTAAGATCAGAATTTTCTTTATATCAAATCTCATTACGCGCTGTTACGTTCCCGTAGTAAATCCGTAACCGGTGTATTTACGGTTATGTTTATCTTTCTCCTCTTGCTCTTCTTCTACTTCTTCCCTGCTTTTACGGTCCTCGAGCGTGTTTATCTGCTTCTCGCGGTAGTTTGTGCCGCCCCAGAAACCTTTTTCCTTGTCTTTCCTGCCTTTTTCCCCAAGGCCGAATTCTTTCTTCCATTTTTTAAGCGTGTCTTCAGGCACCTTCTTTTCATCACCCGGATCTTTGAACTTCTCTATCATCCTCTGGTATCCGTTTTTCACCCAGTATTTCTTCTCCATAACGGAGCCGTCTTTATTGATACCGCTTGCAAAGACGTTGCTTCCGAAAACGCCTACATATGTGACTAAGCCGTTCGTCTCCGTCATCCAGGCCGTTCCTCTTGCGCCGCAGACCGCGCAGGGCGTTCTCACGCGGAACGTCTCGCCCCGGTCAAGTTTTTGCAAAAGAGCAAAGACCACGCCGTCAACAAGCTCTATCTTGTCGGAGCCGTCAAGTTTTATGACTACTTCGGTGTTTTCTTTTATTTTCACAAGATTGCGCCCGGCTTTATCAAAAGCTATCGTGACATAGGAAGCCTTGCCGGTGATCACGCGGCTGCCCTCTTTCAGCAGCATTCCGTTCTGGCACGCAATCGCCTGTGCCTGGCCGGCAGGAATGACTTTTACGTCCCCGTCATGCGATACGACGACAACTTTTTCATCCAGCGCGTAAGCGCTGGTCAAGCCTATAGACAAAGCGAGGCATACTAATAACAGCAAAAGTTTTTTCATATCAGTCCTTTCGTATACTAGTCTTTGGGTTTAAAAAGGAGCTTCCATGGATTCTTTTTGACGTCTTCGCTGAACTCTTTGAAGTTCTCCGTAGTCTTTTCGAGGTTAACCACGATATTATCCATGTTCTGCCGGTTATCCGTGACAACCCCCTTTATCTGGACGAGTATGCTGTCAAGGTTGTTTGCAATATCCTCGGCTTTTTTCATTAAGAGGCGCATCTCGATAGGATCTTCGCTCTCCACGGTGCTTCCGGGGACCATAAACTCATCGGCACTTCCCGACGTAAGGCCGACGTACGCATCCCCCACAAACCCGGAGGTAGCCACATAAGCCAGGGAGTCTTTCCGGACCCTGGCGCTCACGTCTAATTCAAGCAGGCATTCCACCCTTGTCTCGGGATCATATACAAAGTCTATGGTTTTCACCCTCCCGACTTCGACCCCGGCAAGTTTTACTATCGCATCGGGTTTGAGATTGCCCGCATACCCGAAAAACGTCTTCAGGTCATACGTCTGGGCCATGAAAGTGGCGGTCTTGGCAAAAAAGAACACCCCGATAGCGATCGCTACCACAACAACAAAACCTGCTTTTATTTCGTTGGACAATCTCATGATTTCTCTCCTTTTTATACCGTTTTACTGGGTTAAGTGTTCCAGATAATCATCTTTCTGCTGGAAAAACCGTATCGGCCCGTCATGGTTGCCGTTTATGAACTGCTGGACCATCTCGTTTGCGGAATTCTGTATCTCATAAGGCGTCCCCGTCTCGAGGACTTTGCCTTCATAAAGCATGGCTATCCTGTCCGCTATAGCCATTACGCTCTTCATGTCATGCGTGACCACGACGCTTGTTATGGCCATTTTCTTGGAAAGATCTATTATAAGCTTGTCTATCACAGCCGCCACGATAGGATCGAGTCCCGCGGTAGGCTCGTCATAAAAAATTATCTCGGGATCCATCGCTATGGCCCGGGCCAGGCCCACTCTTTTTCTCATACCGCCGGAAAGCTCGCTGGGCATAAGGTCCTCAAAGCCCCTCAGGCCCACGAGTTCGAGCTTCATCTTTACCACGATATCGATGACGCTCCTTTCCAGTTTCGTGTGTTCCCTAAGCGCCAGGCTTACGTTTTCAGCTACCGTCATCGAATCGAAAAGCGCGGAAGACTGAAACGACATTCCTATTTTCTTGCGGACATCATCGAGCTGGGAGTCGTATAGATCCGTGATATCCTCGCCAAGCAAGATAACCCTTCCGCTGGTGGCCTTGAGGCTTCCTATCATATGACGCAGCAGCGTGCTTTTACCGCAGCCGGAGCCGCCCATGATAACAAAGGTCTCTCCCCTGTATACTTTGAGGTCGACCCCGTTTAAAACGGTCCTTTCGCCGAACTTTTTTACCAGATCCTTGACTTCTACTACAACTTCTCTTTCTTCCATATTTTCCTGAAATATTTATACGTTTGAAAAATAAAACAGTCCCGTCAAGAGACAATCAAAAACAATGATCATTATAAAACTGATAACGACGCTCAGCGTCGTGGATCTTCCTACGCCCTCGGCGCCGCCGCGCGTCTCAAGCCCCACGTGGCAGGCCACCATGGAAATTATAACCGCAAATACTCCGCTTTTCACCAGACCCGTCCATACGTCCTTCCATGTCATGAAATCAAAAGAAAAAGTTATGTACCTGTAGGGGTTGATCTGAAGGTTGAACACGCCGACAAGAAGGCCGCCCAGTATGCCGACGATATCGCTCATGATCGTAAGACACGGAAGCATCACCAGAAGCGCTAAAAAGCGCGGCACCACAAGGAACCTTACGGGATCGAGCGCCAAAGTCTCAAGGGCCTCGATCTGCTCGGAGACTTTCATGGTCCCCAGCTCCGCCGTTATCGCCGAGCCGACTCTGCCGGTTACAACCAGTGCGGTGAAGACCGGCCCCAGTTCCCTGGCCAGACTTATGCTGACCATGGGAGCCACGTAAATTATCGCGCCCAGCTGTTTAAGCTGATAGGCGCTCTGCATGGCTATGACTATACCGGTAAAAAACGACACGAAAAAGACAATGACAACGGACTGCACTCCCGCAAAGACCATCTGCTGGAAAATACTCTGCCGGCTGGCCGCCTTGCCCTTAAGGGGCCCCATTATTATCCATATGATCGTATTACACAAAAGCGCCAGTATGTCCGTGATGCTCTTAACGAGCCTGATCGCTATACTTCCTACGACACTTATCGGATTCTTCATAGTTTTCTTTTCTAATAATATTGCTATTAGTTTACCCTAAATCAGAAAGAATTAATAGCTTCTTCTTCGCTTTGAGCGATATCAAACAGTTTATCCAGTTTGGTTATCTCAAAAAGCCCCTTTACCTTGGCGGAAAGATTGGCCAGTTTCAGCTTTCCTCCGTGGCTGCGCATGTTTTTCAGGATCTCAACCAGCGTGGCAAGCCCGGAGCTGTCCACGTAACTGACTTCCTGCAGGTTTATCACGACCTGTTTACTGGCTGAAGTAATCGCTTTATCAAAGGTCTTTTTTACCTGAGGTGCGCTTTCGATATCGATGTCACCGGTGACCTTAAAAACCGATACCTCGCCTTTCTTTTCCAGATTGATCTGCATCTCCTGCCTCCGTCATTTGTTGGCATTTTTATTAAAATATTTTATCATAACAACTCTTCTTCCGCCATTTTCATATTTGACCTCGTCCATAAGATGGTTTATAAGATAGACCCCGCGGCCGCCTTCCTTAAGAATGTTCTCATCAAGCGTGGGATCCGGCAGTTTTTTCGGATCGAACCCTTCTCCCTCGTCTTCTACCGATATCACCACGGCGTTTTCTATAATATCCGTCTCAACAACCACTTTTTTGCCGGGATCCTGCTTGTTCCCATGTATCATGGCATTGCGAAGGGCTTCCTCAAAACCTACATGAATATCAAAGATAATATCTTCCCTGACTTTATGCGCCCGAAGCGTGCTTATGAGTTTTTTACTCACTTCTTTGAGCAGATGACTGTCGTTATCAATAGTGGTTTTCATGTCTTTAAAATCACCCCTCGTCATATACGCCGATACTCCTGTATTTTCTGTACCTGGCATCAAGAAGTTCATCTTCCGAAAGCTTTGAGAGCTCTTTAAGGTTTTTGTCTATGACCTTTTTTATCTCGTTTGCCGCAAGAACGGGATTTCTGTGAGCACCCCCGAGAGGCTCAGGTATTATCCCGTCGATTATACCCAGCTCGAGCAGTTCCGGCGCTGTCAGCCTGAGGCACTTAGCCGCAGCAGAGGCTTTTGAAGGCTCCCTCCACAGTATCGCGGCGCAGCCTTCCGGTGAGATCACGGAATAATAGGCGTTCTCCAAGACAAATATCCTATCCCCTATGCCTATTCCGAGGGCTCCGCCGGAACCTCCCTCACCGATGACAAATACGAGTATGGGCACTTTAAGCCCCGCCATTCCCCTAAGGTTGTAAGCTATCGCCTCGGCTTGCCCGCGTTCCTCAGCGCCTATACCGGGATAAGCGCCGGGGGTATCTATAAAAGCAACTACCGGTATATTATATTTTTCAGCCATTCTCATAAGACGCATGGCTTTGCGGTATCCCTCGGGGTGAGCGCAACCGAAATTCCTTTCAAGGTTCTCTTTGGTCTCACGGCCTTTTTGATGTCCCAGGATCATGAGTTTCTGTCCGCCGATCCTGGCCAGCCCCCCTATAAGGGCTTTATCGTCAGAAAAATGGCGGTCACCATGGATCTCCATGAAATCTTCTGTGATCATGTCGATATAATTAAGCGTATAGGGCCTGTCCGGATGCCGTGAAAGCTGCACTTTCTGCCAGGAAGTAAGGTTATGAAATACCTCTTTCCTGAGCTTCTCCAGCCTCTCATTGAGCCTGATTATCTCATCGGAAAGATCAATATGTTCATCCCTGGTAAACTTCTTGAGCTCTTCGATCTTTGTCTCGAGCTCTATTATAGGTTTTTCGAAATCAAGGGTAATAGCCATGTTTATTCGTTTCCGCTGATCGTTTACCGTCTTATAACAGCATCTTCGGCGTTTACTATCTCAACCCGGGTTCCTACCGGAACAATGTCATACAGTTCGATAACATCACCGTTGTGCATACGCACGCATCCGGCAGTCGATTGTTTCCCTATGGAAGAAGCGTCATTGGTGCCGTGAATACCGTATCCTGAAACAGAAATAGCCATCCACCTCTCACCCAGTTCATATTCGGGACTGTCGGGCATGACTATACCGACACCGGGTTTCGTCCATGGAGGCTTAATCATTTTCTCTACGATGGTGAAGCTGCCCACCGGGGTGGAATTATTCTCACCCGTCGCAACCCTGTACGTCTTAAAAGGCACTTCATTCTTTTTGAGCACTAAAGTGTTCCTGGATTTATCGATAAAGATGGAGAACGTCGAGATATTTACCTTAAGGTTCTGGCCCATACGTATAGTATCGCTTGAAAGGTTGTTGGTTTTCTTGATGAGTTCCACCGTCGTATTAAACTTCTTCGCGATACCGTAAAGGGTGTCCCCCGCCCGGACTTTATAGTCAACGCTCTCTTCATCCGGAGACCGGGACTTAAGCATCTCCATGTTAAGCTCTTCGATCCTGGCGAGTATCTTATCGGCATCCTCTGTCTCGGGGAAATTATTCACCAGCGACCTGTAATAATACCCCGCCTTTTCATAATCGCCTCTGTCAAGATAAATGTATATCAAAGCCTTGAGTGATTCCTTAGTATAGCTGGAGGTGGGATACGCTTTAGTGTTCATCACAAAAGCGTTGATGGCTTTATCGCGCTCGTTTCTCTCCAAAAATTCCTGGGCCCTGTCATAAATCAGCTGAGATTTATCAAGGTAGCCCGCCTCCTCGAGTCCATGGTAAGCCTTGTTTATCGAGAAAAACGACAGCGCCGTGATAACAGAGACCGCTATAAGTATCATGATTAGAACAGGGGCGTTTCTTTGCACGGATCCTCTCCTGTCTTTTTAGAAAATATATAACGCAAATGCGACTATAAGTCCGACGAGTATACCCGCTACTACCTGCATCGGGGTGTGGCCTATAAGTTCTTTCAGCCTGTCTTCCTGGATCCTTTTCTTCCAGTAGATATCGTCCATTATCTTGTTTAATATCTCTGCCTGCTTGCCCGTAGACCACCTCACACCCTGGGCGTCACATATGACCACTATGGTAAACATAAGCGTCACTCCAAACAGAGCCGTCGCCACTCCTTCGTAGAGACCTACGCTTGTGACCATGGCTGTCACCCCTGCCACATGTGAACTCGGCATACCGCCGGTACCCACAAACCATTTAAAATTAAAGCGTTTTTCCCTTATAACGCCCATAATAACCTTAACGGTCTGGGCGGCAAACCATCCCAAAAACGTATTAACGACTACATCGTTATGTAAAAAATACCATAAATCGGTATGATCATTCATATTCTTATAATCTATCTTTTTTGTCTGTTAAAGCCTTTTGAGGGGCATATTTCTATATAATTTATTAGCCAATTATATTATAGACTACTGAAAAAATAAAGGGTTTTCTGCTTATGCCGCTAAAGAAGAGGGCCCTTACCATCTGGAATGCCTTATAAGTGACAAGGCTTCCGAACGGGTCTTCTGGCTGGTACGAAAAATGCCTTTTACCGCACTTGTGGTAGTGATTACGCCGGGTTTACGTACGCCCCTCATGCTCATACAGAGATGTTCCGCCTCTATGACCACCAAAACCCCTTTGGGCTTGAGTTTTTTCATCAGGACTCCAGCTATTTCGGTAGTAAGCCTTTCCTGCAGCTGAAGCCTCCTGGAAAGGGTGTCAACGACCCTGACGACTTTACTCAGACCCGTGATCCTGTTCCCATCAGGAATATATGCCACATGCGCCCTCCCCATAAATGGGACCAGATGATGCTCACATATGGAATACAGCGGAATGTCTTTAAGAAGTATGATCTCGTCATGTTCTTCCTCAAAAACCACTTTTAGATCATCTTCGGCGTTTTTTTTCATGCCGCTCAGTATATCCTCATACATATCCGCTACCCTTTGGGGGGTATATTTAAGTCCGCTTCTCGAAGGATCCTCCCCGATCGCTTTAAGTATGTCTTTTACCGCTTTTTTTATTTTTTCTTTATCCATTACGCCTCCCTTTATTTACCTATGCAAAATCCGCGGAATATCCTCTGGAGGATATCATCTTCGATAGATTCGCCTATAATAAGTCCCATCTGGTGCACCGCCTCATTAAGGTCGCTTGCCACCAGTTCACCGTTATATTCACTCCCGGCAAGCTCCATCGCCCTACCCGTCGCCGTGCGGGCACGCTCAAGAAGCTTCTTGTGGCGCATATTCGTCACGATAGGGCCTTCCGGTATTATTACTTTTCCTTTAAAAAGTTTTTCGGCTATGGCGTTTTCAAGTTTTCCAAGTCCCTTCTTCTTAAGCGCGGAAACTTCCAAAACCTCGCCGGCGGAAAAAGACGCTTTTACTTCGTCTATATCAAGCTGCCTCTTTAGATCCGACTTGTTCGCGGCGATTATGACACTTTTATCCTTAATCGCATCGTATATATCCTTGTCCTTCCCGGATAATGGAAGGCTGTTATCCAGCATAAAAATCACGATATCGGCGCATTCGAGTTTTTGTTTGGAACGCTTGATGCCTTCTATCTCGACTCTGTCTTTCGTCTCGATTATACCGGCCGTATCAGAGATACGCACCTTTACGCCGCTGATGTTTATCGCTTCTTCGATAATATCCCTTGTCGTACCCGCAACAGGGGTGACGATCACCCTCTCATCCCTCAGGAGTGCATTCATCAAACTCGATTTACCCACGTTGGGCCTGCCGCATATGACGACACTTGCGCCTTCACGCAAGACTATGCCTTTTTCAGAAGTTTCAAGTATCTCGCTGATGGAAGAGTGGACATCCTCCACCCGTTTAATAATCTCTTTAGTTTTGGCAAATTCCACGTCTTCGTCCGAAAAATCTATCGCAAGCTCAATAGAAGAAAGTATCCCTATCATCGAATCCCTGAGAACGCGGATCCTGGCGGAAAACTCGCCCCGCATCTGGCTGAGAGCTATTTTCCTGGAAGCTTCGGTCTCGGATCTTATAATATCAAGTACCGCTTCGGCCTGTGAAAGATCGATCCTGCCGTTTAAAAAGGCCCTTTTGGTAAACTCTCCGGGTTCCGCCAGTCGCGCCCCTTCATCGAGACACACTTCAAGCACCCTTTTTGAAGGCATCGTGCCGCCGTGACAGTTTATCTCCACCACGTCTTCAGCCGTGTATGTCTTCGGAGCACGCATGACGGTAAGAAGCACTTCATCTATTATTTCCTCAGTTTTAGGCGCTTTTATATATCCGCGCCTAAGCGTGTAACTGGCAAACGAAGAGGGTTTACTGCCGCCGGCTGAGTCAAATATCCTGTCCGCGATACCGGTCGCATCCGTTCCGCTTATACGCACTACCACTATACCCCCCTGGCCGAGAGGCGTGGAAATAGCCGCTATGGTATCATTATCTAGTCTCGCCATCATATCTGCTGGTTTATTAATTTAAAAAAAACCGGAGGTGAAGCTCCATGGGCTAACGCCCATGGCATCCACAGTTTCAGTCTTTCCGTCAAGCGGAACCCTGCACCGAAGGCCACGCCCTTACGGGCGTGGCCTTCTGGTGCATGGGTAAAAAGCGCTACAACTTTCCCGCGGAAAGCAGCTTGCCCGCTTCACCGATCAAGAAGAATGATCCCGTAACCACTATCATATCGCTTCTTGAAGCTGTCTCAAACGCTACTCCGAGCGCTTCTTTGACGTCACTGGTCACCCTCACCGGCTTCCTTTTGATATATCCCCGTATAATACAAGGGTCCTGGGCGCGCTTTACGGAAGCACGCGTAAGTATTATCTCGTCCGCAATCGGCAGAAGCTCTTCGCACACGCCTTTTATGTCCTTGTCTTTCGAAAGCCCCAAGAGAAGTATTAATCTATCATATCTAAAAATTTGTTCAATAGAATTTTTCAGTTTCCTGGCGCTATCCCCGTTCTGTGCGCCATCGATGAGGATAAGCGGCGCCTTGGAGAAGACCTCCATCCTGCCGTGGATAAAGGCGCATCTTATGCCTTCTTTGACCCTGTCTTTATAAATCCCTTTATCCCCGATATCCCCGAGGAGCTTCTCACATATACCTATAGCCGTTGCGGCATTCGCCACCTGGAAATCCCCCAGCATATTAGTATGGCATCCCCGGTAACTATTCAAAAGCCCCTCTACGTCAAAAGAGCTTCCCTCCTCGCCGATATGACTGATCCGGTAAGTTATGTCGCGGCCCACGACCGATAAAGAGGCGCCGGCCTCCCTGCACTTCTCTTCTATTATCTTAATGACGGAAGGCTCTTGATGAGAACTTATGCAGTGTGAGCGTCCCTTTATAATAGCCGCTTTCTCGCCGGCTATCTCTTCGATCTTATAGCCGAGAGAATCCATGTGATCATAGCTCACCGGCGTTACCGCAGAAACTTCCGAATCGATCACGTTCGTGGCATCCAGCCTTCCGCCCATGCCCGTCTCAAAAACGGCAAAATCCACTTTATTCATGCTGAAATGAACAATCGCGATTAACGTATAGATCTCAAAATAGCTGAACTGTCTGCAAAAAGGATCGCCGAGCCTCCCGAGTATCAAATCGAAAGCACCGGCAAAATCCTCCTCGCTGATCATTACACCGTTTATCTTGATGCGTTCCCTTTCAAAGTATAAATGAGGCGAGGTATAGAGGCCCACGGTGAACCCGCTTCTCTCAAGTATGGCGGAAGTAAACGTAGAGACGGAACCCTTGCCTTTCGTCCCGGCGATATGAACCGAACGGTAAGTGCGCTCGGGGCCTCCCAGAACTTTCAAGGCTTCCTTAAGCCTGTCCAGATCAAAATCTTTTTTACCCGGGGGGATCCCCGTCTTTTCATAGTTAACCAAAGAATCCAGATATTCGAGGGTTTGAGTGTAGGTAAGCATAAGATTTCACTTGTATAATCGTTATTCTCTTAAGAACAACGACCCGGCCCCTGAGATCAATGTTTAAAGTGCCGGACCCCGGTAAAGACCATGGGGATTTTTAGACGGTTACATGCTTCGATTATCTCTTCATCGCGTATGGACCCGCCGGGCTGTATAATGGAGCTTATGCCGGCTTTCTGGGCTGCTTCTATGGAATCCGTCTTGGGGAAAAACGCGTCACTGGCTAAAGATGCGCCTTTTGCCCTTTCGGCAGCTTTACGTATGGCTATTATCACTGAATCAACGCGCGACATCTGTCCCGCGCCTATACCGACAGTCTTTGTCCCACGGGATAACACAATAGCGTTACTTTTGACGTATTTTACGACCTTCCATGCGAATAAAAGCGACTCCAGTTGATCGTTCGAAGGTTTTTGTTTTGTAACGATTTTGATATCGTCCCTTGAGACGGCCCTCTCGTCTATATCCTGGATGAGCGCTCCTCCGCGTATTTTTTTGAGGTCCCGCTCGCTCGTCGAAGATTTTACTAAAAGCGGAACTTTCAGAAGACGGAGGTTCTTTTTGTTTTTAAAGACCGTAAGGGCTTCCTCTTCATACGCCGGGGCGATAATGCATTCAATGAAATCAGCTTTATCCAGTATAGTCTCAGCCATCTTCCCGTCAATAACTCCGTTAAAACCCATGATGCTCCCGAAAGCGCTTAACGGATCAGAGTCAAGCGCCTCCAGATACGCTTCTTCCAGCGTCTCTGCCGTGGCGACACCACAAGGGTTGTTATGTTTGACTATGCTTACCGTGGGAGACGTAAAACTTCTTACCATCTCAAAAGCGGCGTTGAGGTCGAGTATATTGTTAAAGGAAAGTTCCTTGCCCTGCAACTGCTCCAAGCCGCATATACCCGCGTCACGCGATGAAGTGTCACGGTAAAACGCCGCATGCTGATGGGGGTTCTCGCCGTATCTCAGCTTGCGTACTTTCTCGAAGTGAAAGTCTATTCTATCGGGCAGCTCCGCCTCCTCCCGGGAGGCAGTCTTCTCACCTTTCGCCAGATACCGGGCTATAAGAGCGTCGTATCTGGAAGTCTTGGCGAAGACTTCTTCGGCCAGGGCTTTAAGTGTGTCTTCTGCAAGCTCTGAGCCGTTCTCTTGGAGCTCGCGCAAAACGCGCTCATACTGAGAAGGAGAGCTCACTGCGGCAACAAAACGGTAATTCTTGGCGGCGCTGCGCAGCATCGTCGGCCCGCCGATATCGATATTCTCGATAGCCTCTTCTTTAGTCACATCTTCGCGTGACACCGTCTCTTCAAAAGGATAGAGGTTCACCACCACCATGTCTATGGTTAATATCCCGTTTTCCTCAAGCTTGAGCATATGGTCTTTGTTGTCACGCAGTGCCAAGATACCCGCATGGATCTTCGGGTTAAGCGTCTTGACTCTGCCGTCCAGCATCTCCGGGTAGCCCGTGTAGGCGGAGACGAGTTTCACGGGTATGCCGAGACCGCTTATCCTTTTAGCGGTACCGCCCGTCGAGATTATCTCGATGCCCAGTTTATCGAGCCCTTTAACAAACTCTTCCAGACCCGTTTTATCGGAGACGCTTACCAGTGCCCTTTGTACTTTCACTTAAAAACCCCTTCTTTTATTTTTTAAGAATCTTTACACTTCAATAACCGCGATTTTAAGTTTTGTTATCTCGATCTCGTCCTTTAGCTTGTCTATCTCGCCGTTTACGATTTCCTTCTTCTCGATAAGATAAGAAAGCCTGTCGCCCCATGTCCTTATCTCTTCCTGGGTGAATGCAAGCTTATCTTTCTTATCCATCAGCGCCGTGATCTCTTTTATGTCTCTTTTGATGTTCCTTAAATCATCTTTTTTGCTTCTATACTGGCGCTCTCGTTCCATCAGCTCTCTTTCGAGCTGCCTTTTATCCGGCTGCATCTGTCTTCTGATCCTGTCGATCTGTGATGAGTACTCCTTCCTTACCTGAACCTTTCTTTCCTTCAAGGCACTTATAGACCCGTCAATCTCTTGTACGTTCTTCAGGAAAATAGCCTGCTGGCCACCCAGTTCTTTACGCAAAGAATCCCTCTTCTCAATAGTCGCTTTGAAAGACGGATCGTAACTGAGTATTCTCTTCTCAAGCTCAGCGCGGTCCTTCATGCATCCAGAGCAGCAAAGAAATAGAGCCAGTACGCCCAGCCCAAAATATGCATATTTCGCAGGTTTTTTCATGCTAAAACAGGCGTTTTATTTTTTTAAGACATCCTTAAGCTCACTAAGACCTGCCGCAACGGCGATGCCGCCGCCCAGTATGAGAAGTACGGGCAGAGCCCCCCTAAGCATAAACAGGAATTCATACCACCATGCGATAAGAAGTATGACACCCACAACCGCTACGATCGCCCCGATCAGTAAACTCAATACTTTTCCCATTATCGACCTCCACTTTTTGTTTTTTACGCACACAAGGACTATTTAACAAGCCCTCTTATTCCCATCTTATACCAAGAAAAACGTCGCGACACTCAGATAAATAAAAACTCCGATTACATCGTTTAAAGTGGTAATAAGCGGACCGGATGCTATGGCCGGGTCTATCCGTATCTTTTGGAAGATGACCGGCGTTACAACGCCTACGATATTCGACCATACCACGACCAGAAAAATCGAAACTCCCGCTATCATCCCCACCGTACTGTTTTTTTTCCAGATGTCGGCAAGAACGGTAAGCACGGTCCCGCAGACCAGTCCCAGCCCAAGCGCTATTTTAAGCTGCCGCCACACTTCTTCTCCGACCCTGGCAAACCCCATGGTCCCCAAAGCTATTTCTCTCACCACAACGGTCGAAGCCTGTACACCCGAATTCCCGCCGGTTGCCGTAATCACCGGTATGAATGAGACAAGCGCGATAGTCTCGGCGATCGTTATCTCGAACAATTGTATGACCAGTCCCGTAATTATGCTTCCGAGCATACATGTAACAAGCCAGGGCAGGCGGTTCTGTGCCGCTTTGAATGCCGTCTCGGTACCCTGCTCTTCCTCTATAGTCCCGGTCATCCGGCTTATATCCTCCCCGTGCTCTTCATCCATGACGTCTATGATGTCATCCGCGGTTATGCGACCAACGGGACGGCCCTCTTTATCCACTACCGGGAGGGAAAAAAGATCGTACTTTTTCATGATATGAGCCGCTTTTTCCTGGTCTTCATCAACAAGAACCGAATAGACTTCTTCCTCCATGATGTCTTTAATAAGCGTCCCTTTGCGGGAAGTCACCAGCTTACTCATCGGCACTATCCCGCACAGTTTTCCTTCTTTATCAGTCACATAAATATAAAAGACTTCCTCGTCGATCTCAAGACTGCGGATATGCGCAACAGCGTTTTCCACGTCACTCGCCTCATCGATGGAGATAAACGCGGTGTTCATAACGCGGGCTGCGCTATCTTCCGGGTAGCTGAGGATATCCTCGACTTCTTCGGCGTCTTTTTCCTCCATGAGATCCAGAAAATCTTCCCGGTCTTCTTCCGGCACCTCTTCTATAACGTCGGCGGCCTCGTCTACCGGCATCTGGTCAAAAATACTGGAAAGCTTATCGCTTTCGACTCCCTGGAGGATCTGAAGGCGGGACCCGGGATCGGTATCATCAAGCACGACGGCCGCGTTTTCCGCGCTTAGCAAGTTAAATATCTTTATCTTATCTCCAGCGGAAAACTCTCCCAACAGTTCCGCCACGTCTTCAGGCGCCATCTCCTTAAGAAACTCGCGCACCTCACTGTCTTTGGACTTTCCCAGGAGCTTCCTGATGCGGTTTATTCTCTCTTCGGTCGTCCGGATTTCTTTGTTTTCGGGTTTTTTTCTCTCGTCCATAATAATCGTGCGGTTTTTAAGAACTTGAGTCTATCAAGTAGAAAAGTGCTGATTGTATTAATATCACCCTATTATTATACTTTTAAAACATGAATTGCCAATGTTTTTTTAATAAAATACGGATTTATGCATAGCCCTGCCGTCCCTGAAATATTATATACATGCTACGCCTTTACATAAGTTTCTCTTACTGCTATAATTACTGCGCTATGGGTAAATCAGGTTTTGTCGCCATATCAGGCCAGCCAAACGTGGGTAAATCGACCATGCTGAACGGCTTTTTAAAAGAAAAGGTCGCTATTATCAGCAAAAAGCCCGAAACAACGCGGGACAATATACGCGGGGTATTGACCGAAAACGCCTGCCAGATAATCTTCGTCGATACGCCGGGCATACATAAACCGCATGACCTTCTCGGCAAAATAATGCTTACACGCGCGCAATCCACGCTTATGGAATCAGACATAATCCTCTTTGTCACGGACCCGAGAAGCGCTTTCAACAAGGACGACGAGAATATCTTTAACCGGCTTCCAAAACCTGAAGAAAATAAAAAAGTCATCTTTGTCATAAACAAAGCGGACAAACTTAAAGAAAAAAAGCGACTTCTGCCTTTGATAAAGAAAGCTAAAAGCCTCTACCCCTTCAACGAGATCGTCCCTATATGCGCCCTTAAGCAGAACGACCTGGATGAGCTCCTTGAAGTAATAAAGTCTTACCTTCCCGAAGGGCCCCTACTCTACCCGGAAGACCAGCTGACCGACAAAACTAACGAATTCATGATCCAGGAGATCATAAGAGAAAAAGTCCTTACGGAAACCTACGAGGAAGTTCCCCATTCCGTGGCGGTGGTCATCGACGAGATAACCGACTCTGCCAAAGGCCCGCTAAAGATCTACGCCACTATCTTTGTGGAACGCACCAGCCAGAAAGCCATCGTCATCGGTAAAGACGGCTCCATGATGAAAAAAATCGGGGAGACGGCACGCATTGACATTGAAAAGCTTCTTGAGAGAGGCGTGTATCTGAATCTCTGGGTGAAAGTCTATAAAAAATGGAAAGAGAACCCCTCGGCCCTCAGGGAGATGGGTTATTCGGATTAAATATTTACACCGCACCTGGCCAGCTGCCTGCGGAAATCCCCCGCCCCCACAAACTGAAAGGCACGTATACCCATGACCCTTGCCGCTTCAATAAGATCCTGACGGTCATCGGTATAAAAAGTGTCCCTCGGAAGAGTTCCTGCCAACCGCAGCGCTTCTTTAAAGATGTTGGGGTGCGGTTTTATTTTGCCGCACTCGTGAGATACCACATAACCGTCCAGCAGGCGCAAGACTTCGTATTCCTTCTTAATGAATTCATAATGTTCTTCATTGGTATTGGATATGAGAACGAGTTTTATTTCCGGATGCCTCTTTTTTAAAGCCCTGATCGCCTCTTCCATCTCCGGTATGGATCTAAATATGCTATTCCATATCCGGTAGAACTCGTCATACTTTATGTCCAGTTTAAATAACCTGCGGGTTTTAGTATAAAAGTTTGAAGCTGTTAATCTGCCTTCCATAAACTTCTTTGCATTATATGAATCCCTGCAGTAATCATATATCTCCTCTTCGCTCGCGTTTTTTATCTTGCTGCGGGAAGCATATTCCCTGCCGAGTATGGTCTCATCCACCCCGACAATGACGTTTCCAAGATCCAGTAATATAGCTTTAATGGTTTTATTATTCATAACGCACTAGGACTTTTCCTTAAAAGTCCTGATCCCTTTCTCCAAAAGGGCTTTTGAGCCCTTATACTCTATTGTCTCGAGCGCCTCTTCCGGCGGGAACCATCTGGCCTCCCGGATTTCTGCTTTTTGTACGATTAGTTTCTCGTGAGGATCTGCCTCCAGAAGAAATATATAAACCGTCTTAAAGATCTTCTTCCCTTTAAGGGTGAAATAATACTCCTGTTCGCCGAGCTTCTCCACGATGCACGTCTCTTCCAGGCCCGTCTCCTCTGAGATTTCTCTCATGGCCGCTTTTTCGGCAGTCTCCCCCTTTTCGATATGTCCCTTCGGCCATGTCCAGTGGCCGTAACTATCCTTTACGAGAAGCACGTGGATCTTTTCCTCTTCTTTTTTTATTACCACGCCTCCGGCAGCAAACTGTCTTTCAGCCAAAACTCTTCCCCTTTTTAATCTTCTTATAATTCTATTATCGTATCTTCCCCGGAAGCATTATCATAGCTGAAGTCACCGGTACGGCCGGAAGAGATCTCCTCGTCCCCACGAAAAGCAGAATCTACCTGCCACGGTTCGTAATTTTTACTGTCCAGCTCCTCCAGGAACCTGCTGCGACGGGCGACCACAAGGCCCATCTGGTAATCATACCGCGTCGCCGGATGGATAAGATAGAGGTGCTTTTTCGCTCTTGTCGCGGCGACGTAGAAAAGGCGCCTTTCTTCTTCCATCTCCGCATCCTCCGCCAAAGCCTTTGGATGCGGAAATTGCCCCTCACAAAGACCTATTATCATGACAGCGTCCCATTCAAGCCCTTTTGCCTGGTGTATGGTGGAAAGCACCAGATACTCGTCGTCCTCCGCCCCGCCCATATTGGTCTCGCCGCGGAAGTTTTCCCTGAGCGTCACATCGCTCAGGAAATCACCCGCGTTTTTATATTCATGCGAAAAGTTCGCAAGTTCGTGTATATCGTCTATTCTGTCTTTCGCGTTTTCAAAGTTAGCCAGGATATGCGTTTCATACCCTTCTTCAAGTATCATGCTTATAAGCTCGCTGGGCTCTTTCCCGGCACCGGGAGACGTTACCGCCCTCATTATCTTCTGGAACTTACTGTAACCGGCCTGCGCTCTTTTGGGGATTATGCCGGAGACATCCTGGCTTCTTACAAAAGCCAAGAGGTCCCTCCCGCTCCTCCGAAAAGCCTCGTATATCCTCTCCGCGTATCCAGCGCCTATTCCGGGCGCCAGAGTTAGCGCCCGTATCCAGGCGATCTCATCCAGCGGATTGGTCATGATCTTGAGGTAAGCCAACACGTCCTTTATATGCGCCTGTTCAAAAAAACGTATGCCGCCGCGCACGATATAGGGGATCCCCCTTTTTACAAGCTCCATCTCCAGTTCCGCTGACTGGTAATGCGCCCGGAAAAGAACGGCCATGTCTTTCATATCCATGCCCTCTTCCCGCATCTCAAGCACTCTTTGCGCCACAAAGTGCGCCTGTGAGTAAAGGTCCTTCACCTCGATGAGCGCCGGAAGCTCCATGGCGGGATTGACCGCCTTGAGCTCTTTGGCGAATTGCCTTTCATTATACGAAAGAGAATCATTGGCAAGATCAAGTATCTCGGGAGTAGAACGGTAGTTTACCTCCAGCTTGAAGAGCTTGGCGTCACTGAATCTTTCGGGGAACTTGAGTATATTATCCACGCGCGCACCCCGGAAAGAATATATCGACTGCGCATCGTCCCCCACTGCCAGGATGTTGCGGTGGTGCTCGCCGAGAATATCTACTATATCAGCCTGCAGGGAATTAGTGTCCTGGTACTCATCGACCATTATGTACCGAAACTGCTCGGTGAACCTGCGCCTTGCCGCGGGGACGTTTTCTAACAGCCACTTCCATTTTGAAAGAAGGTCGTCATAATCCATGTTGCCGGACTCTTTTTTCTTCTTATTATACAGCTTTTTTACCTCTTCGATCTCCTGGGTGAATTTCGTAAAATAAGGATACTTGTCTTCCAGGATCTTCTCCAGCGGAAGCTTGGTATTCTCCGAAAGGCTTATTATCGACTGTATAACGGACGGCTTGGGGAACCGCTCTTCCCTCGCCTTCAGGTCTTTCTTCTTCATGCAGGCTTTTATAAGATCGCGTGAATCGTGTTCATCGAGTATGCCGAAGTCCCTGGTAAACCCCATCTCGGGGGCGAACATGCGCAGGCATCTGTTGCCCACATGATGGAAAGTACCGCTCCAAAGGCCTTTGGGCTTGTACTTTAAAAGCATCTCGGTGCGGTCCTGCATCTGGCGTGCGGCTTTATTGGTAAAGGTCATTAGAAGTATGTTTTTGGCGGGGATCCCTTTTTCCAGGAGATACGCCAGGCGGTATATGAGCGTCCGCGTCTTGCCGCTGCCGGCCCCGGCAAGCACAAGAGAAGGCCCTTCCGCTCGCGTTACGACATCATACTGCTCGGGGTTGAGGTTTCCCCTGAAATCAATATGCGTCTCTATACTGCCCGCACTTTCGTGCAAGATATATTTTTTCATGATTTGTCTATTATAGCGTAATGAAGTCCTAAAATCAATTGAGGGGAATAACCAGCCCGAAAGCGGTCTACTGGCGCTTGAACTGTTCTCTAACTCTTGGACGTGTGAAAAAATATATCACGGATAGCTCGTATAAAGTGGCAAGCGCGGTCAGGATCACCGCGTACTTATATACGGATCCCGTTATCTCCGGGGGGATCTGTGCGGTATTTGAAGCAAGAAAATTCTTAAGATTCGCCATCACAATCCCGTTCAACAGAAACCCGCTTAAGACGCTGATCACAGTCACGGAGAGGATCATCTTTCGTGCCCAGTCTTCGAGTCGCGTTATTTTACTTCCGCAGTATATCCCGCAAATACCGTAAAATATAGTGAATGCGTATATGCATATGATAACAGCCGGAGGCACACCCTGGAACATGACAGAAAACTGTTTGTAGCTTCCCGCACCCAAAAGCGTATAAACTCCAAAGGCTATTATGGCGACGGCATAGACTCTCACGCCTTTACTTTTTTCCATTTGTTAAGTTTCCCTTCTATACGCCTTTATACTCAACATCCCAGATACCCTTGGCGTATTCAGCAACGGTTCTGTCGCTGGAAAACCTGCCGGAATTAGCGGTGTTGATTATGGATTTCCTGGTCCATTCCCTTTTATCCTGAAAAGTAAGCGCGGCTTTCTCCTGGATGGATACATAAGAATCGAAATCGGCAAACACCATAAACGGGTCCTGTGATACGAGTGAATTATATAAAGGTTTGAATATGCCTTCTTCAAACTGAGAGAAAAACTCATCCTGGATAAGTCCAAGCGCTTCCGTCAGAACGGGGTTTCTCTTAATATATTCACGCGGGTTGTACCCGGCTCTTTTTATACCGGCTATCTCCTCCGCCGTAAGCCCGAAGATGAAAATATTGTCGGGGCCGACTTCTTCGGCAATCTCTATATTAGCGCCGTCCCACGTGCCCATAGTGATGGCGCCGTTAAGCATGAATTTCATGTTACCGGTGCCTGATGCCTCCCTGCCGGCGGTGGAAATCTGTTCCGATAAATCGCTTGCCGGGAATATCTTCTCCGCAAGTGATACGCAGTAATTCTCCAGAAAAACCACTTTAAGCTTGCCCTCCACCGCAGGGTCCTTGTTTATAACGCCGGCGACGTTGTTTATAAACTTGATTATAAGCTTGGCCATAGCGTATCCCGGAGCGGCTTTCCCGGCGAATATAGCTGTTCTAGGGACCGGTGTTTCCGTCATGTTGTTCTTTATCGCGAGATACTGCCAGATAAGATAAAGCGCGAACAGCACCTGTCTTTTATATTCGTGTATCCTTTTTACCTGCACATCAAACATAGAGGCGGGATCAATGTTTATCTGTGCATGCTTCCTTACATATTCGGCAAACTCTTTCTTGTTGTCTTCTTTTACTTTCCGCCACTTTTCGCAGAAAGCGTCATCATCTATGAAAGGCCTCAGCTTTCTGAGATGCATCAGGTTCCGGCCCCATTTATCGCCTATCGTAGAGTTAATAAGTTCTGAAAGGCGCGGATTGGCTCTGGCCAGCCAGCGCCTTTGTGTTATGCCGTTAGTCTTTGAATTGAACCTCTCCGGAAAAAAGTCATAAAAATCTTTGAAGACATCCGTTTTTAACAGTTCCGTATGAAGGCGTGAAACCCCGTTTACGGAATGAGCGCCTACTATGGAAAGATGGCTCATCCGTATTTTCCTCTCCGCGCCTTCCTTGATGAGGGACATGCGGCGCATCCTTTCATGATCGTGCGGGTAATGGTACGCGATATCCTTTAAAAGGCGCATGTTTATCTCGTAGATGATGTCCAAATGCCGCGGCAGGAGCCTGCCGAAAAGCGATACGGGCCATTCTTCCAGCGCTTCCGGCATCGTCGTATGGTTCGTGTAAGCAAAGGTCCTTACCGTTATATCCCAGGCGGTATCCCAATCGATATCCTCCTTGTCGAGGAGGATACGCATGAGCTCCACAATGGCTATTGCAGGATGCGTGTCGTTAAGCTGTATTGCGACCTTATTCGGAAAATCGCGAAAATCATCATTATGCATCTTAAAACGGCGGATGATATCTCTTATTGAAGCGGAGGTGAAAAAATATTCCTGTTTCAGCCTGAGTTCCATCCCCTTGAGTATGTTGTCGCTGGGATAAAGCACCTTTGAGATGTTCTCGGAGATAATCTTGTTCTCGCATGCCTTTATATAGTCTCCGTCGTTAAAATATTCCAGGTCGAACTCAGCTGTGCTTTTAGCCGACCAGAGCCTGAGGTTGTTTACCACTTTATTCTTGTAGCCCGGGATGGGTATATCGTAGGCCATGGCAAGGACGTTATTGGTATCAATCCAATCGACGCGGAGTTTTCCGCTATCGTCTATACGTTTTACGGTCCTGCCGTAAAAACGGATATTAAGGGTATATTCCGGTCTCTCAAACTCCCAGGGGTTGCCCAGGCTGAGCCACTCATCGGGGGTCTCTACCTGGAAACCGTTAACGATCTTCTGGTTGAATATACCGTAATCATACCTTATCCCGTAACCGGTGGCGGGAATGCCGAGCGTGGCCATAGAGTCCAGGAAACACGCAGCCAGCCGCCCCAGGCCCCCGTTGCCAAGCCCCGGATCTATCTCCTCTTCGCAGAGGTCATCTAAGCTGAACCCCAGCTCTTCCATCGCCTTTTTGCATTCTTCTTGAAGATCAAGGTTGAGTATGTTGCTGGCCAGGAAACGCCCGGGAAGGAACTCCAGGGAAAGGTAATATACCCTTTTGCGGTTTTCGTCGTGATATCGCTGCTGCGTCAGTATCCATCTCTCTATAAGGCGGTCGCGGATGGCCATGGCCAAAGACTTATAATTATCGTAATCCGTAACGGTATAGAGGTCTTTTGCCAGAGAATATTTGCGACTATGCAGAAAAGAGCTTTTTAGCCCTTCTACGGTGGATTCGCTTATCTTTTTCCTCTCGCGGGATGCTTCATTATCCATATGATCAATATTCTATTACACTCCAAGCAGGCTCAGAACATCCTTTATTTTAGCTGTTGCGACACATATTACAGTATCGGCACCCCCGTAATAAAGGAAGAGAGTATCGTCTATCCTGACAGCCCCGCAAGTAAAAGTGACGTTCGGCACTACCCCGTTAACCTCATAATCTGCCTCGGGCTCCATGAAAGGTTTTTCATATCTTGCTATGACCTTACCGGGGTCCTTTAGGTCTAAAAGAGCAAGTCCTAACCGGTAGTTCATCCTGCGGTCTACGCCGTGGTATATAAGTATCCATCCCTTATCCGACTTTATCGGTGGAGCCCCGCCGCCGATCTTGAAATATTCCCACTCGAATTTAGGGCTCATGAGTATCTTCTGGTTGTCCCACGTCTTTAAATCATCCGAATATGCTATCCACATATGCGGGGGGATCCTGTGAATAAGAACGAATTTGCCGTTTATCTTCTCAGGAAGAAAAAAGGAGTTTTTATTGTCGACTCTGTAAAACGGATATATCCTTTTACTCCAGTTCCACTTTTTATTCAGAAAGTCGTCTACCGAAATCGACGAGATTGCCACTTGAACGCCTGTTACCGGAAAAACCATGCCCATGTTGGACCCGTAAGCGGTATAGTTTAAATATATTTTATCCTCTACCCTCGTAAGACGCGGGTCTTCTATGCCCAGGAATTCGAGATCACTGGCAGGATCCGGGTAAAAGACCGGATAATCTAGCCTTTCATCGATGGTGAAACCGTCTTTACTCGAAGCATACCCGATCCTTGAAACCCCGCTTTTAGCTCCCTGGGCACGGTAAAGAATATGCACTTTGCCGCCTTCATAAATAGCGGCGCAGTTATAGGTCATGATAGATTCCCATCCGTTTTCTTTTCTGGGGGCTATTATAGGATTGCCTTTGTATCTCTTCATTACCATTTCAGTCTCCTTTCGTCTTTTTAGCCGTGAAGCTCCATGGGCTAACGCCCATGGCATCCACAGTTTCAGTCTTTCCGTCAAGCGGAACCCTGCACCGAAGGCCGTTCATCCGCGCCCTTACGGGCGTGGTCTTCTGGTGCATGGGTAAAAACTAAGAAAAATACTTGTTTATTAACCTTCCCTCTTCAGGAGTATATCGAATAACGCGATAAACTTATCCGCCACTACACTGGCGGAGTTCTCTTCCAGGAAGCTCACCATCGCCTGCTGCTGGGTATGATATTTTCTCCCTTTTTCGAATATATCGACGATATTTTCTTCCAGTTCATAATAATTATCGTATTTAAGGATTTCTCTGCTGAAGGAATGCGTGTAATTAGAATCATACGCGACAAACGGGCATCCCGCACCGAGACACTGGAAAATGGTGCTGCTTACCACTACTCTGGGGACTGATTCCTTATCATAGATCACGCAGTCCGAAGCATGAAGATACTTATAAAGCAGGTCCGTAGACGGAGCTTTTTCTATTACCCTCATCTCGAATTTTGTCTTGCCCATTATGCGGTTAAAGCGTCCCAGAACCGCCTCGGCTTCGGTGACCAGAAGCCCCATTATATCGTATTTTTCCGACAGGCGGTCGAGTACCACAGGGACATTAACCGCAGAAACAGCGGAAGGACCGAAGAAAAGAACTATTTTCTTCTCCTTGGGAAGGCCCAATTCTTCCCTCGCTTCGACCTTATCGCCTATCTTCAAAGGGTATGACGGAAAGGGTATAACGCTTATCTTAGCTTCCTGGTAAGCGTTCTTCAGAAAATCACGGTACCTGTCGTCAAAACAAACGACATGGTCCCAGTCAAAACGGAAAAACTCAGGCTTATCGGAAAGCTCCCCGTCATGTATGATGTTAACCGTCTTTGCTCTTTTCTTTATCTGGGGATAAATGTCCAAAAGAGGTCTCATCGGGATCATGCCGAGGTCCTCGACGACGAAGACGTCAAAATCTTCCGCAAGTATGACGGAGGTGTTCATCTCCTCGTTCGGCACGTTATAAACCGTGAAACATCTTGTTACATAGCTCTCTTCTTCATCGGGATTCTTTGTAAAAGCCGTGCCATGAAAACTGTGCCGGTAGAATGAAAAAACTTTTAGATCTATGCCTTTGTCGACCAAAGCCCTTCCCAGCAGTTCCGCGTGTATCGCCGCTCCGGAATCGGTGTTCCACGAGCCCATCATCGCAACTTTCATATTCCTCCCTTCGAAAAGGCTCAAAGCCGCTATTGGTTCAAACGAACGTCCCGCTTCTGACGAAAACCGGAAGCGAAAACATATGATACTATTCTAAAATTTTTTCTTGCCTTTGTCTACATTATACGTAATATATAGTATACATCAAAACTATTTTTTTGCCATACCGGCTTATTCCGCTTATTTGAAATCCTTTAGCTGATAACACGTAAACCAAAGGTGCTGGCTATTATGCGCGGAGACAAACTTCTAATAAGAAAATACCATACCTCTCTAGCCCGGAGGATAGAAAAACTCATAAAGAGCGAAATACTCTCCTCTACCTCAAGATACGTCGTCACCATTGCCGGTGAATCCGGATCGGGAAAGACCGAGATCGCGCATGAACTGAAGAGATTCCTGGAAAAGGATAACATCAAAACCATAACCATCCATCTGGACGATTATTTCCGGTATCCGCCAAAGACTAATTATGAGATGCGCCGCAGGGATATCTCCCGTGTCGGTTCGGGCGAAGTGAACCTCTCTCTCCTCGGCAAAGACATCCGGAAACTCAAGGATCCGAAAACCACCAGCCTTAAAAAACCTCTTTCTTACTTCGAAGAAGACAAGATCAAAAGCGAGACAATAAAATGCAATACAGTCAAAGTTATCATAGTGGACGGGACATATACGACTTTACTGAAAAATGCCGACAAAAAGATCTTTCTTGCGCGCACCTATAAAGAGACCCGTAAAGCAAGGCTTGCAAGAAAAAGGGATAGGATTGACAGCTTCGATGCAAAGATCCTTAAGATCGAACACGGGATCATCTCCAGACACAAGAAGCTTGCTGATATCGTAGCAGGCAAGGACTACAAGTCACTTTTAGTCAGAAAACCGCCGGAAAAAGAAATCAAACGCATCTGCATGCTTAACACGCACGGATATGTCGATGCCGAACCCGTCCTGGGAAAGACCGATACCGGCGGACAGGTCACTTACGTACTTGAGATGTCAAAAGCGATGGCAAAAACGGGAATAAAAGTCGATATATACACGCGGCGGTTCCAGAACAGAAAAAAGATAGAACAGGTGTGTAAAGGAGTCCGTATCATCAGGATCCCGTGCGGCGGGAAAAAGTTCATCCCGAAAGAAAGACTCTACAGGCATCTCGATACTTTCGTGAATAACATGGCGAAATTCATCCAAAAAGAAGGTCTTAAATACGACATCGTTCATTCGCATTATTGGGATTCCGGATACGTCGCCATGAAAATCACCGAAAAGCTGGGCAGCCATTTTTTCCATACTTTTCATTCTCTCGGAGCCTGGAAAAAAGAACATATGGGCGGCGACCCCGTAAAGATGGAAAGATTATACAATTTCAAAGAGAGGATCAAAATCGAACGGATGATCTTCAGAAAAGCACGGGCCATTGTCATGACGAGTACAGAGATGATACGCCACTCGAAAAGGTTCTACGGCTACCGTTCCAAAAATTATATAGTCCTTCCCGCGGGGGTTAACACGGAGGTCTTCCGTCCCCTTAAAAAAGGCGAAAAAGAAAAGAAAATCGATGTGCCGCAAAACTACGTCTTCTGGGTGGGAAGGTTCGACACTAACAAGGGACTTGATTACCTCCTGCGGTCATTCGCGGATGCCGTCTCGAAGATCAAGGACCTCTTTCTGGTCCTTGGCGGCGGCTCAAGAAACCCCAGCCCTACCGAAAAAGACCTGAGAAAAGAACTTATCGATATCATCAACACCAAACGGATAAACAGCAGGGTGTTTTTCGTCCATCATATAAAAAATAAAGATATGCCCGGCTATTACCGTAAAGCAAAATTCTTCGTCCTTCCCTCAAAATTCGAACCATTCGGGATGACGGGCGCCGAAGCCATGGCCTGCGGGACGGCGTCAATAATAAGCAGGCGTGCCGGTATACGAAAATACCTCAAAAACAGGCGGGATGCCCTCTTTGTAAACATCTCAAACAAAAAAGACTTGTGCTGGGCCTTCCAGGTGCTGAACCGGAACAGGACCTTCCGGCAGAAAATTGCCAGAAACGGACTGAAGATAGCCAGGAACGAATTTTCCTGGAACAGAATCGCCAAAAAGCTTACGTCTTACTACGACCAGACCAGGTGAAGCATATTGCCCCTTGTGTGAAGCTCCATGGGCTAACGCCCATGGCATCCACAGTTTCAGTCTTTCCGTCAAGCGGAAAGACTGCACCGAAGGCCATTCATCCACGCCCTTACGGGCGTGGCCTTCTGGTGCATGGGTAA
>Ga0180438_10000515_pt1 | contig 75197 bp, 59 predicted proteins | sample SS_ome_12_FD_132455 | JGI IMG/M metagenome (GOLD analysis project Ga0180438, IMG submission 132455) | Hypersaline lake sediment archaeal communities from the Salton Sea, California, USA - SS_3_D_2 metaG | ecosystem: Environmental > Aquatic > Non-marine Saline and Alkaline > Hypersaline >...
AGTCTCGCACACGTCCTGTATGGAGGCGCCATCAAAAAAATCATGCACCATGCTAATAGCCGGGAGATAGAATCGTTGCTCCTTGCCTCTGAGGATATCGATGATCATTTTTCTGGACTGGTCCCCGGAAGCAGAGATCTTGCTTTGTAAAGCAGCCTGATGTATAGGCAGCGGGAGTTGGCCCGAAAGGATTTTATTTGTGAGTTTGACGGCGGTTTTCCGGTCTCCGCGGGCAAGATACTGCTCAGCACATTTCAGGAGTGAAAAGGCAATTTGCGATTGCAGCTCGCCTGAGGTTTTACCGATGGCATTGGATAGGACTGTGGATGCTTCAGGAGTTGCGATGTTCCCCAGGGCGACTGCGGCTGAAAGGGCAATGGAGGAGTCAGAGTCGGACAATAATTTTTCTAAAACCGGAACGGATCCTTGAGCGTTTCGCTGCCCTAAGGAAGACAGAATGCCGATTTTAATCTTCTTATCACTTTGAGACAATCCCTGGATCAGCGCCCTGTCCGCAGAGGCTCCTGGGATCTTCTCGAGCGCGTATCGAGCCATATCAGACGTCTCTTCGTTCAGGAGCATTTTTTCCAGCACAGGGACAGACAAGGATGTGCCTATCTCTCTCAGATGGCGGCAGACAGTCATTTTTGCTGCGAGTGTGGCGTTTGAATCGAGAAATTCGGCCAGCTGCTCTTCGCACTGTTTCCTGGATTCTGTTGAATGACGGCGAGCACGGACATAATCCCTGAGTTGGAAGAGAATTTCCTCGTCCTTTCCATAGTCATAGATAGAAACCTTCTCCAGGATGTTCTTCAAAGAGGGAGGACGGAAATTCTTCCAGCGCCGCACATCATCGGGTGTGGGCGTATCCCTGTAGACTGCGGGAAAGTCTCCAGGGATCTTTTGAGTGACCTTACCGCTGGCCGCCCATTCGGCTCCCCGCTGGAAGGTCACGATAAAACCGACGCACTCCATGGACGGAGGAGGGATTTCGCCGCCAGCATGCCCGAGAACAGTGTGAAAGATTCTTCCCTTTCCGTAACTGACAGTAAACAGCACCGGTTCATCCCGCCCGCTTCCGTTCTGGAGAGGAGAGCTGAATGCGGTGGCCAGAATGTGCATGTTTTTACCGGGTCCACGCATGAGACTGTAGAGCTCATCCTGGGCATGCATCCATTTCTGTGGAAGTCCACGGGTAATGGGATGGGTGGTATCGCGGTTGATGACCAGAAAATCGTGAATATAGCCGTGATACCCGCCGATTCCGGGACTCGTGTCACGGACAATTTTTCCCTCATCCCAGTAGATATACGGTCCTGCGCTCTCATTTCGGTTCCCCCATCCCCCCAGGCCGGAGATTTCGTTGTATTCTTTCCATTTTGTGAAGGCGTTGTCAGCGGCATGGTAGAACACCACTCCTCCTCCGTTTCTGACATAATCCAGGAATGCTTTTTGTGTGGTGGCTGACCAATCATCGCCATTATAGTTGAGTACGACCAGCTGGTGGGAAGAAAAATCCGGGCTGAATGTGTCCATGTTTTCGCCCTGAGGAGGGCTTGTCGCCACATTCACTTCAAAAAGACCGGTATCCTCCAGAATCTGCTTAAAGACCGAGGTGCTGGTTTTCCAATCGTGGTTATTCTGACCGGTAACGATCAAAGCCTTCATCGAGGATGATGTCGGAGAGCCCGTCAAGGAAAGAAAGGAAATCCAAAAGATCAATCCGAGGATAACTGTGGTGATGGTCAATCTTCTTGTTTTCTGTGTGTCCATTTTTTTCCTCTTCATAACTGAAGCTCCTCGCTTAAAGGCTGAGCTGCCAGGGACTGCGGTAGGCCCGACTCAGCAAGCGTGTGGCCTCAGGATCGTCTATGATTGTTTCTGTTTCAGGGTTGAAACGAATTTTACGTCCCAGTTCCATGGCGATCACTCCCAGATGTCCGACACTGGCCGAGCGGTGCGCCACTTCGATAGGTGTGATGGTCTGTCGGCGGCTCTTAACGCAGTCGAGGAAATTCTGGTAGTGGTCCCGGCTCATATACAGCCGTGTCTCATCGGGGCCGATGAAATCGTTCAGGATATGGGCTGGATGAGCCTCCAAGCCTCCCCGGTCCACCCAAACCCAGCCGAATTCGCCGATCCATTTCGTTCCACTCCGGATTTCTCTGTGTCCACCGGCGATGATCATCGGCGTTCCGTCTGCATACTTAGCCTGGAGATAATATCGAGTGGGGCTGTTCCAAAGCCCGCGACGAGGGAATTCTCCGTATCCTTCGATCTCCACCGGACCTGTGGTGTCGAAATCAAGCCCCCAGTGGGCGATATCCACATGGTGTCCGACCCAATCCATCAACTGGCCGCCTCCCAGGTCCATGATCCAGCGCCAGTTCTTGTGAACCCGGGCAGGACAATAAGGCGCATAGGGTGCGGGTCCGATCCAGAAGTCATAATCCAGATGCGGGGGAGGCGGTTCGATGGCCTCCTGGCCGGCTGTGCGGCCGAAGTCGGTATGCCCGGAGGGAAGACCGACTTCCACCTTTAAGATCTTGCCGATTCGGCCGTTGCGGACGAGTTCGCAGGCGCGATGGAAATTTGCCACAGAACGCTGCCAGCTTCCGGTCTGCCAGATTCGGTTATACCGTTTCACTGCATTGCACATAGCCCGCCCTTCCAGGAGGTCGTGTGAAAGAGGTTTCTCTCCATAGATGTCGAAGCCAGCCCGGGCAGCGGCAATGGCCGGGATAGCGTGCCAGTGGTCGGGCACTGCGATGGAGACCGCATCAATATCCTTTCGCAGGTAAAGTTCCCGGAAGTCATGGTAAACCGCACAACTTTTATTCCCGTATTTCTCGTTGACGATGTCCCTGGCCTGCATCAGGTTATTTTCATCCACATCGCAGACGGCCACCCACTGGACCTCATCTTTTTCCAGGAAGCTTCTCATATTGGGGATCCCCATCATGCCGAAACCAATGCCGGCCATGACTATGCGGTTGCTGGGTGCGGTTGCTCCTGATTTTCCCAGCACAGAGGCCGGAACGATAGAGGGAAAACACGCGGCTCCAGCGGTTACGGCGGATAACCGTTTAAGAAATTGTCTCCGGTTCATTTTTTTTGGTTTCTTTCTCATGTGTCACATCCTGATTATTGAGTTTAATTCACCTGAATAATGCGTATCGCGAATATTCGAGTGAATGATTTATCAAAACGTTAATCGCAACCAATATTTTTATCTTAAAATTTTCCGCTTAGATCAACTCCGTCTCTCCTGGAACGGCAACAGACCTGACCGGGAGTTTTCCCATCTCGTAACGAGGAGGAGAAAGGTCCAGTTTGGAAGAGTTCATCACCCAATCCCAGCTCAGAGCGCGTCCCGTATAGGCGCTCATGCGCCCCATGATGGCTGTCATCGTGCTTTCAGCAATGCGTTTCCCCTCATTCAAAGGCTTCCCATTTCTGATGCTGGCGATCAGGTCGGTATGCTCCTGGACATAGGGATTGGGAGACTCAGGTTCATAGGCAAACGCTTTGGCTCCCTTGATGTAGCCGTTAGCGCCATCCGTGTAGGAAAAACCCGTTGTGCCGATCACCCGTTCAGAGACGTTGTTGCTGCATCCCGGAGTCTGGCGGCACATGCTCATCACTCGCGCTCCGTTGGGGTACTCATACTCGATGGCAAAGTGGTCAAAGATATTGCCGAAAGCGGGCGCAGTCCGTACCTGCCGGCCGCCCATTCCCATGCATTTATCGGGATGAGTGCCTATGGCCCAGTTGATGACATCGAGATTATGGACGTGCTGTTCCACTATATGGTCTCCTGACAGCCAGGTCAAAAAGAGCCAGTTGCGGATTTGCCACTCCATGTCTGTCCAATCCTTGGTTTTGTAGTTGGTCCAGTTCTGCCACGCTCGCCCGATCCAGAGAGCTCCCATGTTCCAGTAACACTGGCCGGATACGATCTCACCGATATCTCCGTTGTTCACCCGTTTCATGATTTCCAGATAATGGGCTTGATGGCGGCGTTGGGTTCCGGCCACGATGGCCAGTCCCTTTTTCTTGGCCAGTTCTGAGCTGGCAATAACGGAACGCACGCCGACAGGATCCACGGCCACCGGTTTTTCCATAAAGATGTGTTTGCCTGCCTCGACGGCGGCCTTGAGATGTTTGGGCCGGAAATGGGGCGGTGAAGCCAGAATAGCCAGGTCTATGTCAGAAGCAAGCACTTGTTTATAGGCATCGAATCCAGAAAAACAGGAATTTGATTTGACCGCAATATTTTTTTTGTCGAGTCTTTCCGTGAGCCGTTTCAGGGAACTCTCCCAGCGGTCCTGGAATATATCGCCCAGGGATGTGATGACCACATTCGGTGAAGACCGGACACAATCTATGGCTGCGCCCGTTCCTCTTCCTCCGCAGCCAACCAGCCCAACCCGGATCTTATCCGAGCCAGCGGCCGTAAGGATTCCGGTTCCGGACACGGCTGCAGCCAGCGATGCCGCTGAGGTCACCTTGATAAATTCGCGTCTGGAGAGATTCTTTTTTGTTTTTTTTCTTTTCATTTTTATATTCACTCCTTGAAATTTATTCATCGTATGACCCGATGTCGATAAATCCTGAATTATTCTGGCCAAAAAATTGGCACTGTATTTCTCTAACTAAAAATCATCACATGCCCTGTAGGCGGCGATCACTGCTTCTTCTCCTTCTCGACCCGGCTTGCTTTTTCCGTGCTCCATGCACAGCACTCCGTCATACCCTTTATCGTACAGATGTTTGAAAATATTCTTGTAGTTGATCTCACCAGTCGTTGGCTCCTTGCGGCCGGGAGAGTCCCCCAGGTGAAAGCTGGCGATCTCTTCCCATGCCCTGTCGATATTGGGGATCAGGTTACCCTCGGTAATCTGCTGGTGGTAGAGGTCGTTGACGATCTTGCAATAGGGACTGTTGACAGCCCGGCAGACCTGGTAAGCCTGGGGAATTTTGGTCAGGAAGAGGCCAGGATGGTTCCACGGATTCAGAGGCTCGATGACAATCACCAGTCCTGCCGGTTCACAGATATCCACGCATCGTTTGAGGTTCTCGACAACATTGGCAGTCTGGTAGTCCCATTCCAGGCTCTCATCATAGCGCCCGGGGACGACAAGGGTCCATTTGGCATTCGTGCGTTTGGCCGTCTCCACAGCGTCTTTCATCGTTTGAGCGAGCATCTTCTGGATATCTTTGTCCTGAGTGACGAATGATTTTGTCTTGAAGTCCGCGTAGGCGACAAAAGGACCCAGGGTCATGTTCAACCGGGACATTTCCTTTGAGATGGATTCCTGTGTCTGGACAGGACGTCCCATGAGGCCGTTGTCGAACATAGCGCGGAAGCCCTGGTCGGCCATGAATTTGAGCTGGTCGAATGGATCTTTTCCTGCATGTTCTCTAAACATCCCCAGAGAGGGGGCATATTTGAGCTTGAAACCTGATGAATTGGTCCTCGGATGTTCATTCTTTTTTCCGGCATGGAGAGGAATCGCAGAAAGGGCAGCTGCGCCCATGGCCGCTCCTCTGATAAATTGACGCCGTGATAACTTCCTGGATTGAGAGGGAAAATCTATTTTTTGTTGTGACACCTTGCCCTCCTTAAGGTTTGAATTGAATTATCTTGAAAATTGATCTGTGATCATGTGTCACACTCTTCGCCTGGACAGCACTGCAGCTGTTTGAGATGGCACATAACGGTTGCGTCAGGTGGCCGTTTTAGCGGGATTTCTGCGGATTTTTGACGAGGCAGGGTTGATAATCTGGGTGCTCCACAGAGCCTGTCCAGTGCCCATCACGCCAGCATTCTATAAAAAGGAAAATAAATTTTCAATCTTATTGGGTTAGAAAAATCTTATTATGATAAGAATTAATCCGATTGTGAAAAGCGTTGTGAAGATGGGCATGATGAGAGCAGCGAACTGCCGAGGCAGAAATATATCCGAAAATCGGTCGTGTGGGTCGCCATATTTCATAGCCAGAGTTGTTAAAGGACATTTGAATTTATTCAGAAAGAGGACTATCCCTTCGATAATGATGATAGCTATTGAGATGAAAAGGATTTGGTTTCTTATCCCTATAATCCCGCAATAAAGGATGAAAAAAACGCAGGCCGCCATAAAGGCGAATATCAGAGTATGAATCAGTTTAATTAAAATGAGCTTGGCGCTGTTTTTCATAAATAGAGCCTTCAAAGGAAATTATAAACAAACCTTCAGTTTGAGGGAAGAAAACACGGATTTTTTCGTCAAATATGTAAAGTCGAGTTATTGAGAGATGAGTCGAAATAATGGGTGTAGAGTCTGTCTTTCCCCAATATTTCCACTGTTCAAATATAAAGATTGGAGTCCTCAAGATGGTTCGAAAGACTAAGTTCATTCTCCTTTTTTTCTGTTTATGCGTTTTAATGTTTACCCAAGGGATTGGCTCTGGCCTTTCTTCAAAGCTTGAAAAAGCCCAAAATCTAGACGAGAAAGTCAGGAGTTTTCTCGACAGCCGCAGATATTCGTGGCGGGACATGAATGTCTCTGAGTCAGATGGAAAAGTCCTGTATGACATCATCGTCAAGAACAACTACACCAAGGCGCTGGAGATCGGAACGTCCACCGGACATTCAGGTATATGGATCGCCTGGGCCCTCAGTAAGACCGGGGGAAAGCTGATCACGGTTGAGATTAACGAAGGACGGTACAGGGAGGCCTTGGACAATTTTGAGCAGGCCGGCCTTTCCGATTACATCGATGCCAGGCTTGCCGATGCCCATGAACTTGTGCCAGAGCTCAAAGGGCCCTTCGATTTTGTGTTTTGTGATGCGGATAAAGGATGGTACAAAAATTATCTCATAGCGGTTTTACCAAAGCTTGAGGTGGGCGGTTGCTTTACTGCCCATAATGTTTCTGCCAGACGGGGAAGACGCCAGTACGGAGTCGGAGGATTTGTAGATTACCTGGAAAGCCTATCCTACATGGAAACAACGTATGATTCGTCAAGTTGGTCCGGTATTTCTATCAGTTACAAGAGGGCCAAGAAATAAATATCGCTGGGAGGAAAAATGACTCATAAGCCCATCAAGAAGGAGGGGAAATCTGTGCTGCCGAGAGTCATCCTCCACAATGAAGTGAGTGTCGATGGACGCATAGACGGATTCACCCAGAACATCGCTCTCTTCTACGAGTTGGCCTCGGGCTGGAAGGAGGATGCAACCTTGGCCGGATGTGATACTCTGTTGAAGGCCATGGAGGCAGAACACGTGGAAAATAAGGCTCTAAAGGTTTATAAATCCACAAAGAAGGATCCGAAGGACTCCCGTCCTTTACTTATCGTTCCTGACAGCTCCGGAAGACTGAAGAACTGGGACTACTGGCGAAAGCAACCGTACTGGAGGGATGGGATCGCTCTCTGCTCACGCGCCACTCCTAATTCTCACCTGGATTATCTTCAGGAACAGCAAATCAGCACCATAATTGCGGGCGATGATCATGTGGATTTGAAAAAGGCTCTGGAAGAGCTCTATGGGCAGTATGCCATCAAGGTCATCCGTGTGGACAGTGGGGGCACGCTCAACGGTGCTCTTCTTCGGGCAGGCCTTGTGGACGAAATCAGCCTGCTTCTCAATCCCTGCCTTGCCGGAAGCGTCAACTCGAATTTCCTGTTTAAGGCCTTGGATCTCACAGAGTCAGAGGGTGCGATCCAGCTTATGTTGACCCATATGGAAAAGTTGAAGGATGACATCGTCTGGCTGAGTTATGAGACACTCTACTGAGAACCGTTTATTCTTTGCACCAGATTAAGTTCCCTCAGTGATAGAGGCTGCCTATAAGCTCGAAATAGGCCTTTTGTTGCCGGAGTGGATCAGGCCCAATCAAATAGAAATAAAGAACGAAATATAAAGATGGGTTGGGATTTCCAGGGGAAAATTTTATTTCCCTTTTCTCCAAAACATGAATGACCCAATAATCGGGATATGATTTGCTCCCATTTTTTTCATCGGAAATATGCCTTTCATAACTAGCCTGACATCTTCAACCGTGTAGAATGCGTTCGGGTTGAAATCTTTGATAACCTCACCGATAGTTTCAAGGTCACAGCGTTTGATGATGATGTAGATGACATGGACACTGCCTTCAGAGCCCTCAGCCTCGATACTAGTCACTCCGTAGCCGTCGGAGCGAAGATGCTTGATGAGAGGAGTGGCATCTTTGTTGGTGATGATGCGGATGATGGAATTCCCGATGGCCAGTCTTTTTTCGATAAAAATACCGATAAAATTCCCCATCGCGAAACCAGCGCCGTAGGCGATATAACAGGCCCAGTTGTTTAAGTTTTGCATGATCACTCGGATAGCCAAAAGCCAGATAATGACTTCAAAGAATCCGACCACTGGAGCCAGGTATTTCAGTCCTCTCGAGACAAAAATGATGCGCAGTGTTTGCAGACTGACGTCCAGCACTCTGGCAAAAAAAATGAGAAGGGGAAGAGCAATCCATTTGAATACTTCCGAGCCAAGCACTGCTTCCAGGTTCATTCGAGCTCTCCTTTAGTCATCTCTCGAAATCTTTCATATAATTATATATATTTTCCAGATTATGTCATGAAGAATTCAAAATATTTTGTTCTCTAAAAATTAGGAAAAAATTGGAGGCAGCGAAAATTGGGGGCAGCCCCCATTTCACCTGGATTATTCGCGAGTCGAGGTTGCCGTAGACTCTGTTGCGAAGAGCGTAGCGAATGTGGCAATCTCATGCTTTTGGCGAATCATCATGAGATCACCACACTCTCTTCGATCGCTCGTGAAGACGTGGTCGTCCACCGCTCTTGGGCTGTAACGAAGTAGACGTCGTTGCGAGGAGCGAAGCGACAGCGGCAATCTCGTGCAACTAGCGATACACCATGAGATCGCCACGCTCCGCTCGCGATGACATTTTTTTTAAGAAAAGGTCGTCAGATTTGCTCGCCCGAAGGGGAAAAGATGCCGACATTAAGTTGAATATTTTACCTTATTTTGATGTTGTGCCTATTGTGTCGGCAGATTTTGTGAATAATTCAGGTTAATCAATTTTGAGATCAGAATAACCGACGGAAATGATCATCTTGAATGCCTCATCAATGCTGAGATGAAGAGGCTTGACTTCTTCCTCAGGAGCCAGACAAAAGAATCCTGTCGTGGGATTCGGAGTCGTCGGGACGAATATCTTCAACATTTTCATTTGTCCGCGGCTCGGGAGGAGCTGAGTCTCTTCGCCGGTCACGAACCCGATACAATAAAGGCCCTTTATCGGAAACTCAATCAGTACTGCTCGTGAGAATATCTTTTTATCACTCACGATCCCAGTGGTCAGATGTTTAACGCTCTGGTAGACGGTTTTTACGACAGGGATTTTAGCGAGAATGGTCTCTCCCAGCTTGATGATTCTTCTTCCGAAAAAATTATTGGCGATAAATCCGACCAGGATAATGAGAAAAAGAGTGATAACAAGCTCTACGCCAAAATAGGGAAAATATGTCTTTGGTTGGATCCTTGAGGGAAGAAGGTTGAACGTGTTGTTGACCAGGTTGATAATGGCCAATATAGCCAGGACGGTTATCCAGATGGGAATAATTGTGATCATTCCCGCAACGAAATGGTTCCTGATGATTTTAGAGATTTTTTTAAGGATCATTTGATTTTTCCTTCCTTGCTTGATTTTTCTCAGTTCTGGTCCTGACAGAGGCAGGACTCAGTCCATTTTAGAGTTCCTGGATGATTAATGCGAAGTGTATATGGCTCCGAGTGTTCTGTCCAGAAAAGATTGAGCAACAGATGATATTTTAATCTGAAAAAAATGGCGATTCAAATCCTCTGATGAATTTTTTGTGAAAATTGGTTCTTATGCTATTATATAGGCTGTTATCATTTCCGGAAGGAGAAACAATGAAGTTCCATACAGCGTTGCGCCCCTGGGCGATCAGACGCCTGGAGAAGATCGAAGAGGTGGATCTGATCGTCGGCATCCCCTGCTTCAATAACGACTCGACTGTCGAGCATGTGATCGACATGGCCAGTGAAGGCATCGCCAAACACTACCGAAACCTGAAGGCAGTGGTCATCATCTCCGACGGTGGCTCCACCGATGATACCCGAGAGCTTGCCAGAGATAAGACTGTCTACCCGTTCATCGAGAAACTGGTCACCATTTATCGGGGCCTTCCGGGTAAAGGGAGCGCTCTGCGGATGATATTCGAAGCCGCGAATTCGCTGAATGCCAGAGCATGTGTTCTCTGCGATGCTGACCTGAGGAGTATCAACCCGGATTGGATCAAGGCGCTTGCCGATCCTGTCCTGGAGCACGGACATGATTTTGTCGCGCCCGTATATTCCCGGTATAAATACGACGCCACGATCACCAACAACATCGCTTATAACCTCACTCGGGCTCTGTTTGGTAAGCGGGTTCGCCAGCCTATAGGGGGCGACTTCGGCCTCTCCCAGGACATGATTGACCATTATTTTTACCTTGGACAGGACATCTGGGTGACAGACATCGCCAAGTTTGGGATTGACATCTGGATGACGATTTCGGCCATCGTATCCGGCAAGTCCGTATGTCAGGCTTACCTTGGAACCAAGGTCCACGATGTGAAAGACCCTCTGGAAAACCTCGGTCCCATGTTCAGGCAGGTGGTTCATCCGCTCTTTCAGCTTATGGAGACTCACGCCGAACTCTGGAAGAGTATAAAGGAGAGTACTCCCGTTCCGATGTACGGAGAGCTTCTCACTAAGGAGCCCGAGCCTTTCTCCGTAGACCTCCCGGGAATGGTGGAGAATTTCAAGGAAGGATTTAAAAATCTGTCTGTTCTCTGGGAAAAGATAATCAATCCGGAAAGCTTTGCTGTTCTCAAGTCTCTGGCTAAAAACAGAAAAAAAGATCATTTTCATATGCCTACAGAAGACTGGGTAAAGATCGTCTATGATTTCGCCTCTACTTTCCATCGCTGGAAAAGGGATAGGGGGAAGCTTGTCGAGCTTATGCGTCCTCTGTATTATGCTCGGGTGGCTTCATTCATTAACGAGACCAAAGATATGAACAACACCCAGGCAGAGGAGATTATCGAGAGGCAGGCTCAAACCTTTGAGCAATTGAAGCCGTACCTGTTAGAGATGTGGGATAAGGAATGAAATATTTTCCGCGATGAAAAAATCCACGCCTCTGAAAATTTTGTTTGCCTCCTCAGAGGTCACGCCGTTTGCCAAGACCGGCGGATTGGCCGATGTGTCCGGTTCTCTGCCCGCCGCCCTGGCCTCTCAAGGTCATCGAGTCGTAGTGGTCATGCCCCTCTACCGTTCGGTGATGGAAGGGCCTTTTGAATTGAACATCATCGAAGGGGCGTTGGAGGTCCCTTACAGGGGGCAAGTTTTGAAGGATAAAATTTTTTATTTCGAGGTGGAGCCGAACCTCTCGGTTTATTTTATAAGGAAAAATGAATTTTTTGACCGAAGTATGCTCTACAGTACGCCCGAAGGAGACTACTTTGACAACGCGGACCGGTTCATTTACTTCAGCCGGGGAATTTTGAATCTGAGCAGGCTGATCGGCTTCAAACCGGACATCATCCACTGCAATGACTGGCAGACAAGCCTTGTCCCATCTTACCTGAAAAGCCTGTATATGTATGATGCTTTTTTCGAAGGAACACGGACCATTCTCACCATCCATAACCTGGCTTACCAGGGTATTTTCCCCCCTGAATACATGGCTGTCAGTGGACTTCCCTCGGAGTTTTACTCCTTAAAAGGATTTGAGTATTATGGTCAGATGAATTTTTTGAAGGGCGGGATTGTCTTTGCTGATGTCATAAACACGGTCAGCGAGAAATATTCTTTGGAGATTCAAACTCCGGAATTCGGGCATGGCCTGGAAGGCATGCTCAAAGAGAGAAGTAGTGACCTCCACGGTGTGTTGAACGGAGTGGACTACAGAGAATGGAATCCTGAAACCGATTCGCACATCGTCGCCAACTACAGTGAAAAAGACCTTTCAGGTAAAGAAAAGTGCAAGAAAGACCTTATCATGGCTTTCAAGCTGAATGGTTCTGTAAAAGCTCCGCTCGTTGGGATTGTCAGCCGGATGGCCGCCCAGAAGGGGTTCGATATTCTTGCCGAAGCTGTGGATAATCTGGTGGAGCTCGGGTTCCTGATGGTTCTGCTGGGAACGGGTGATGAAATCTACGAGAAGCAGTTTGTGGAAATAGGGAAGAAGCATAAAGGCCGATTCGGAGTCAAGATCGCTTTTGACAATACTCTTGCCCATAAGATCGAAGCCGGAGCAGATATGTTCCTCATGCCTTCGCGATATGAACCCTGCGGACTCAATCAGATGTACAGCCTGAAGTACGGAACCATTCCCGTAGTGCGTGCCACCGGAGGCTTGGACGACACCATAAAGGAATTTGATACCAAGTCCGGGAAAGGGAATGGTTTTAAATTTGCTGTTTACTCCTCTCAGGCATTGTTAAAAGCGATGAAGAGAGCTTTTGAAGTTTACCGCAACCAGGAGCTCTGGTTAAAACTGGTCAAGAACGGCATGAGTGAGGATTTTTCCTGGGAGAGGTCAGCTCGAACATATGAGAGAATTTATCAAAAAGCCTTAGCCAGAAAGTAGGATTTCCTTGCAGGAGTTCCCGTAATTATCATGAAAGGGATTGGAATGGCCCTTTATTCGGATTCATTGTTGGCAGAGAAAAGATCGATATCCTGTGGAATTTTAACTGTTGCAAGGATTGAGAGGTTATTTCGTGCCTAAAAAAAAGGAAAAACTGCCTCAGATGCCTGATACAAAAAGAGTAGGAAATGTAGTTCACGGGCCAACTCTTTTTTCCGATTATGATATTTACCTCTTCAAACAGGGTAGTTCTTTCCGGTTATACGAGAAAATGGGTTCGCATCCGATGACTGTTGAGGATGAGGCGGGTGTTTATTTTGCTGTCTGGGCACCGAATGCCGAACGGGTTACCGTAATCGGAGATTTCAATGATTGGGATCCGGAAGCACACTCTCTGGCGGTCAGATGGGATGGATCGGGAATCTGGGAAGGATTCATTGCCGGCCTGGGAAAGGGAGATCTTTACAAATTTCGTATAGTCTCCAAAACACGCAAATACAGCGTGGATAAAGGTGACCCTTTTAGCTTTTGCTGGGAGATCTCTCCCCGAACGGCTTCCGTCGTCTGGAACCTGGATTATGAATGGAAGGATGATGAATGGATGGCAAAGCGAGGCTGGCACAACGCCCTTGGTTCTCCCGTAGCTGTCTATGAGGTTCACCTAGGCTCATGGAGGAGGATTCCTGAAGAGGAGAACCGCGTCTTGAACTACAGGGAGCTGGCTTCTCAACTTGTGGAATACGTGAAGGATATGGGCTTCACTCATGTTGAAATGTTACCTGTGATGGAACATCCTTTCTACGGGTCCTGGGGATACCAGGTGGGGGGTTATTTTGCTCCCACCAGCCGCTACGGCAGTCCTCAGGATTTCATGTTTCTCATCGACTTTCTCCATCAGAATGAAATCGGTGTGATCTTGGACTGGGTGCCGTCCCATTTCCCTTCGGATGAACATGGTCTGACATATTTTGACGGAACACACCTTTATGAACACAAGGACCCAAGAAAGGGTTTCCATCCGGACTGGAAAAGTTACATTTTTAATTATGGCCGGAACGAAGTAAGGAACTTCCTCATAAGCAACGCCTTTTTTTGGATGGACAAGTATCATGCGGATGGGATTCGTTTAGATGCCGTGGCTTCCATGCTCTACCTGGACTATTCCAGGAAGAAAGGGGAGTGGATTCCCAACGAATTCGGAGGCAGAGAGAACCTCGAAGCCATATCATTCATCAAACGGCTGAACGAAGCCCTCTATGAGAGGTTCCCGGATGTGCAGACCATAGCCGAGGAATCAACAGCCTGGCCTATGGTAACCAGGCCTGTCTATCTCGGGGGTCTGGGATTCGGGATGAAATGGAACATGGGCTGGATGCATGATATCCTCGAGTACTTCTCCAAAGAGCCCGTCCACCGCAAACACCACCACAACCAGCTCACGTTCAGCATATGGTATGCTTTTTTTGAAAATTTTATACTTCCTCTGTCCCATGACGAAGTGGTTCATGGAAAAAGCTCTCTGCTGAGCAAGATGCCAGGAGATGACTGGCAGAAGTTTGCCAACCTCCGTCTTCTTCTTGGCTATCTCTACACGCACCCTGGGAAAAAACTCCTGTTTATGGGAGGGGAGTTCGGACAGAGGAAGGAGTGGGTTCATGATGAGAGCCTGGAATGGTACCTGCTCCAGTACGCACCCCATAAAGGGATTCAACAGTGGGTCAGGGATTTGAATCGATTCTACCGGAGTGAACCGGCTTTGTACGAACTGGATTTCATCCCAGGAGGCTTTGAGTGGATTGATATCAGCGATTGGGAAAAGAGCATCGTCGGTTTTATGAGAAAAGGGAAGATGTCCAAAGACACGATAGCCGCTGTATGCAATTTCACACCCGTAGTGCGGTCCAAGTACAGGGTTGGTGTTCCTGAGGGTGGGTTCTGGAGGGAAGTGCTCAACAGCGATGCAAAGGAGTACGGAGGGAGCGGACAGGGCAACATGGGCGGAGTGGAGGCGGAACAGACCAGGGCTCACGGCAGGCCCTATTCTGTGTCCTTGACTTTACCGCCCTTGAGCATCCTGGTCTTAAAAAAAGTTCAATAAGTGGAGCTGCTTTTTTGCCTGTTGATTAGAATGCTGCAGCGGCCTTAAAAGCGATGGCCAGGAGCAAGGAATAAAAGGGGGAATTTTTATTAAGCTGTTTTCCTTCCTTTTTTTAGATAGCTGGAATTAACATTTGCTTAACCGCAGCGAAGCTGAAATCAGGTGGGAGGTAACTTGTCGTAAACAGAAAGAAGCATAAGAATATTATTTTTACTATTGAAATAATGAACTATGATAGAATATAGATGAATTGCGCATAAAAAGTTTAATGAAAAATCACTTCTTAAGAGTGAAATAAATTGTATGGGAGGATATCATGAAAGAAAAAGTTGGAGAGACTGCAGGACAGCTATGGGATCTTTTAAAGAAAAAAGGAGAACTCAACTTGGCCGATGTACCCAAACACCTCACAGAGAAGTCTGCTGTGGTTTACCAGGCCATCGGCTGGCTTGCCCGTGAGAATAAAATCGAATATCGAACTGCAGGTGCAAAGACATTCGTTTCTCTTGCTGAATCTGAGAAGATTCTGTAGAGGTTGTCTTGCCTGACAGAAAGCATGTCAGACGAATTTAACAGGAGAAAAATTCAGAAAAAAACTTAAAATATACGAGTTGAAATTTATCAGGTTGGTCTTTAACGCAGAGAGAAGCCGGCACTTCTGTTTTCCACAATAGACATCTCAGGATGAAGGACTACATCTGCATTCACGGTCATTATTACCAGCCGCCAAGAGAGAATCCGTGGCTGGAGGAAGTCGAAGTCCAAGATTCTGCCTATCCCTTCCACGATTGGAATGAGCGCATCACCGCTGAATGTTATGCTCCCAACTCTGCGTCTCGGATTCTTGATTCAGAAAAAAACATCATCAACATCATCAATAACTATGCCAAGATCAGCTTCAATTTTGGCCCCACCCTTCTTTCCTGGTTGGAAAAGAAGGCTCCTGAGGTGTACCAGGCTGTCATCGACGCTGATAATGAGAGTATGAGGAGGTTTTCCGGACATGGCTCAGCTCTTTCCCAGGCTTACAGCCATATGATCATGCCCCTGGCAAACTCCAGGGATAAGCGCACGCAGATTGTATGGGGGATAAAGGATTTTATGCACCGATTTGGAAGGAAGCCCGAAGGTATGTGGCTGCCGGAAACAGCCGTGGACATCGAAACTATGGATATCATGACTGAATATGGAATCCGTTTCACTGTTCTAGCTCCTCATCAGGCCCAACAATTCCGAAGAATTGGCGAGAAAGATTGGATTGACTCAAAAAAAGGGACAATGGATACTCGGTTGGCTTATCTCTGTCCTCTCCCTTCGGGAAGAACCATTTCCCTTTTTTTCTATGAAAGCACGATATCCAATGAGATTGCATTTGGTGATTTGTTGAAGGATGGAGAACGTTTTACCCAAAGATTGCAGGGCGCTTTCTCAAAAGAGCAGGATAATGCGCAAATCGTTCACATCGCAACCGACGGGGAGACTTTCGGCCACCACCACCGTTTCGGTGAGATGGCCCTGGCCTACTGTCTTGACCGGATAGAAGCAGAGCGTTCCGAGCATCTCACTGTGTATGGAGAGTATTTGGAGAAACATCCCCCTGAGTATGAAGTGCAGATAGCGGAGAACACTTCCTGGAGCTGTGTTCATGGCGTAGAGAGGTGGAGGAGTCATTGCGGATGCAGCACCGGAGTTCATCCCAGTTGGACGCAAAAATGGCGCGCTCCACTTCGTGAAGCCATGGACTGGCTCAGGGACCGGCTGGATTCAGTTTACCAGGACAGGATGTCGGCATTGACAGATGATCCTTGGAAAGCAAGAGAAGACTACATCGGGGTGGTTCTGGATAGGTCCAGGGAAAATGTTGAAGCCTTTTTCCGCGGTCATACGTCTTCGGCACTTTCTTTGGAAAAGAAAAAAGAGGCCTTGAAGCTCTTGGAGATGCAGCGGAATTCCATGCTCGGATTCACCAGCTGCGGCTGGTTTTTTGATGACATTTCAGGTATTGAAGCTGTCCAGGTGATGCAGTATGCCGCTCGAGCTATCCAGCTCGCCAGGGAAACAGGAGGGGAGGATTTTGGGCCGGAATACATTAAAATCCTGGAGAAAGCCTCCAGCAATGTTCCCGAGTTCAGGAATGGAGCCGAAGTTTATAAAAAAATTGTCCAGCCTTCTGTCCTTGAGCTTATCCGGGTTGGAGTTCATTATGCGGTGTCGTCTCTGTTCGAGGAATATCCTGAGACCACAAATATCGGGGCATACACCTCTACCAGTGACATCTATGATTTGACGGATTCAGGGCGTGAGAAGCTGGCAGTAGGAAAAGCCCGTTTGTCATCGGAAATCACTTGGGAAGAGGAGAACATCAGCTTTGCTGTCCTGCATTTTGGCGATCACAATCTTATCGGAGGAGCCAGAAGGTTCACCGATGACCATTCCTTTTCATCCTTGCATGAGGAAATAAAAGAAGCCTTTACAAAAGGCGACATACCTGAAGTGATCCGTTTGATGGATAAGCATTTTGGCACCCATAATTATTCTCTCTGGCACTTATTCAAGGATGAAAAGCGCAAGGTCCTGAATCAGGTGCTCGATTCCACGTTGGAGGAGATGGAGACATCCTTCCGGCATATTTACGAGAATCAATACTCAGTGATGCAGGCCTTGAAGGAGAATCACGTTCCTCTACCCAAGGCGTTTTCCACCACAGTCGAATTCATCCTCAACACGGATTTTCGCAGGTTGATGGATGATAAGGAGCTTGACCTTGAACGTCTTCAAAAGCTGGTCGAGGAGTTTAACAAGTGGAACCTTCAACCTGATAGAACCCTTTTAAGCTTCGTGACCAGTAAAAGAGTCAACAGACTCATGGAAGAGATTTCTAAGAATCCACAGGATCTCATAATCTGGAAGCCTGTGAATGATCTTTTGGAGATTCTGAGGGACTTCCCGTTGGATATAGACTTGTGGAGGAGCCAGAATATCTACTTCAAAGTCTGTCAGCAATTGGGAAGCGAGGTGAAAAAAAGGAGCCAAGAGGGAGATGAGGATGCGAAAAAATGGATCGGTTGCCTGAGCAAGATAGGAAGATACCTAAGGGTGAAATGTCTGTGATTCCTTGTTTCGCAGGAAAGCTATCATGTGGTGTTGTGTTTTCATTTGATTGTGAGAGATGAGAATGAAAAAAAGAGGAAGTGGCATCTTTCTTCACATCACATCCCTTCCTTCATCTTTCGGCATCGGAGACCTGGGGCCCTGGGCCTATACATTTGTGGATTTTCTGGCTGAGGCGAAACAGGCTTACTGGCAGATTCTTCCTTTGAATCCCACTGAGCCGGGATTCGGGAATTCCCCATACCTCAGCTATTCCGCTTTTGCCTGCAATCCCCTGCTCCTGAGTCCAGAGCTTATGGTGCGGGAAGGCCTGCTCGCTGAGGAAGATATCATTCCAGACAAACGCCTTCTATCCCAGCGAGTCGACTACAATGCTGTTATTGCCTTTAAAAGAGAGCTTTTCCAGACAGCCTTCCAGCGATTCAAACTGAGGAAAGACAAGAGTGACTATGAGAAATTTTGCCAGGAAAACAGTTCATGGCTCGATGACTTCTCTTTATTCCTGGCTTTGAAAGAACATTTCAAGAAACGGATCTGGTCTGATTGGCCTCTGGATGTAAGGGACAGGCACAAGGAAGCTCTCCAGCCGTTGACGAGGGCGCTTCATGAAGACATGGAAAGAGAGAAATTTATTCAGTATGTGTTTTTTGAGCAGTGGACTGCTCTGAGAACCTACTCTCAGGAGAAAAGCATCCAGATCATCGGAGATATTCCCGTCTATGTGAACTATGACAGCGTTGATCTATGGACGCATCCCGGACTCTTTAAGCTGGATCAGGATAAGAGACCCTACGCGGTTGCCGGAGTGCCGCCTGATTATTTCAGCGCGACCGGCCAGCTTTGGGGAAATCCCCTTTACCGCTGGGACATCCTCAAGAAGAGGGAATATGACTGGTGGGTTCTGAGAGTGGGCCACAACCTGAAGCTATTTGATATCGTCAGGATCGACCACTTCCGCGGATTCGTGGGCTACTGGGAAATCCCGGCCACTGAGAATAATGCCGTCAACGGGGAATGGAAGATGGCTCCTGCTGAAGATTTTTTTCGGGTGTTGAAGGATAAATACCCTCACCTGCCCCTTATTGCTGAGGACCTGGGCATCATCACTCCTGATGTGAGAGAAGTCATGGAACATTTCGCTTTTCCAGGGATGAAAGTTCTCCTTTTTGCTTTCGGGAAGGATGACCCCATGCATCCTTATCTTCCACATGCTTACGATGAGAATTGCGTGGTGTACACGGGAACGCATGACAACAACACGGTGAGGGGATGGTTTGAGAAAGAGGCCAAATCGGTGGAGAAAGAAAGGCTCTTCCGTTACATCGGCCGTACAGTCAAAAAAAGAGAAATCCACTGGGAGTTCATTAGGCTGGCCATGCAGTCTGTGGCCAAAATAGCGATCATACCCATGCAGGATATTCTGGGTCTCAGGGAGCGAGACAGGATGAATCTTCCGGCGACCAGAAAGGGTAACTGGGAATGGCGGCTTTTGCCCTCTCAAATGACATCTCAACTGGTAAAAAGGATCTCAGAGATGACAGAGACCTATGGAAGAGCTTAGGTAAAAAAGGAGATGTAAAAAGGGGAAAGGCTACTTTTAGGGGTCTGTCCCTTTGAGTCCGTCTATAGAAAAGTTAGACACTGTCCCCGTTCTTTAAAAAAGTTCCCTGTCCCTTTTTATTCGTCTTTTGCTTCCCGTAAATAGTGAGCGGACTGCTCGGGTATGCTGGGGTTGATGTAGAAGCCGCTGCCCCATTCGAAACCTGCTATTCTGGTCATGCGGGGAATGATTTCGATATGCCAGTGATAGTCATACTTGAGGGTTTCCCATTTTCCCGCGAATTTCGGTTTGGCCTCGGTGTTCGGAGCAGTATTCAGGACATAATTGTGGGGTGGATCATGAAGCACTTTCTTAAGACGAACCAGAATGTCTTTGAGAAAGCAAGCGAGTTTTTCTAAATCTTCATCAACAACCTCTGTAAAGCTGTGGTTATGATGAATGGGCGCGATAAAAACTTCAAAGGGAAAACGGGAGGCATAGGGAGCGACAGCGATATACCCGTTTTCATCGGCGATGATCCTGTTTTTATCGAAGCGGTCCTGCTGGATCAGGTCGCATATCAAACAGCGTTCCTTATTGTCATAATGTTTTTTTGCAGCGTTGAGCTTGATGGTGACATTCAGCGGTACGATAGGCGTCGCGATCAACTGGGAATGAGCATGGGCCAGAGACGCGCCTGCCCTTTTGCCATGATTCTTGAAGATGAGGACGTATTTGAGCCGTGGGTCTTTGTAGAGGTCTCTCAATCTTTCCCGGTAAGCCATAAAGGTCCATTTGAGTTGTTCGGGGGGAAGGTCAGCCAGTGTTACGTCGTGCTGTGGGGTTTCGATAATGACCTCATGAGCTCCCACACCCTCGATCATGTCGTAGTAGCCGACACCGATCCTCTTCCCCTCCGGACCGATGTTGAGTGCGGGAAATTTATTGGGAACCACTCTTACTTTCCATCCTGGTGTATTGGGTTGAGTATGAGGATCTCTGATAGCCCATATTTCAGGGGGAGTATCAGATTCATTGCCTCCGCAGAAGGGGCAGAGCTTGATGTGATTGTATTTGGTCGTGTCTTGGAGATCCATCGGTCGAGCCGCCCTTTCCGTAGCGATTATAACCCAGCGGTCCTGAAGAGGATCATACCGGAATTCTGGCATAACTATCTCCTTTCAGTCATTAGATCACAGTTCCGTCCGGAATAACTGCATTTTTGGCGATGACGATGATCCCGTCCCGGATCACGTAATCTTCCGAATCTTCGTTTTTGATATTGCGGGAATTGATGAGTTTGACTCCGTTTCCTATGCGCACATTCTTATCGATGATGGCGTTGCGGATTTCACAATTTTCTCCGATGCCAACATCGGGGATGCCGTCGGCTTTGTTTTGGTTGAATTCCTGATCTGATTCGAAGAAATCCGCCCCCATGAGGACTGAGCGCTCGATCACGGAATTCTGCCCGATGCGGGAACGGATGCCGATGATGGACTGATTGATTCTGGCGCGGTCTATGATGCTCCCTTCACAGAGAATGGAGTTCTGGACTTCAGAATAATTGATTTTGGAACCAGGCAAGAACCTGGCGTGGCTGAAGATCAACTTGTCTTCGTCATAGAGGTTGAATTGTGGCATGGTTTTGATCAGGTCAAGATGCGCTTCGAAGAAACTGCGAATTGTCCCGATATCTTTCCAGTATCCATCGAAAAAATAGGCATAGACTTTATACTTATTCAGAGCAGCGGGGATCACTTCTCTGCCGAAATCCTCGTAGGTGGTGCTGGACAGCATATCGTTCAGGACTTCCCAGTTAAAGAGGTAAATTCCCATGGAAGCCAAGTGTGTTCTGCCGGCTGCCTCTATGTGAAACTGTTTAAACACATTCTCTGAGACCTTGGTGCTCTCCAGCAAAGAGGATTCTTTTGGCTTTTCTTGGAATTCGGAGATTTTCCCGTCTTCCTCGACTTTCATCACTCCGAATTCTGGCGCTATCTCGGAGTGGACCGGATAGACGGATATACTGATTTCTGCGTTTTTCTCCAGATGGAAGTCGATGAATTTACGGTAGTCCATCTGGTAGAGATGGTCACCTGAGAGGATTAATACCATTTCCCCCTCAGTGCGCAGAAATCGCAGGTTTTGCCGGACCGCGTCGGCTGTCCCCTGATACCAATCATTGCTTTCTAAGGTTTGGGAGGCGGATAGAATAGTGATAAAGTCTTTACTGAAGCTGTCAAAACGGTAGGTAAGAAAGATATGGCGGTGAAGCGATTCGCTGCTGAACTGGGTCAGCAGAAAAATCCTCCGCAGGCCGGAATGGATGCAGTTGCTGATAGGAAAATCGATGAGACGGAACCTTCCGGCGATCGGGACTGCGGGTTTGCTGCGTTTTTTCGTGAGCGGATAAAGCCGGCTGCCTTGGCCGCCTGCCAGAATGATCGTTATAACCTTGGACAGAGGCATTACCTTTTCGTGTATACAGAGAGAAATTTAATGAAAATGAGGCAAAAAGTAAAGGGATTTTATGATGGGCCAGGCATTCTGTACGGCTTTTTCACCATTCAACATGACACTTGCTCTATCTCAGAATGCGTTTACACTTCCTCAGGCCTGATGTGTGTTCTCCTGCTCCACCGTTTCATTCAGTTTTTCGAGAAAGTCGGGGATAGCGGATATCACCCGGTTCCAGTTGGGAATGAGGGGCAGGTAAAGAGGATTCTCCTGGAACTCTTTTCCTGCAATCTGGATGGCCTTGGTAAAGGCCTCCACCATCGCCGTTTCCTGATGGCGGTCAAAATAGAGTCCGTTGATCGCGGCATCATCGTGATAGCATTTGATGGTATCCTGAGCCGTGCGGAGGTAATTGACAATCAGGGTATTGAGAAGGCCTTCGCTCAATGCCGCTCCTTCAATGGCCAGATTCCTGAAGATGGCTTTGGCTATGTCGATGGACATCTTCATCAAGCCTGTCTTAGGGTTTTCAGCAGAGAGGGGTTGATGCTTGTGTTCATAGGTTTCGCAGATTTCGACCTGGCAGATTCTTTTGATGGCACAGTTGCGGTAGACTTCCGCCAGTGTTTCGACTTCTATCCCCCAGTCCGCGGGGATGCGGTTAATCCGGGCCAGGTCCGCGCTCATCGAGAATTCTCCTGCCAGGGGATAGCGGAAGCTGTCCAGGTAGACAAGAAGAGGCAGGTGCCCGAACAATTTTTCCAGACTCCTGATGATCGGAGTGACGAACAGGCGGGTGACCCGGCCGTGCATGCGGTCGGTGACCCGGGCATAATAGCCTTTGCAGAAGGAATAATCAATGTTGGGTGATGCCACAGTGTAGCACAGCCTTCCCAGTAGTTCTCTGGAATAATTGACGATATCGCAGTCATGGAGCGCGATGACTTTGCTTTCTTCTCGAGAAAGAATATAACCGTAGGCCGTCCAGCAGGAACGGCCTTTTCCGTCCTCGCCGACAAAAAGCCCGTTCTTTTCCAGAAGTTTGTAAAGCCTGCCGATGGCTGGACCGGTGTTCCAGATGATGCGTGTTCTTTGAGGAAAAGAGGCGAAGAACTTTTTGGCCTTTTTAAACTGGGCCTCATCTGTCCTTCCCATGGTCACAACGATCTCGTTGATGTAGGTAACCTTTTTGATCTCCTCGACGATTTTTTTTATGGCCGGGGCTTCCAGCTCCGCAGAGGTAGAGGGAAGAACTAAGGCTATGGGACGGTGGCGGTTGAATTCGATCAGCTCATTTTCCATCCGCTCAAGGTCGACTTTTCCGAACCTATGGAAGGTAGCCACCACTCCGGTTTGATAAAAGTCAGCCATTTTACCCTCCTTTAATCAAGTTTTTAGCCCTATAAAAGTTTATTCAATAATTCCTGCACAGCTTCATTCCATCCTGCCGGACCGGCTCCAGGCGCAAGATGCAGGTTGGGAAGCTTGACCTCAGGGGCATAACTTCCATCCGGCTTTTGGACCAGGACCGGATGATCAGCGGCACGAAGCATGGGCAGGTCGTTGAGACTGTCTCCTAAAGCTATGGTCACGATGTATTCTTTGTTTTCTCTATAAATATCTGTGAGCAGCTTGAACGCTTCTCCCTTGTCGTTTTCTCCCATGAGATGGAAAAAACGCCCGCCGCGTGTGACCTGAAGGTTAGAGAGCCTCGCCTTTTCCTGGATTTTTTTGATTGCGCTTTCTTCATCCAGAAGAAAAGGCTCATCGTATTCTCTCTTTTTGGCCAGCCTGGCTTCCTCTGGTGAAAAACCGCAAAGATTGGCCACTTCATCAATCGACAGGTCCCCGAATCCTTTGAGCTCGAGCTGGAGAGATTGGCGTATTCGGTTCAGGATTTCTCTGAGCCGCACATAGGGTGTGCCGAGTTCGACGATGAAGTAATTGTCTTTTTCTCTTTCAAAGCAAAATTTGTATGAGAAGTATCCTTTAGGGATGAAAATAGCGCCGCCGTTTTCAGATATAAAAGGGTGGTCATTATCCAGCTCCAGTCTCCACTTTTCGATCTCAGCCCTGGTCTTGCTGGTGCAGATAATAAGAGGGATGTTTTTTTCTTTTAAGGCCTTCAGAGAGGGGAGAGCCGGTTTGAAAGAATAAGTATGGTGGTCTAGGAGAGTCCCATCAAGGTCTGTGAAAATTAAAACTGAGAAGCCCTTCAGGGGGTGAATTCCAGCCAAAATTTCTCCCCGGATGATTTGTATTTAATGAATTAAAGCTAAAGAATAATGGGAATTCTCCATCATATTAAAGAAATTATTCTATATTGTCAAAGCGACTAGTGAAATACACAGGAATGGCTTCAGTTTTATCAGATTTGTAAAGCCGCCTCCTCGTGTGTTTCACTCACTCTATCCGGAAGATGCCGTTTAAAATTACTTTGCGAAGCGATGCCTTGTTGATTAAAATGCTATAGGGGATGAACAAGGATTGATTTTCAAGAGCACTTTTAATACAAATAACATAGAGAGTCTTATGAATGAAAATAATATTTCAGCGAGTGAATAGAGAAGGAGGGGGATAAAATGAACAGTCTATATTTCCTTTTTCCGACTTTGCTGGCCATTTTAATTTCTTTTCTTTTCGTGAGAGGGGCAGCCATTGCTTTGATGATGACAGGATTGGAAAAGAAAAAAGCGAGATTCCAGGCATTGTCAGCGTTTTCTGGAACAGGTTTCACGACCAAAGAAGCTGAATTGGTGATCAACCACCCGGTAAGGCGGAAGATAATGACCTGGCTGATGATCATGGGTAACGCGGGAGTCGTGACCGTCATCGTGACCGCCACCTCATCTTTTACCACAAGCTCCGGATTTCAACTGCCCATCAATGTTCTAATTCTCATCCTGGGCATATTTTTAATATATAAACTCATGACTCAAAGGAAAATCGTAAAAAAATGGGAGAATTTCATAGAAAAAAAACTCATTAAATATCCTGCTTTTGAGGAGGCTTCAGCTGAAGACCTTCTTCATTTTCTCGAGGGATACGGACTTGTGAAAAAGATCATCAGGGAAGATTCTCCTCTAGTCGGATGCTCAATTTCCGAATGCAAGTTGAACGAGAAAGGAGCCCTGGTTTTGGGAATCGAGAGGGGAATGAGCTGGATTCCCATCCCCAAGGCAAGTGAGAGGATGGCGATAGACGACCGACTTGTGGTTTATGGCCCGAATGATGTGCTCAAGGAGCTCTCAAAATTCCCGACAACCTTGGGAGCTAAGAATAAGAAATAAAAGATTAATGAGAATGATCAGATTATCAATAATCTATCAAGATTGTTTTTTTTCTCATTGAGGGAGGGATAAATTGGCTAATTCAAGGGAAAAACCAGCCGGAAAAGCAGGGCTTTCTTCGGGAAGACCTGTTTATGCGGGCAAGAGAAAAAAAGTGTTACATTTAAGGAAAAGTCGGTCCAAAAAAGCAGGGCTTCCTCCGGGAACCCCGGTCTACGTCGGCGAAAGGAAGGATGAAAGGATCAGAATGTCAGTCCTGGATTATGACGAAGAACATTTTGATGAAAAAAAGCTTGAACAGATTGAGGAGTGTTTTCCGTATAAAGATACGTCAACCGTAACCTGGATCAATATTGATGGTATTCATCAGATCGATATTATTGAGAAAGTAGGGCGACATTTTGGCCTTCATCCTCTTATTCAAGAAGACATAGTGAACACTGAGCAGCGGCCAAAAATGGAGGATTTCGGAGATTTCATCTTTGTTGTTCTAAAGATGATTTATCATGATGAAAATGAAGATGGGATCAAGATAGAGCAGGTCAGTCTGATTCTTGGTGAGAATTTTGTCATTTCCTTCCAGGAAAGAGAAGGAGACATTTTTAACCATGTGAGAGAGAGGATAAGAAAAGGCAAAGGACGCATCCGGAAGATGAAAGAGGATTACCTGGCCTACTCATTGCTGGATGCGGTCGTCGATAATTACTTTTTTATCCTGGAGAAGACAGGAGAACAAATCGAGGAACTGGAGGAGAAAGTCGTATCTGAACCCAAGCCTGAAACCCTGCAGGAAATTCATAAATTGAAAAGAAGCATGATTTTTTTACGGAGGTCAGTCTGGCCCTTAAGGGAGGTTATCAGCACCCTTGAGAGAGGAGAATCCTCCCTCATTCGAGAAACTTGCCGTATTTATCTCCGGGATGTTTATGACCATACGATTCAGGTGATCGATTCAGTGGAGACTTTCCGCGACATGCTTTCCGGGATGCATGACACCTTTCTTTCCAGCATCAGCAACCGGATGAATGAGATCATGAAGGTGCTGACCATCATCGCCACCATATTTATCCCGTTGACTTTTATCGCAGGAATTTACGGCATGAATTTTAAATTCATGCCTGAGCTCGAATGGCGATGGAGTTATTTTGCGGTCTGGGTAGTGATCGTTGTCGTGGCTGCTGTGATGATGATATTCTTTAAAAGAAAAAGGTGGCTCTAGTTTTGAAAAAAAGCTGAGTTCACGACACAAGAAAATAGGGATAAGCCTTGATTTGTCTCATTGTCAGAATCTTAAAAAGACGTTCGCCAATAAAGATATAAATTGATTCTAAGGAGAAAGCCTCATGGAAATCATTAAAACAATCGCTGAATATGTCGCCCTTTTTTTGGAGGGTGCAGCCGTTCTGGTGATAATCATCGGAGCTGTTCAATCCTTCGTGATATATATACTGCGGGGTTTAGCAAAGAGATCAGAATTAATCACTCTGATGCAAAGCCGTTTCAAATTAGGCCTATCCTTATCTCTAGGACTTGGATTCCTGGTTGGAGCAGATGTCGTTAAAACGGCCATTTCGCCGACATGGACCGATATTGGACAGCTTGCTGCTATTGTTGTTATCCGTGTCGTTCTCAACTTCTTCCTGATGCGTGATATGAAAGAAATCGAAGGAAAAATGAAGTGAAAAAAGGGACAGACTTCCTAATCTTAATTGAGGACAGTCCCCAATCATACGGCCCCAGCCTATTCACTCAATTTCTCACCGCAGTGGGGGCAGGCTTTCCAGCTCTTTTCCGTGGGCTTTCCGCATTCAGGACAGGATGTGTGGAGCTTGGCGGCGCAATAGGGACAGAACACGTAGGTCGAAGAGACTGATTTCTGGCATTTCGGGCAGGTTTGGGTGGCCGGTTCTGTTTTAGGAACAAAGGCCGCGTCTGACCGGAGGATCAGATAAATAATCAATCCGATTATATTACCGATAAACACCAGTAGAGCCCAGAGTATTCCATTCATTCCGCGACTTTCCGCATCCCTGTACACCCAGACGATGACCAGTATCCATATGATCAACAGTGCCAGAGAAAAGAGAGACGTGAGGGAATAACGAAACACAGAAGGACCGATATGAATAGTCTTGAAATTCGGGAGGCGGATAGATTCGAAGACTCCGGAAAAGTGACCAAAGGGAGCCAGAAGAAAAGGAGTGATGTTTGCCGCCAGCCAAATGATCGCTATGACTAATAGGATGAGTCCTATTGTTTTTCCTGTAGATGTTGCCATGTTGACCTCCTTAACCTTGCCCGGAGCAGTTTCCCGGCAAGAGATGATTTTCTATTCTAAGATGCATTTGCATTCATCTGGATTCCGTTCGTATTTTCTCTCTTTATACGATACCTGCGAATGAGAATTGGCGCGAAAAAAAGCATAGCTGCATTCTGGATCAGCAGAGTGAGAGCCGCAGCTGATTCAAAACTCAGGGATTCGCCCAACCTGATCTCTTTGATCACAGGTGCGACGAGAAGCACGGTCAGGATAATGAGCGGGATAAAAGCGGCCCAGACATATATAGGTACGGGGTAAGAACGAATCCGTGAAAAGACTCTTTTCGCGGGTGCAGCCTGCAGTCTTATTTCAGCGAGACATCTTTGGCGCGTTTTTTGGGCAAGATCAGGCGGAAGAACGGGCTTGGGCATCGTCGTGATGCCCAGACGTATTTTTTCCAAATCGTCTCTGAGACTCACACAAAGCGCGCAGTCTTCAAGATGTTGCTCGATAATTTTTGATTCTTCCGGGCTCAGTTCCTCTTCTGAGGAAATGAGTATTAAGCGCTCGATGTCTTTACATTGCATTTTAATGCCTCATTATTGTTTGATTTTGATTTATATTTCGAAAGCTCCTGACGGAGATGTTTTACGGCGCGGTACATCAAAGACTTCACGGTGCCGACCGGGACACCGAGAATGTCGCTGATTTCCGCTTGTCTGAAACCTGCGATTTCTTTGAGCACGAACACGCGACGCTGCCGGTCCGGCAGCAGGGCGAGGGCTTGATTGATATCCTTTCCCATTTCTATCTGGTTCGCTCCATTTGAAGTATCGGACAAGGATTCTTCTTTCAGAAACGGGAAGGCTTCATCCGTTTTATGCGCTCTGGATTTTTGGAATAAAAACAGGTTTCTTATCCGCTTTTTACGCAGTTCATCCCTGTAGAGATTGATGACTATTGTAAATATCCACGCTTTTATGCGCTGCATGTTCACCTTCTCGGGTAGCTTTTTTATGATGCGGAGCCAGGCCTCTTGAAACAGGTCTTCGGCCTCTCCTCGATTTTTCGTGAGATAACAGGCGAAGCTAAAGACATCATTCTGGTATTTTTCGTAGAGTTCTTCGAATATCGGTTGAATGGTCTGTCCTGACTCATGTCCGTGCTCCTCACTACAGGTATCCATCACTATTTCTGTTCTTTTCTGAAATTTCATTACCTTGAACGTTTGAGACGAGAAAAAGTTCTACTCGATCTAAATATTTGCACACGGGGTGGCTTATTCATGAACAAAATCTCAAACAGGACAGATTCGAGTGGGCTCGGAATACGATGCATAGAACCGAAGTGCAATTATCTATCCCCTTATGATTTATTCCATTAAATCCGCCACAGAAAAGAGGCCTTGAAGAAGAATCCTCTCTGTGTTTCCAGGTATCTATCGGCAGGAATGTAATCACTGCCTGTCCACTGGATTCTCTCGTAGAAAGAACCATAGCCGACATGGATGACCGTTCCGGGGATGTAAGTGAAGGAAGCGAGGAAGTCTGTCAGCAGCGTTTTCCGGAAGGAGTTGTATTCGACGATTCCCCTGAAGAAAAGGTACTTGTTCAGCTGGAAAGTGTTCCGGCTGCGGATGATCGTGTAATCGTATTCTTTGACAGAATCAGAATCGCGATAGAAGTCAGTATATGTCAGACTCAAGGCAAGATTAAGTTTTTCAGCTGGCTGGTAAATGACATCGGCTGAAGCCGAGCTGCCGCTTCCCTGGTAGGGGGCTGCCACGTAACGAATTTTTTTCCCGTAACTGTATGTGAGGCGGAAATACAGTTGTTTGGTGAGCTGACTCGCTCCGATGAACCTGGCTGCGCTGATGTTGAACCTTTCCCCTTGAAAAACTTCTGTCGCATACCGGCCTCCAAACAGGATAAAGGAGTCTCGGGGGAAGAGCAGCCTCAGGTCCAAAGAGTTAAAGGTTTCATAGAGCTCGCTGAATCTGTCGCGGATTTGAGTGCTGTGAAACATAGGGTCGATTCTTTGGATCAATTTTGATTTGGGGTAGAACATACGAAGGAATCCTGACCTGAATCTGGTCAAACCGGTTCGTGTGATGTATCCTGTCTCCGTCCAGAAATCCTCCCCAATGTCCTGCAGTCCCAAGCGGATGACCCAGTTTCTCGTGAGATAGTTATAATCCAGCCCGAGTGCGTATCCGTCCTCCCTGGTCGAGGTTTCATCCAATCTGGTCTGGGACCCGAAAAGGTGATATCCGAAGAGAGTGGACTTGTTTAGCCTGACCTGTCCGTCTACACCCAAGACTCTGTTGAATCCACTCTCGCGCTCTCTGCCTGTGTAGAATGCCCCGAGAAAGCCGTCCTGGGCTATGGCCCGTTTGTAGCGGAATATTCCAAAGTGTGCTCTGTTATCCGTAGCAGTATCCGGCAGGTCATCCAACGCATAGATCGAGGCGACCGTGTTCTTTTTCCCGATTCTGCCGTTTAATTTTAAACCCACCAGGGGATCGACGATCGTCCTTGTGTGCACGACCTCGCCGAGAGGGTCACCAGAGTTGTAACCTCCAAAATTGAATTTTTCCAGTCCCTCCAGAAAAAAAGGCCTCGTCTCCGGAAAGAAGAGAGCATACCGCAGGTTGAAATCCACCTGCCCGGCATCCGCCTCTACCTGACTAAAATCGGGATTAACCGTTCCATCGAAGATGAGATGGGAGGTTATTCCATACTTGGCGGTGAGGCTGATGTCTCGTTCGCTCCCGGCAGAAGTCAGTTCCCCTTCTTCGATCGAATTTCTTTGGCTGTAGGTAAAAGCAGGCAGGAGTTCAAAGAGAGTGTAGTGCTTTATATCTTGGAATATGATGGTTCGTGTCTGGGTCAGGAAGTTTGGTCCCTGCACCGGGTCCAGCGGCGGATAAGTCCCGGCTTCGGAACGCCGGCTGATTTTTCGCTCGAATATCACGCCCATCTCGACAGGATCCTTGTGCGAGAAGCGGATGCTTTTCAAAGGGATCTTCAGTTCGATCGCATATCCTTCATCGTCGATTTTTCCGTTGCTGTACCAGACTATATCCACGCTGAAATCTTCTGCACCACCCTCAAACCTGGAATCCCCCTGGATTCCCAAAGGATTGACGTATAAGGCATACAGGGACTGATGGTCGTTAAAAGAGTCTAGATTGATGCAGATCCAGTCATCCGCATGAATATTGTCTCGTCTGCTGATTGAAGCTTTGACCTTATCGGGCTGACTGTCAAAACAGCGGAACGCAAAATACAGATTCTCCCGGTCATAGGCATAGTAAACGACAGAGTTCTCGACCATGTCAATGTCGTAATCCGGGTGATAGGTTTTAAATCCTGTCTCGTGAGGCGCCTTTTGCCAGACCGGGTCATCCAGTTCCCCGTCGAGGACAGGAGGGATATCTGTTTTATACGGAATGAGCGGGTCAAGCGTATCCTTGGCAGACGCAGATAAAACCATCAGAAAAAAGGCAGAAAGGAACACAAAAATTTGTTGTTTTTTACGGGATTGATTACTGGTCCATTTATGCATCATTTTTAATCCATCGAGTCAGAATGAGTGGAAACTCAAAGAGTTGCTTATACCATGAAAAAAATTTTTATGTCAAACACGTTGGAATGATAAAACCAGTTAGGCTTGCTTTTGGAGAGGTTGTTCTTTTATGATAGACGCACAGAAAATAGGTGCCCTGAAAAACGACGCCAGCCAGAAAAATAGCTATGAATGAGTAAAGGAGTGATGAAATATGGCTAAATTGAAGATATCCTGGAAGGAGAAACTGGAAGACGACAAGGATCTGCCCAAGGTCATCAAGATCAACGAGAAGATGAGCAAGAGGTGGGGCAGAGGAACGTGTGTTATCCCGGCGCCGAGGGAAGTGGATGAGATCATGAGCAAGATTCCCAAAGGGAAGCTACTCACCATTAATGAAATCAGGAAGATCCTGGCCAAAAAGCACAATGCATCGATCGGCTGTCCGATCACCACCGGGATTTTCGCCTGGGTGGCGGCTAACGTCGCAGGTGAAGCCAGAGCAGAAGGGAAAAAAAGGATCACGCCTTACTGGCGCACTTTAAAAACCGGCGGGATCCTGAATGAGAAATATCCTGGTGGAATCGAAGACCAGAAAAAACTGCTCCAGGAAGAAGGACACGCAATCACTCAGAAAGGAAAAAAATTTGTTGTCATTGATTTCGAGAAAAATCTGGCAAAGTTATGAATTGATTCAACCAGAGTCATCCAGCACAAAAGCTTGAAGAAAAATTTAGTTAAAGGAGAAGAATTCCATGCAGACTGATTTGAATGATAAAAATATGAATGTTGAAAACATGGCGAATACGGCGTTAAAGCAAGAAGGAGTTCTTTCAGACTTGATAGATAACCTGACAACCAAGAATGAGACAGTCAGGTACAACTGCTCAAAGACATTGAATCTCTTGAGCGAGGAACACCCTGAGGTCCTCTATCCGAAATGGGATTTCTTTGTTGAGCTTCTCAACTCCGATCACACTTACTGGAAGTTGAGTGTGATCCCCCTAATAGCCAACCTGACACGAATTGATACAGAAAACAAGTTCGAGAGAATATTCGACGAGTATTACAGGCTGCTGGAAGACAAAAGCATAATTCCGGCTGCCTGGATCGCGGATTACTCGGGAAGGATTGCTAGGGCCAAACCGGAACTGGAGACTCGAATTACCGATAAGTTGTTAAGCATTGATGAGACGCATCATCACCCAGAACGGAGAGACCTGATAAAGGCTGGTGCCATAGAATCGTTCGATGAATACTTTAATGAAGCGGCAGATAAGAAGAAGATTTTAGAATTCGTCAAGAAGCAGCTGGAGTGTAAGAGCCCTAAGACGAGAAAAATCGCCAAGGAATTCCTGATAAAATGGGGGGATGAATAACGATTAAGATCTGGAGCAGGTCCCCCAAAAAAAGTGATAAAATCTTCGCAGAAGTAAGATACTAGTCCGTCGTCTCGCTGATCATAATTTTCTGCCCCGCTTTGACGAACAGAAGATCTTTGATGTTTGGAAAGCGTTTGAAAAATTCGCCGCTTTCCTGGGTCAGCTTATCCAGAGAAAAACCCATGATCACCAGATCGGCATTTTCAGAATTTTCACAGACCAGGTTCTCGTAGGTCCTGACTTTTTTATCCCACGGGATTTTCTGGACATTCTTTTGAGAGATGGGAATGCGTCCTTGATCGATCAACCGGTTGAGCTGTTTGACCTGGTTGTCCAGCTTATGGCTTTCGAAAGCGGCAAAGAGCTCAATCTCCCCGCCTCTCCACTCGGGGTGGCCGATAATGATATAACCCAAAAGGATCATCAGGTTGGCGTTGCGGTAGTCGCCGGGCGTTAACCAGATGTGGATCTTTTTCCTGTATCCGAAGTGTCTCTCTGAAGAGCGGAGAACACAGATATTGTAATCGACAATGGAGGACAAATGGCAGCCCTCGATTATATCCGCTATCTCCTTTGTGTCGTCTTCGTGGAATTCGAAGAGCATGCTGTTGTTTTCCATGCCTGATATTCCCGGGAGTTGCACGATTTGCGCCACTGCCGTCTTAAAGCTGGGAGAGATTATGGTGTCAACGTAAATACCGGCGCGGCTGCTGGCACTCAGCTGGATCAACTGCTCCAGTTTTTGCTTGGATTCTTGTTGAGTCGTTTCATTGAGAAGGCCCTTTACATAATGGATGTATGTGCCGAATCCGTAATAATGGGAAATCCACCGCAGTAAATCGAAGGGAGCCAGCCGGGTGAGAGAGCTTGTGGAGACAGCGATAAAGGAAGGGCGCCAGCTGATGCCGCTCTCTACTTCCTGTTTTCTCTGGACCAGCACCCGGAGACTGCGAGTTAGCTGAAAAATCACGCCCTTTATCATAGCTGACAATCCGTACTCCTTCTCCCGGCCGCGTTTCAAACTGATATAGATCAAGGATATGGCTAGAATCGCCAGAATGGCATACAGTGGGGACATCTGGAACATCATGATAAAACAGGCAACTGCCCCCACCAGTGATATGTACCACCTTGAACGGAAAGTCGGACGGTAGGAAGGATTGCCGGCGAAATGTTCCAGAAAACTGACGAGACAGAGCGAGCCGTAGGTGATCATGAAGAACATGCTGATGACCTGAGCCACAAAGTCGACGCTGCCGAAGGAGACGAAAGTCAGGACGATCATGGATGTGACCAGCATGGCATTGAAAGGTTCGTTGGCGCTTCCTTTCCCCTTGCATAAAAATGTGTTCAGGGAAGCCACCGGAAATATGCTGTCCCGGGCCATGGCCTGCATGGTCCGTGGTGCGATGAGGATAGAACCGATGGCGGAAGAGAGAGTGGCCGCCGCCAGGCCGATGGGGATGATTGGACCCCAGAGGGCGATCCGGCTCATGGCGAACTGGTCTGTGGCTAAAGTCTCAGGCCGCAGGCTGGAAGACAGTTTAATAACGACCAGCACGTAAACAACCATACCTGTTAGAGTCGCGGAAAGCGTGCCCAACGGAATGGACTTTCGCGGATTTTTCAGATCGCCGGAGAGGCCTACTCCTGCCGTCATTCCGGTGAATGCCGGGAAGACAATGGCAAAGACTTTAAAAAAACTGTCAGGATCTTGGATCTTGGCGAAGAAATCAAAGGTTACGGCCTCCCCAGAGGGAGATTTCCCCAGAAAAAAGGCCGCCAGAGATATTCCCAGGGTGGTCACTACCACCCAGAGTGCGGACACTCCTATATTCGCGCCCTTCTTGAGGATGAGGAGCAGCAGAAGCACTGTGGCTGGGATACAGATCATCCAGGTTTGGCCCGCTATCCCGGTCTTGGTCTGGATCCAGGATAACAGAGGTCTGAATGCTTCTGAAAAGGCGATCATATAAAAAGCGACTGATATGGCCTGAGAAAAATAGAGCGAGATACCGATTGTGCCACCGATCATATGACCGAAGGAGCGACTGATGATGAAATACTCTCCGCCGCCTTCCACTTTCAGGTTGGTAGCGATCTCAGCGATCGCCAGCGCTGTGGGAATGGTGATGGCATGTCCGATAAGGATGACCAGGAGCACTCCAAAGGGACCGGTATGGGCGACAGCATACCCGAAGCTGAGAAAAAGAATGGCTCCCAGGATAGTACTGATGGCGGCCAGGAAAACAGGGGAGGTGCCGAATCCGTGCCCGCGAGGCTTTGTTCTTGGTGTCAAGTGTGACTCCTATAACTCCGTTGGCTAAATAAAATAAATGTGTATATACACCAATTCCTCAAAAAAATCCATATAGACGTTTTCTTGGATAAATAGATAAATGTATATATATGCGCAACTCAAGGCCTAATTGACTTTCTTCACATATGGTTATGATTTGAATAGGTTCAGTATTTTTAATAGATGTGTTACTTGATTACTGAGCAGAAACAACTCCCCTTTTTCCTTTTTTCATTTTGTTTGATTTCGCCAAGGCTCTTGACTATGATAAGAGGAATGGACAGCCAGTGAAAAGAATGTTTCTTTCCTGGGGAATTGTGTTTCTTTTGGGTGGTTTTATCTGCGCTGTTCTTGGCCAGGAGAAAGAGAAAAGTGAACTTGAGCTTTGTCAGGGATATTATTTAAGCGAAGAGGCCGCAAAAAATCAACTATCGGAATTCGCTCGGACCTACTCCAATCTGGAAGAATGGAAAGCCCGGGCCGGACGCATTCGCAAGGGGATTCTCACCGGGGCAGGGCTTCTCCCTTTGCCAAGTAAGTGCGCTCTCAAACCGATTATTCACAGCAGGCGTGTCTATAATGATTACACTGTGGAAAACGTGGCTTTTGAAAGCCTCCCCGGATTTTTTGTGACCGGGAACCTGTATCGTCCCCTTCCAGGCCAAAGGTCATTGGCCGGAATACTCTGTCCCCACGGCCATTTCGAGAATCCTAACGGAGGCGGGCGGTTCAGACCCGACCATCAGATCCGGTGTGCTATCCTGGCCCGGATGGGAGCTGCGGTGTTTTCTTATGATATGGTCGGCTGGGGGGATTCGAAACAGACCACCCACGACCATCCCAAGGTCCTGGCATTGCAGCTCTGGAACAGCATCCGCGCCGTTGATTTTCTCCTCACTCTTGAAAAGGTCGATCCCAAGCGCATCGGTGTGACCGGTGCCTCAGGAGGAGGGACTCAGACTTTTTTATTGGCTGCAGTGGATGAGCGGGTTTCTGTGTCAGTTCCTGTGGTCATGGTCTCAGCCCACTTTTTTGGAGGATGCGGTTGCGAGAGCGGCCTGCCCATCCACAGTAGCCGTTTCCATTTGACCAACAACGCGGAAATCGCCGCTCTGGCAGCTCCGAGACCACAGCTTCTCGTCTCCTGCGGCAAGGACTGGACCAGAAATGTGCCTGAAGTCGAGTATCCCTACATCCAGAATGTCTACAGTCTGTACGGAGCTCGGGATCGAGTCACGAATATTCATCTGGTTGAGGAAGACCATGATTACGGACCGTCGAAACGCGCTGGTGCTTATCATTTCTTGGCGAAACACCTGGGTCTCTCGCTCGAGAAAATATATAAACCGGAATGTTGTGGCTCAGTTGACGAGAGCGGTGCTGTAGTTGAAAAAAACGAGGTTATGCGCGTTTTTAATAGTGAGCATCCCCTTCCTGTTCACGCCCTCAAATCTGACGAAGCCATAATTACAGCACTCTCCAGAAAGTGAACCAACATCTAAAAGTGACGGCTGCGGATTTCGATGAGTTATTCAGAATATTCAAAGACATCTTCGAGCTGAACTTCGAATACTTGCGAAATCCTGAACGCAAGAGCTAAAGATGGCACATACTTTCCCTGCTCAAGGGCGACGATAGTCTGGCGGGTGCATCCGGCACGATCTGCCAGTTCCTGCTGGGTCATTTCGTTATTTTCAAAACGAAGCTTCCTGACCCTATTCTTGATCTCAGCTTTCGCCACGACCGACCATCCTCGAATAGAGAATTAATCCCAGCGCAGAGTGGGATATGTATCCCCAGAAGACACTCGTGTATCCGAGGAACCACATCCAGCCGACCGGCACACATTCGCTTTGACGATAAATTTCATAAAGAGTGATGCATAAGGAAAATACATAGATGAGAACCAGTAGGAGAGCGACTCCACTCGACCGTCTCTGGATGTGCTCGTCACGTTCATCCTTGACAACCTTGTCAGTTCTGTCTTTGGTCCGGGTTAAGAACATCATGAGGAAATAAGAAAGATAGCCTCCTGCGAAGAGGATAGCCACGAATACGAATCGTGGCTTATCCTGAACATAGGTTGGCGGTCCTCCCCTGGAAAAGAAAATGGGAATGAAAGAAACCGTGACCATTCCCCAGATGATTAGTGTGAATAACGCTCGTTTCGCAGGTTGAGTCATCCTGTTCGCCTCCATTATGACAAAATAATCATACATAATGTATATAATATCATACAAATTGTCAATTAATTTATACATTTTTATTTCGATTATTTTCCTTTTGAAAATGTTGAAGGCGCAATCTTGAGTTGATGAGCGTGATTTATTTCTGAGAATAGGGCGACATCGTATCCGTGTTCGAGACTCTGGGAGAGAGGAGCATTGAGGAGAGGTGATCGCTGACCTCTTCGGATGTTGAGAATGACGATTATCTTGGTTTGTCCGTCGCCATAGAGGAAGGAGGAGCCGACCGCGGAGCGGTTTCTATTTGTTAATGTATTGTTGTTTTTTGTCTAAAAACCTCTGCTCTGCTTCTATTCTGTATTTGATCACACGATAGAGCTCATCTTCGCCGGTTTTTATCAACCAGAATGACCTCTCGTGGAGTTTTGTTTGGCGGGAGAAGCGGAAGGGAGTGTCAGCGGCGATTTGTACGGATGATATGAATTTCCCGTTTCGGTCAAAAACATCAAACGTCTTTTCTTCCTCTACTTCATTTTCACTGTTCAGCACGACCAGGATATTTCCCCCCGAATCGATAAGGACATTGTCAAACGCGGGCATATTTTTTGGGAATTGCGTTTCTTTAGTAATGTATTCTGGGATTTCATTCAGTTTCGCTCCAGCCCTGTAAAATTCCAGGCTGTCAAAATATTCCTTCTTATCTTTTTCAGTCACTTTTACCGGCTCATAGGAATGTGAGAAGGTCACAATCTTCTTTCCGTCTCTGTCATAGATTTCCAGTTCATACTTTTCAGAAAATCCGATGATTATCTTCCCCTCAGGCGAGACCTCCCAGCGAACATCCGGCGAATAAGGAAAATAGAGAGTCGAGATCCCGAATTCTTTGGTGCGGACATATTTTTTTCGCCAGAGACTGCGCTCATAGATGGTCCTTATGTACTCGAGATCCCTTGAGTACAAGTCGATCGTACAGATTTGGGGCTTATCCGGCTCTCTCCGATAGCTCTTTTCCTTCTCGACCACGATCTCGCCTGTCGGAAGAGATCTTATTTTTCGCACCGAGCCTTCGTCATAGGGGATATTGCCGGATTTTATGAATTTGCCATCAGGGGTGAAGGCGCACAACCTCCTGTTCATCAGGTCCCAGACGATCAAGCGATCTTTGGCATAAGTAAAATAATAAGGACTGTTAAACTCCCCAGGCCCCTGCCCTTCCCTTCCGATGGTCTTTATGAATCTGCCGTTCGAATCAAATTTTTTGATGTTGTTGGCATCGGAGTCCAAGACAAAGATGTTGTCATCCTCATCACAGACAACGGAAGTGGGACGCTCAAAGAAAAGACCTTCAGGCATGGATTCGTCATCCAGGACTAGCTCCTGAACGAAGCGGACTTTACCGGTTTTATATGACTCTGAAAGAGGGATTTGTTGAACAGAAAAGGCAGAGAAAAAGAGGATAGCGACCCCTATGAGCAGAAAATATCTTGAAGATTTCATCTATTCCTCCTCAGTATTATACAGGCTTTTGTTTCCATTGTGTGTACTTATATAATTCAACTCAAGCTGGAAGCCAGAGGTTGCACAACTGTCACCATTGAAATGGTCAGCCCAATCAGGAGAACAATTTTTTATTTTTTTCTATAAACACCAGGAAAGGTTTCCAGGCAAGATGACTGTAACCCTAAAATACCTGGATTTGATTTCTGAGAATAGGCCGCCTCTGATCATTGGGGACTGTCCCTAATAATCTGTCCCTAATTATCACCCCAATTATCTCGACTTGACACCTTTTTTTGGCTTTGATAAAAGTGAGAATCTCTCAATGCATTTAAATTCAAATAAAAAAGGAGGGACAATGCGTTTGACAAACCTAAAGCATTATCTATTGGTTTTCTTGTGTTTGATGTTGATTAGCCCTTTGGCTGGGCTCTCCAAGGATAAGAAAAAGGCAAGACCGCAGGAAGATTTACTGGCAGGGCTGTCCTTGAATGCCTTTAGACTGAGAGCCATCGGACCGGCCGTAACTTCCGGCCGGATATCGGACTTTGCCGTCAACCCCAAGAAGCCAAGCGAGTACTATGTGGCCACATCATCCGGAGGCGTGTGGAAAACGACAAACGCCGGGACGACCTATCAGCCTGTTTTTGACAGCCAGGGCTCCTATTCCATCGGTTGTGTGACGATGGACCCGAACAACCACAATGTTGTCTGGGTTGGGACCGGAGAGAACAACAACCAGCGCAGTGTCGCTTATGGAGACGGAGTCTACAAGACCGAGGATGGCGGCAGAACCTGGAAAAACATGGGGCTCAAGACCTCAGAGCACATCGGCATGATCGCTATCGATCCCAGGAATTCCGATGTCGTCTATGTGGCGGCATACGGTCCTTTGTGGCGGGCTGGTGGAGAACGCGGCCTTTATAAAAGCGTGGATGGCGGCAAAACCTGGAAGGCAGTCTTATCGATCAGTGAGCATACGGGAGTGAGCGAGGTGCATCTTGACCCTCGAGACCCGGATGTGATCTATGCTGTTGCCCATCAAAGGCGCAGGCATGTGTTTACCCTGGTCGATGGCGGGCCGGAATCTGCCGTTCATAAATCGGAAGACGGTGGAGAAACATGGGAAAAAATCACAAGAGGGCTTCCCGGTGGGGACCTGGGCCGGATAGGATTGGCCGTATCTCCTGTCAATCCCGATTATATCTATGCTATCGTCGAAGCCCAGTCCGGAAGAGGCGGTTTTTACCGCAGCACAAACCGCGGTGTTTCCTGGGAAAGAAGAGGCAGCTACACTTCCCGGGGCAATTATTACCAGGAATTATTCTGTGACCCCAAAGATATCGACCGGGTTTATTCCATGGATGTTTACCTCCAGGTCTCGGATGATGGTGGAAGGACCTGGAACGCCCTGGGCGAGAGACACAAACATGTCGACAATCATGCCCTGTGGATCAACCCCGATGACACGGATTATTATCTGGTGGGGTGTGACGGCGGCATCTATGAGTCGTTCGACCGGGGGAGAACCTGGAAGTATTTTCCGAATCTATCTGTGGCCCAGTTCTATAAGGTGGCGGTCGATAATTCCGAACCCTTCTATTATGTCTACGGCGGAACCCAGGACAATTACAGCCTGGGCGGTCCGTCGCGCACGACCAGTAGCCATGGGATTGTCAACTCGGACTGGTTTGTGACACAGGGAGGGGACGGATTCGAATCTCAGGTGGACTGGCAGGATCCCAACATCGTCTATGCCCAGTCGCAGCACGGCAATCTGGTCCGTTATGATAAGAAGAGCGGAGAGAGGATGGGAATCCAGCCTAAACCGAGGAAGGGAGAAAAACAATATCGATGGAACTGGGATTCGCCGCTTCTGGTCAGTCCGCATTCCCACACCAGGCTTTACTTTGCCGCGAACAAGGTTTTCCGCAGCGACGACCGGGGGGATACATGGAAAGTGATTAGCGGTGATCTGACCCGACAGATCGACCGGAACAAACTCGAAGTCATGGGCCGGGTCTGGCCCATGGATGCAGTGGCGAAAAACGCCAGCACTTCTCAGTACGGGACGATCGTGGCTCTGGACGAATCTCCAGTTCAAGAAGATATGATCTATGCCGGAACGGACGATGGACTGATCCAAGTGACGGAAGATGGCGGTGCAACCTGGCGAAAGATCGAGAAGTTTCCCGGTGTTCCGGATAGAACCTACGTCAATGATATCATCGCTTCCCAGCATGAAAAAGACACAGTGTACGCGGCGTTCAATAACCATAAGAACGGCGATTTCAAGCCCTATGTCCTGAAGAGCGCGGATGCCGGCAGAACCTGGGTGTCCATCTCTTCCAACCTGCCTGAAAGAGGCTCGGTCTACGCGCTGGCCGAGGATCATGTCAACAGGAACCTCCTGTTTGCAGGAACAGAGTTCGGGTTGTTTGTCAGTGTGGATGGAGGAAAAAACTGGAAGCCGCTTAAAAACGGTCTGCCGACTATCGCTGTTCGCGACATAGCCATTCAGAAGCGGGAAAATGACCTGGCTCTGGCTACTTTTGGCCGGGGATTCTATATCCTGGATGATTACACACCGCTCCGTTCTCTCAGTAAGGAGATTCTCAATTCTGAGGCCCATATTTTCCCGATCAAGGAAGCTTTGATGTATGTGGAGTCCTCTGCTCTAGGTTCAGGAGGAGCCGCCGGAAAGGGTTTTCAAGGAGAGATGTATTTCAACGAGAAGAACCCTCCTCTTGGAGCTGTATTCACCTATCATCTGAAAGAATCCATCAAAACCTTAAGAGATAAACGAATGGAGAAAGAGAGGGCCGCTTTTAAAGCTGGAAAGCCTGTCTATTATCCCACTTATGAGGAAATTAAAGCGGAAGAAGAGGAGGAAACTCCTTATCTTATTTTAACCATTCTGGATGTTGAGGATAACGTTGTCCGTAAACTCAGGGCTTCAGCTCGGGCCGGACTTCATCGGATTGACTGGGATTTGTTGTATCCGGCTCTGGCCCCCACAAGTCTGCAGGATACGAGCCCCACTTCGAGCGGACGCTCGAGCACTCCGGTTCTTCCCGGGGAATACAAAGTTTTCCTTTCGAAAAATGTCAATGGAGTGGTGACGAAGCTCACCGAGCCCGTGGCATTCAAAGCTGTGGTGTTGGGCAACACTTCCCTTCCGGCAGAAGACCAGGCTGAACTCGTGGCTTTTCAGAAGAAGGTGAGAGAACTGAGTCGAGCTGTAAATGCCGCCTCGAGTGTTATGAGGGAATTGGCGGATAAAGCCCGCCACTACCGGGTGGCGTTGAAAAGTGTCACTGTTGACGATTCCCAAATTTATGCCCTGATCAAAGCCCTTGAGGCTGAGGTGAGTGAAATTCAGGTCAAACTCTTTGGCGACCGCACACTGAGGAGGATTGATAAGGATGCTGAGCCCGGTTTGAGCAGCCGGATAGGCAGTATCATCTACGAACAAAGACGGTCGACTTCTGCCCCAACACAGTCTCAGAGAGATGCCTACAAGATCGTGGCGGATGAGTTTGGTCCGATCCTGCAGAAGCTGAAAAAGTTAGTCGAGGAGGATGTCAAGATGATCGAGAAGAAACTGGATGAGATCGGTGCGCCGTATACTCCGGGCCGCTTTCCGAATTGGAAAAGATAAAAAAAGGAAGTAGAAATAGATAAAAAAAGGACGTAAAAAAGGGGACGTTCCAAAAGGTGCCACCCCTGGTTCAGGTTTCGGGATGAGTTTGACAGAGGAAAAATTCAAAGCGAATAACTTTTATTAGGATTGATTGATTTTCAAAGCCGGACAGCTTTTTTTGGTTTAAAAATATTCTCTCAGTATGAGGCGTTCCCCTAGGAAATATCCCCTTAAGAGGATGAAGTGGTACCTTGGGGAACGTTCCCAAAAATTAAAACAATTCCAGGCCGGCGAAGAAAATCGGTTGGAATTCGTTTGAGCCGGCCGGGGCGCCTCTCTCCTTGATGTGGCTCAAGCCACCGCCGGCGAACAGCGCAAGCGTGTTCGAAAGCCTTTTGTTCAGTGAAGCCCGCAGCATAACGATTTGCTGGTCTGGAGCTCCCATCTGGCTTCTGAAAAGTGTGGCATTATCTATGTAGGTGTAGCCGATATCTGTGTTCAGGGATATTCTGTTCAGAGGAATTGAGAGTCCGTAGAAACCGGAATAGGCCAGACATTCGTTAATATCATTGGTGAAGTTAATACTTCCCAGGGAAACAATAGAGTATATTCTCTTGATCGAGAATTTCACTCCGCTGTTCACTCCGGTGAGATTGCTGGCCCAGCTGATCCATCTCATCCGTCCATCGTATTTGGAGATATTGACCAGACCGACTGGAATCCCATTGGTGTTTTTTGAATAGTTGACCAATCCTATCTGGACTCCCTCTAATTCTCCGGCCGCATTGGCCAAACCGATTTGCACACCCGCTGATGTAGCGGCAACGTTCATGCTTCCGACCTGAAGCCCGTTGAAACGCTCGCCAACGACGTTGAATATCCCGGCAGCCTGAAGACCTCTGAAGCGTTCACCGGTGACATTGAACAGACCCGCGGCCTGAATTCCTCCGCAGCTTTCTCCGACGACGTTCATTCCCAATGCACCCTGGATTCCTCGATAAGTGCTACCGGTGACATTCATGAATCCGGCGGCCTGCAGCCCTTTAGCTTCTTCTCCGGCGACATTCATGAACCCGGCAGCCTGGATACCCCGAAAAGAGTTCCCAGTGACATTCATGAAGCTCGAGGCCTGAAAGCCTTTACCGTTTTCTCCGCAGACATTAAATAATCCGGATACCTGAACTCCAGATAATTCATCTCCGGCAACGGTAAAGAGTCCGGCGATTTGACCTCCGGTGAGGCTTGACCCGCAGACTCCGACCAACCCAGCCACCTGAATTCCTTTGACATTGTCCTCCACGGCGGTTACGACGCCAGCCAGGTCAAACCCGTGAACCTGTCCCACATGACCGTACAATAAGGAAAGGTTGATGTTGGTTGAGTCATGCTTGGATTTGTTGATGGAAAGAGGATAATAAATGGAGAGATTGAAAAAGAGATGCTGGCCTTGTGATTGACAAAGAAGGTCTGGGGCGATGACAGAAAGGAATAAACCGACAGTCAAAATCAGTACAGCAGTCCTTCGAATTTTCATCAAAATCTCCTTACATATCAATATCTTTCAGCGGCAAAATTCATCACTGAGGATGGAAGCAACACATTTACCTATTATAACGGAAAACGATCTGAAAAAGTTCATTCTCTATCTCCCCCTTGTCGGAATTGACGGTTAGCCTTCCCTGTGGTATAAACAACCTCAATTCGCCCAATGAAAATTGCGGTCACCGGAGCTAGCGGTCATATCGGGATCAATCTCTGTCAGGAGTTGATCCAGCATGGGCATTCGGTCAAAGCTTTAATCCATAAAAATGATCATGGGATCAGGAAACTCCCTGTGGAATGTATTACTGGAGACTTGATGGACGCCTCTTCGCTTTCACAGCTTGTCAGGGGAGTCGAGGTTGTTTTTCATTTAGCCGCTGTCATATCCATCCAGGTCAGAAACAGAGAAGAGCTTTTCGAAAAAAACGTCAGGGGGACCGAGAACGTCGTCGAAGCAGTCCTGAAAGAAGGTGTACGGAGATTAATCCACTTCAGTTCGATCCATGCACTGGTCCAGGAGCCCTTTGAAAGGGTGCTGGATGAAGGACGGTCCCTGGCCCTCAACGACAGTATCGATTACAGCCGGTCTAAAGCTCTTTCAGAACTGGTCATCCAGGAAGCTGTGAAGGATGGCCTGGATGCTGTCATACTCAATCCCACAGCCGTGATCGGGCCGTTTGATTACGCGCCTTCTTTGCTGGGGAGGGCCCTGATTCTGATCTATCGCGGGAAGATTCCGGCATTGATCAGCGGAGGCTATGACTGGGTTGATGTCCGGGATGTCGCAAAGGCATCGATTATGTCTGTCGAGAAAGGAGAAAAAGGAGAGCGTTACATCCTCTCCGGCCACTGGAAAAATCTGTGTGAGCTGGCTGAGCTGACGTACGAGATCAGCGGCAAGCGATACAAGAAGCTGACCTGTTCTCCTGGATTGGCCAGGGTTGGGCTGCCCTTTTTGAAATTGTACTGTCGGTTGAACAGCACTCAGCCCTTGTATACAAAAGATTCGCTGAAAATCCTGCAAACAAGCCACAGCCAAGTGTCATATGAAAAAGCCAGGAAGTACTTCGGGTTCAACCCGAGGCCGATTGAGGAAACCATCCGGGATACCTTCGACTGGTATAGAGCGAACGGCTTTATGGATTGATTCGACATGCCGGAAACTACATTCACCATTTTAATCTATGTCTGGATGGCTTTCGGCGTCCTTCTTTTCCCTTTACTCCTGAAAATCCCTGCGCCCTATGGCCGTCATTCCAGGTCAGGATGGGGTATCACCATCTCCAATCATTTGGGATGGCTCATCATGGAGCTGCCGGCCTTGGCTGTGTTCGCATATTTCTTCCTGGCCGGTCCCGTCGAGAAAAATGTAGTGACCTGGCTTTTTTTTAGCGTTTGGGTGCTGCACTACGCAAACAGGACATTGATTTTCCCCTTCCGGATCAAGGCGCGGGAAAAGAGAATTCCCGCATCCATAGCTGGTATGGGTTTTACGTTCAATATAGTCAACGGCTTTTTCAACGGATATTATTTCGGGTTTTTGGCTCCGCATTATCCTCAAAATTGGCTCGTGGATCTCCGGTTTCTTTTAGGGCTCTTGCTTTTTTTGACCGGTTTGGGAATGAACTGGTGGGCAGACAGCATCCTCATCGGATTAAGAAACTCGGGACAAAAGCACTATTCGATTCCGAAGGGAGGATTGTTCCGCCGCGTTTCCTGTCCCAATTACCTGGGAGAAATCGTGGAATGGGGTGGTTTTGCTCTGATGGTTTGGTCTCTGCCGGCCCTCTCCTTCTTTATCTGGACTGTGGTCAACCTTGTGCCGAGAGCGCTGGACCACCATCGTTGGTATAAAGAGAAGTTCGATGATTACCCGCCTCAACGCAGAGCGTTGGTTCCTTTTTTGATTTAAGTTTATGAAAGTCATCCTCAGGGTGTCACTCTTTCGCTTTTTGTTAAAGAAGAGTCATTAGTGGACTTGAGATAGCATCCCTTTTTTCTGCAAAAACCGATTATTGTTGACACATGAGGCAATTATTAGTATTTTGCTAGGGACATGTTTACCCGTTTACTGATAAAGAGATAGAAATGCTTATTCCCATCGGCCATGAAAGTTCAACTGTCCGCAGGCTGCCGTGGGTCACATTCTTTATTTTGGCCAGCTGTTTCATCATTCATATTCTGGTCACGCTTGATTTAAAAAAAAGAGAAAAGGATTTAGAGAACGCGGCCAGGGAATTTCTGGGATACTACATGGAACATCCCTACCTGGAGCTTGATTCGGAAGCTTTAAACCTGATTTTTGGGGAAAGACTCACCGAGCAAATCCAGGAACAACTCGATATCATTCGCCAAGAAGCCCAACGGGATGTCCATCTTTTTAAAGATCAGCAGCAGGAAGAGCTGAATCAGCTCTCGGAGAAACTGAAAGCGATCATTAAAAATATCCCCTACAGAAAATATGGATTCATTCCAGCCAGACAAAATTTCCTCGCTCTTCTGACTTATATGTTCATTCACAGTGGCTGGTTCCATCTGCTCGGGAATTTGCTGTTCCTCTATTTGACGGGGCCATTTATCGAAGACGTATGGGGGAGACCTTTTTACACAGCCTTTTACCTGATCATGGGAATAGGTTCAGCCCTTATGTTTGCTCAGCACTATCCCGAGTTGACCGGGCCCCTGATCGGAGCCTCGGGTGCGATTGCGGGAGTCATGGGCGCTTTCCTGGTCAGATACTGGAAGACGAAGATCGAATTTTTATTTATTCTCTTCCCCCTGATTTTTATCCGCTGGACGTTCAAAGCCCCCGCATGGTTGATGTTGCCCTTGTGGTTCTTACTGGAATTCTTCAACGCCAGAGTCATGGATGCCATCAATCCTCAGGGCGGCGGTGGAGTCGCTCATTGGGCACATGTCTGGGGATTTGTATTCGGTGTTGTGGCAGCGCTTGGAGTGAAATATTTCAGGATAGAGGAAAAATATGTTCGTCCAAAGATTGATGCCCAAACGTCTTATGTGGATGAAGGATTCCAGGCGCTCGAAGATGCCACAGAGAAAAAGGATGCCGGGCAATCAGCCGAAGCTTTTGCTCTTCTCCTCGAAGCAGCCAGGAAAAATCCAGCGCATAGAGACTTGATCGAGGGCCTCTGGGAACTCGGAGTTGAGACCGGCAAAGAGGATGAGTCGGCAAAATTTCTCATCACCTTGGTGGAGAGCGAAATAAGAAGGAACCAGATGGAGCTGGCGGCGAGTCATTTCTGGAGGCTGAGAGAGAGAATTCCGGAGGCGTCCATCAGTCCAACCTATAAAATCAGGCTGATTCAACATTTAAAAGAACGCCAGGAAATTCAAGACGCACAGGCATTAGCCAATGAACTTATCCGAGAAGTGAACATCGAATCACCGCCTGTTTTATTGATGAATTTTGTGGACATTGCTTCAGAGTTGAATTCTTCACTCGCTGGTAAAGTTTTAGAACTCTGCCTTCAACACCCGGAGATCCAGGAACAACAGAAAGAAGAGCTCAGGAAAAAGTTTGGCGATTTGGAGGATAAAGCGCAGGTCGCGGCTCCAACCACTGATCGATCTTTAAACGTCACTCAAGCCACCCCTGTACGCTTGCAAGAAGAAAAGCTCACCATGAACGTGGAAGGTGTCGGCGAGCGAGTGCTGTCACTCGACAGGATACACTCCATCGCTGTGGCCGAAATCAGTTCTCTCGAGGATCTTCCGTATCTGTTGATCGATCTTTTCCTGGATGACCCGAAATCAAGCGCTTCCGCTGTTCGTTCCATCAGGCTGCTGAGTTCAGGCTTCGAACCGAGAACATTCTTTCCTGACATACAAGATCCCCGCGAGGCTCTAAAAGCCTTCATTTCGAACCTGCTCGAATTAAGTGGGGCCACACCTTATCCGGATAAAGAATCGATCATGCTCAGCCCTCCTGTGAGTTTTCGCTCGATGGAGGAATACGAAGAATTGATTTTATCCTGAAAACACACGCCCTTTGTTGTGAAAATTAGTAATTGTCTCTCTCAGATTTATCAAGTATAAGTATATTCAATGAGAAGTAATAAATTATTATATATTTCATTCTTGGTTTTCTTTTGTATGTCCGTCTTTCTCTCCTGCCGGATTGACGAGAAGAAAGTCAAAGTTGGGTTGGATGTGCTTCGGGAAAAGCATATGGCACTCTTGGAGGGCAAAAGGGTAGGAATCATCACCAATCAAACGGGAATCGCCTCGAGCGGTGAGCATATCGTAGATATTCTCTCCAAATTTCCTCGTGTAGAAATAAACGCCCTGTTTGCTCCCGAGCACGGTATCAGAGGAGATTTTCCCGATGCCGTAAAGGTTACATCCTATATTGATGAGAGGACAGGGATTCGCATCTGGAGTTTATACGGTGAACATCTCAAGCCAACAGAAAAGATGCTGGAAGACATTGATGTGCTGCTCTTCGATGTTCAGGATGTGGGTGCCCGGTTTTATACTTTTATCAGCACTATGGGCTTAGCCATGGAGGCTGCCGCGGAGATAGGAAAAGAGTTTATCGTGCTTGACCGCCCCAATCCGATCACGGGGACGGTTATCGAAGGCCCCATCCTCGAGAAACAGTATGCCTCTTTTGTCGGGAAATATCCCATCCCGATCCGGTATGGAATGACACCGGGTGAGCTGGCGAGTATGATCAAAGAGGAAAATTGGATGGAAGGGATGGAACGATTGACGCTTCGGATTATCCCGATGGAAGGTTGGAGAAGGGATATGTGGTTTGACGAGACCGGGCTGGCTTGGATCAAACCCTCTCCGAACATTCCATCCATACTGACCGCGGCTCTGTATCCAGGATTGTGCCTGATCGAAGCACTCAACGTTTCTGAAGGTCGGGGCACGATGAGACCGTTCGAGCAGTTCGGCGCTCCCTGGATCGATGGAGTGAAACTTGCGGGAGTCATGAATGATTACGCTCTGCCCGGAATTTATTTTAAACCGGTGTCCTACACCCCAGTGAGTCTTCCTGGTGTTGCCACTCAGTCAAAATACAGGGATGAAAGAGTGCACGGTTTAGAAATGGTCATAACGGACAGGGAGCAGATGCGTCCGGTCCAGGTTATGGTTTATCTCCTGGTGGCATTGAAAAGACTTTATCCTGAAAAGCTTGAACTCAGGAAGAACCTGGAGCGGTTGATCGGCATCCAGTCTTTCCGGGATTCCATCAATAAAATGAGGGATCCGGACTCAATTTTGGCGGAGTGGGAAGTTGAGATTGAAGTGTTCAAAAAGACTCGCAAGAAGTATCTCCTCTATAAATAAATCAACTTATTTCTCTCGTTGAACGCTCCCTATCGACAAACATGCCAGGGATGACTTTCTTATAATTCTATAAAAAAATGCTTGAAATTTTTTTAAAAATAAATATATTTGTTTTAATATTCAAATTTAAATTGAAATTTAAAGGGTAAAAATAATTTTATGGCTAAAGTATTGAGACATTTCACCATCAGAAAGTTAAGAGAGCCCACCGAGAAAAAGCTCGACAAGGACATTGAATGGGTATGCAACTCACTTGGTTTTATCACTCCGCGAGATCAAGATAAGACGGCATCCAGAATTTTAAAGGCCTTGATTAAATCAGCCAAAAAGGAAGAAGGATTGACGAGCGAAGACTTGACTCGATTTGTTGAGCCAACAATAGGTTCAGTCATATACCATTTAAAAAAATTAATGAAGGCAGGGCTTGTCGTTAAATTGGATTCAACTTATGAGCTTCGTATGCACAGCTTCTTGAAAACCATAGAGGAAATAGAGAAAGAAATAAGCATGACCTTAACAGATGTCAAAAAAATTGCTGAGGAAATAGATAATAAGGTTGGATTAGAACGGAGAGGCTAGTTCAAGGGTATTCAGCTTTAAGTAATGGAATATTTAATCAAAGGAGAGAAAAATCCGGATTTGTGAAGATTGAGCTTTTTATTTAATCACACCCATTGTTTTAAATAAATATCGATCAAAAGGGAATCTTTCAGAATTCAATCAAAATCTCGAATATATGAGGAGGGGATTTTTCATTTCAAAACGGACTATAAATCAGATTTTTTATAATGTGTTGAAAATTAAAGGAGGTTAGAAAGTGGCAACAAAAAAAGCGGCACCAAAGAAGAAAAAAACAGTACAGAAGAAAACCCCAAAGAAAAAAAAGTAACCTACCTGAAGAGCTTGAATGAGCGAAACCTGGGGAAGAGACCCCAGGTCGTAGGATTCAGTGGAGCGAATTGAATCATCTGATATTCTAGAGTAAAAAAGAATTTTTCAAACGGAGAATAAAGTGACAATAAGAGCAATCTGTTTCCGATGCAAGAAAAAGTTCAAGGCGAAAAGGGATCAGCATCCAAGATATTCTCTGTGTCCCGTGTGCAAAAATTACAAAGATGAACTCGGATCAGGCTATTCCTGGGTTGAATACCGATATGTTGGTCCGAAATAAATGGACCTGGTTGGTGGCCTCATTTACAGAGAAATAAAATGCCAAAAGAGATGAAATGTCCGGAATGCGGGAAAAAAATGAGAAGTAAGCGCTATGCTTTTGCGTCTGAGTCCCAGAGAGCGAACAGAACGAATCTGCCAAGAAAAGGAGGGGAGTATAAATACGTTTGCACGAATGCCAAATGCCCGTATAGCCGAAGGGAATTTGATTTTTGGGATCTTGAGGAATAGAGATTTACAGAAGGCAAGAAAAAAAAGGCAAATTGCTTTCCAGGCTTATAAAGAAACGGGAAGGTGTTGAACTCCGATTTCGAAGAGGGTAATCTACTCATTGAACTCCCATAAAATTCAAAGCTAATTCCGAATCACTGAGTTCTCTCCCATCATGATTATCATCTTCAGAAATTTCATCAGGGATGAGTGAATGCTTTAATCTCAATCCCTTCCACTGGAATGAAGAACTGATAAAACATGCAGGATTTATGCCTGCGACGGCTATCATCTGCGGCAGCCGTCAAAATAATAACTCTAATCAGGTCAAGCGAGTCACACTCATTCTCTTTGAAAGGAAAAATCCTTTTAAGGAACTTTTCCCGGTCTTTGTTTGACCATCCGGATTATCAGTGATATAAGAGATTGAAAGTGTGTTTTGATCTATATTGTGCTTAAATGCAGGATAGAGGAAAGAATGCAAAAACCGAATAATTTCTTGATTAGAGGAGAATGAAATGGAAGTGGTCGTTGAAAATCCCGACCGTGTGGAGAAGGTAGAAATCATTGTCGGCATTCCCTCCTACAATGAGGCCGATTCAATCTCTTATCCAACACAGGTAGCCAGTCAGGGCTTGCTCAAATATTTCCCGGATAAACAATCCGTGATTATAAATGTCGACAATCGTTCACCTGATGGGACAAAAGATGTTTTTCTCAATACGCCAACAGAAATTCCCAAGATTTACATATCCACTCCACAAGGAGTTATGGGAAAGGGAAGCAATTTAAGGAACCTGTTTGAAGCGGCTGTTGAACTTCAAGCCAAAGCGGTAGTGGTTGTGGATGCAGATTTGAAGAGTATTACGCCTCAATGGATTCAGTACTTAGGGGAGCCGCTTTTTGCGGGGTTTCATTATGTGACGCCGATCTATGTTCGTCACAAGTATGACGGCTCGATTACGAATCATATTGCCTATCCGCTCCTCAGGACTCTTTTCGGGCTGAGAGTCAGGCAGCCCATAGGGGGAGATTTTGGATTTTCGAGAAGAATGGCCCAAGCTTTTCTATCGGAAAAAATATGGAATAAAAGAATTGCCAATTATGGGATAGATATATGGATGACAACCGTGGCCATTGCCAGGAGGTTTAACGTCTGTCAGACTTTTTTAGGATCGCCCAAGACTCATCGGACCAAGGATCCGGCCAAACATCTTGGCCCTATGTTTATGCAGGTGATCACGACTATTTTTGACCTGATGATCGATTTTGAGTATTTCTGGAAAGATATTGTTGAAAGCCGGCCAAGCAGTATCTTCGGATTCGGTCTGGGCGTTAAAGAGAACCCTCCCCCTGTTAAAGTGAATACGGAGGCTTTGTATACGAGTTTCATCTCCGGATTTGATACTTTCGGAGATATCTGGAAAAAAATCATTCCTAAGCCTGAACTCACAGAAATTCAGAAAACGAAGAAAATACCCAAAAAGGAATTCTATTATAGGAGTGATCTCTGGGCGCGAATTCTGTTTAATTATGCGATTGCCTACAGGAATTATTTAGTTCCGAAGGAACAGTTGATTGAATCGATGATCCCATTCTATCATTCCCGGATTTTATCTTTTGTCAATAAAACCGCTCAAAAGGACACTAAAGAATGTGAAGAGTATCTTGAGAGTATAACCAGAGTGTTCGAGGCTGAAAAATCCTATTTGGTTAAACGTTGGGATAAAAATCAAAAAAAATTGGGCTATAAACTATTCAGGCCTTAGGCGCAAAAAAAATCGTATAACATCCACCTTATTCCATAAAACATCCACTTTATTCATAGTGGAGTGAATCCACCGGGTTGGCCACAGCTGCCCTGGCTGCCAGGAAAATAGTGGTGAGACCGGCTATGAGGAGGGACAGCACTCCTGCCAGGATGAAATACTGAGGTCCCAGGGAAATGCGGTAGTAATAGTTATCGAGCAGCGCCTTCATGGCAAAATAGGCCAGCGGCCAGCTGATGATATTGGCGATGCCCACCAGCCAGATGAATTCCCTTATCAGAATATCGATGATTTGAGTAACACTGGCGCCCAGGACTTTGCGGATGCCGATTTCTTTGATCCTGCAGTTAACAGCGATGGATGTCAAGCCGAAGATACCCATACAGGCGATGATGACAGCCAGTGCGGAGGAATAACCCACGATCGCTCCCCATCTTTTTTCTTCGTTGTACATGGCTTCCATCGTATCGTCGAGGAAAGAGTAGAGGAAGGGTTTGTTCGGCTGGATTTCCTTCCAGGCTTTTTCCAGCAGCGAAAGAGTCCCGGAGATGTTTTCCGGTGAGATCCGCACCAGTATTTGACTGATTCCCCAGTTCGGCTTGTTATGATGCAGGGCCGGAAGGATGCTGTGCCGGAAATCTTCAAAGACATAATTCCTGACTACACCGATGATCGTCAAAGGGATGTAATATCCTTTGAGCGGTTTGCCGAGAGGGTCTTCTATCCCCAGCTCTTTGAGCAGTTTCTCGTTGACGACCACCCCTTCTGTGTCAGTGGCGAATTCAGGAGAGAAGGTGCGGCCCTGAACCACTTCTATACCCATGGTCTTGAAAAAATCATAATCCACACGGTTCTGATAAACTTCGACCTCCCGCCCATCCTTATTGAACGGATAGGTGCCAACATTACCAATTTTGGTGCTTGTTCCCGAGATGGAGATAATATTCGGCTGCTGGCTTAAACGTTCCCTGAAAAGCTTCAAGGCGGCGTTGCTGGCCTTAGCTTCCGGTTCCTGGGAGGAGATAACCACCACGCCTTCTTTGTTGAAGCCGGGATCCGCAGTGAGCATAAAATGGATCTGGCGTCCCATGATGATCGTGGCAATGATCAGAAAAACGGAGAGGGCGAATTGGACGACGACCAGAGCTCTGGTCAGTGGTTTTTTCCCACCGATTTTCAGTTTCCCTCTGAGGATTTCCACCGGCCGGAACCTGGCCATGAAAAGAGCCGGATAACTGCCTGAAGCAATGCCCACGATGATGAGAAGTGCCAGTAGAATCAAGAAATTGGTGGGCTGGAATATCTCTCTTAGGCTCAGGATCCTGCCGGATAAGCGGTTGAATACAGGAAGTAATATCTCGGCCAGGACAAAGCCAACAATCATGGCTATTCCGGTGATGACTAGGAATTCTCCCCAGAACTGGTGGATGAGCTGGCGGCGTCCCGCGCCCAGGACTTTGCGCATGCCGACCTCCAACGACCGGATTGACGCCCGGCTGATGGAAAGGTTCATGAAATTGATGCAGGCAATAACCAGCACGATGAGCGCGATGCCGCTAAGGATGAATATGGCGCTTAAATTGAGAGAGCCTTTGACGGAAGGATCCAGGTGAACATTGGCTATGGGCTGGAGTCCGAATGAGATAGGCAAGCCTTCTCCCTTCCATCGTCCCCGATTTCGCCATTCTTCGATTTCGGGTGCGTAATACTGACGTGTGAAATTAGGGAATTTATTCAGCACACTTCCCACAGAATTCCTGTTGTTGAGGAGGACATAATTCTGCCACCCGAAGCCGCCCCAGTTATCCAGCCACATTTTGTTCATCTGAAGCCTGTTTCCGCTTTCGATATCGATCAGGATGTCAAAGGTGATGGTGGAGTTCGAAGGGGGCTGGGCCGAGATTCCGGTCACCACGAAGTCGCTCTGTTCCTGTCCGCTGATCAGGGTTAATGTTTTGCCGATGGGATTGACGTCTCCGAAATATTTCCGCACATGATCTTCAGTGAGGACAACGGCATTGTCTTGGGAAAACACGGAGGTTGGATTGCCAGCGATCAAGGGAAAGGAAAATGCCTGGAAGAAAGATTTGTCCACCTGCGTGACTCGTTCACTGAAAAGCTTCTCCTCGGCCCGGATGGTGGCATTATTGCTGTCCACCCGGATGGAGTGAGTGATTTCCGGAAAATACTCTTCCATTGCAGGGCCCTGAGGCATAGTCACACCTCTGAATGTTCTGTCGACGCTTCCGTCTTGTGCATGGAAGATGACGTACACTCGGTACAACCTTTCTGCGTTTTCGTGAAACCGGTCATAAGACAGCTCATTCCGCACAAAAAGGAAGATCAGGATAGCTCCGGTCAGCCCAACGGCCAGGCCCAGAATGTTAATGACTGAATAGATTTTTTGCTTTATCAGATTGCGTAAGGCTATTTTTAAATAGTTTTTAAACATGGCTTTTACCTCCGCAATTCCTTTATTTGCAAGAAATGTACCACCTTAAATTAACTGAGTCAGAATAGGAACTTGCCTTGGTTTTGACTGAATATGTGTTCGTTTCCGAAACAAGAGGTGTTCTGGTGCGGACAACCAAGCCTCATTTTTTGACAGATGGATTTGAATATGATATGGTTAATAATCTAATTTTAATAAAATAAATAACTTACATCATGACACAAGGCTTATGATTGAAAGGACAATAAAATAATGTCAGGAATTGCCGGTGTTGACCAGCCTGGAAAGCAGCAAATAGTGGAAAGGATGTTGGAGAAGATCTCACATCGCGGTCAGGCTGGAAGGAAGGTCAAATCTGTAAATGGAGCGACTATCGGAATGGTTTGCGCTGAGGCTCAGATGGACTCCATTGATCGGATTGAAAAAAGGAATGAGGTTGTGGACGGTAGCGGATCCGGACGTCTGGCCCAAGCCAAGGTCAGGGAAGAAGGAGTGTTTCTCAAGCGGGATCCTATCGGTATCGCTCCGTTGTATTATGGAGAAAACGAGGATGGAATGATTCATTTTGCCTCGGAAGTGAAAGCTTTGCTCGATTTCTGCTCGGAGATCAAAACTGTTCCGCCGGGCCACATCTCTGATGGAGTACATTTGGAAGCCTATTACACGCTTGAAAAAAAGAAACCTTTGGAAGAACCTCCCAGAATTGTAGCTAAAGAGTTGAAAAAGCGCATAAAAAAATCGATTGAGCGCAAGGTCGAGCAGACACAAGAAGTCGGCAGTTGGCTATCCGGAGGCCTGGATTCCAGTTCTTTAGCCGCTTTGGCACGTCCTCTAAAAAAGAGGTTGTACACTTTTGCCGGAGGATTTGACGGATCAACTGATCTGAAATACGCAAGGGCCGTGGCTGATTATCTGGGAACCGAGCACCACGAAGTTGTGGTTCAGTTAAAAGATTTACTTCTGGTTTTACCTGAAGTGATTTATCATCTTGAATCTTTTGATGCTCTCCTCGTTCGCTCCAGCCTTGTGAACTATATTGTGGCCAAAGAAGCATCCGAATACGTGAATGCTGTTTTATCCGGAGAGGGGGGAGATGAGCTTTTTGCCGGTTATCATTATCTTAAAAATCTTGAGCAGGAAGATTTGGCCGATGAATTGATCGATATCACTCAACGCTTGCATAACACAGCTCTTCAGCGTGTTGACCGCAGCGCGTCTGCGCACGGGACGGTAGCCTATGTCTGTTTGCTTCACCCCAAAGTCGTAGACTACGCCCTTCGCATTCCTGCCGAATATAAGCTTCACAATAACGTTGAGAAGTGGATTTTACGTGTGGCTTTAGATGGAGAGCTTCCCGAGAAGGTGCTCAAGCGCAACAAAGCAAAATTCTGGAAGGGCGCCGGTGTGGAAGAATTGATGGCAGAATATGCTGAACAATCCATTAGTGATAGTGATTTCTCTGCAGAACGATATTTAGCAAACGGTTGGAAACTCAATTCAAAAGAGGAATTGCTGTATTATCGAATCTTCGAAGAGAATTTCGGTGATTTGGAAGACTACTCGTGGATGGGGCGCACGAAAAGTATTCCTTCCAGGGAGGCATGAGTTCTTTTAAAAGTCATGATTTGATTTGGAAATGATGAGACTCACCGGCTATTCGATTGTTCTTCGTGAATGAGGGTACATGTTTCCTGGTTGGCGCCAAAGAATCAGTGCTGGATATGAAGATTTCCTGATTCATCCACTCGAAGATTCCAGTTCGGCGGTAGCAGGATTGTGCTTTCATTTTCTTGAATCACGGCCGGACCTTTAAACTTTTCCCCGCAGCACAACCTTGACCGTTCGTAAAAAGGACAGTCCCATTTTTCATTTTTTATCCAGACAGGCCGTCTTTCCTTTATGTTCCCTGCTGATGAGCTTTCAGGATAACCATAGCCAGACAATTCAGGTCGAGGAAGAAGTTTTATTGCTCTTAAGCGCACGTTCACGATTTGGATGCACTCTCCGGGAGAGCTGAGGCCGTAGGTTTTAGCATGAATTTCGTTAAATTCTTTCTGAAGAGCCAGAATATCATCCATGACGAGAGCTGTTCCCGGGAGAGGAAGGTTCAATTCATAGCTTTGATGGGAATACCGGATATCAGCAGACACCTTGATTTTTCTCTGTCGAGGGTTGACATCGTTCTGTTTAAACCATGTTTCAGCCCGTTTTTTGAGGCGGCTAATGATGCTGTTGAGAGCGGACGGCGTTGTTAAGGGGATCATGGATGTTTCCACAAAGTCCGTATTCAGGTCCGCATAAAAGAGCCCTAAGGTTGAGAAGAGTCCTGGAATTCGAGGGATGATGATGTGTTTGATGGACATCTTTTCGGCCAGTTCCGTCGCATGCAGCGGCCCGGCGCCACCATAAGCGATCAACGTGAAATCTCGCGGGTCGTAACCTCGCTCAACAGATATGAGACGGAGTATGCGGAGCATTCTGGCATTGGCAATGTCCAGGATTCCCAAAGCCGCTTCCTCGAGTGTCAGATTCAAAGGAAGAGAGATTTTCCGCTGGATAGCCTTTTTAGAGAGTTCAGTGTAAAGAGGCATTTCTCCTCCGAGAAAATTATCAGCATCGAGGCGTCCGAGAACCAGGTGGGCGTCTGTGACTGTTGGATCTGTACCGCCTTGGCCATAGCAGGCCGGACCGGGCTCCGCACCTGCGCTTTGGGGCCCGACTTTAAGATGGCCGCCTCTGTCTATCCAGGCTATGCTTCCCGCCCCAGCTCCGCATTCGACCACGTCGATCATAGGAGTCCGAACTGGGTACCCGCTCCCGCGCTGACGGCCGCCATGGTGAAGTTCTCCACCGACTTCGTATTCCTGGGAAAATTGCAGTTTTCCATCCAGAATCATCCCTGCTTTTGCCGTTGTTCCCCCCATGTCGAAGGCAATCGCTCTGTCCAGGTTGAGCATCCCGGAGAGATGGGCTGCTCCGATGATGCCAGCCGCAGGTCCGGATTCGATCAGAGTATGAGGCCTCTTTTCAGCCTCTTCAGTGTTAAGGATTCCTCCTCCGGAATGCATAATTCCCATATGATATTGGGAAGAGGCTTTATCTCTCAATTTATCTTGGATTGATTGAAGATAAGACAGGATGCATGGGGCAACAGCGGCAGCAATCACTGTCGTGCTCGTGCGTTCGAATTCACGGAATTCAGGGGAGACCTGACTGGAAAGGAAAATAAAATGGGGGTCGATTTCTTTGTCAGCGAGTTTCTGGAGCGCTCTTTCATGACTTGAGTTGAAAAAAGAGAAAAGGAGGGATACAGCCAATACCTCGATTTTCTTTTTTTTAATAAAATCTGCAATTTGGATTTGAGCATTGACTCCATCCAGAGGAGTGATTACCTTTCCTTCGGAAGACACTCTCTCTGTGATTTCAAGCACACAGTCACGCGGAACGAGTGGAGTCAATCTCTCTTTAGTCAGATCGTAGAGGCTGGGACGCTGTTGCCGGCCGATTTCAAGCAAATCTCTGAATCCTCTGGTGACTATCAGCCCGGCTTTAGCTGTTTTTCCCTCGAGTAAGGCATTGGTGACCAGAGTTGTCCCATGCCTGATTTCTTTGACTTCCGTCAGGCTTTTTTCGGCGATTTTCAAAACCTTCAGCAATCCCTCAACAAACGGAGATTCCGGACTTTCTGGATGAGAAGGGACCTTGGCCAGGAAGAAATCATCACTCTTTTCGTCATATAAAATAATATCCGTGAATGTTCCCCCGGTGTCTATTGCCACTCTCACTGCCGTTTCAGCTCCCGTTCATTTCATTTCTTTCCTTATTGATTCAGTCAGTGCTTTTTCGATTTCCCCTGACCTGGAGAGAATGACTCCATAGTGTCTTCGTGCTTGAGCACGGCTTATTTTGCGCTGCAAGAAGTCTGTTTGAACCTTTTCGGGGTGTCTCATCCGCGGCGAGCCGTATCCGCCGCCTCCGGCTGTTTGGACTCTGAAGATCTCGTTCTTAAGAATTTTTACGCCAGAGACCTTGGACGGAATTCGTAGAGGTTCATGTTTTGGAGAATAGAGAGTGAATCGCCCGGGTTTACCTGGTAATCCGCCTTTTATTCCCCAGGGAACAAGCCGGTGCCGGTCAGAATGGGCGGAGAAAAGGACTGGCACGAGCACTTGAATTTCCTTGAGAATCCCTTGGCCTCCTCGAAAGCGTCCGGGGCCCCCACTGTCTGGAATGAGTTCATAACGCAGGACCCGGAGTGGATAGGCCATTTCTAATGCCTCAATCGGAAGGTTGGAGGTGTTGGTGATGTGGACTTGAACTCCGTCCATTCCATCTTTTGAAGAATGCGCTCCCATGCCGCCGCCCAGAGCCTCGACGTAGATAAAATCTGTGCCAGAAAGGCTTTTAGTGCCAGCAAATATAATAGCGGTTGTCGCTCCGTTGGATGCAGCGATGATTCTATCCGGTACAGCGGTTGCCAGTGCGCCCATAATGGCGTCAACAACCCTTTGGCAAGTGTCTGTTCTTCCCCCCACGGCAGAGGGAGCTGACGCATTGACAAGGCTTCTTGCAGGAGCATTGATTTGAATCGGACGATTAAATCCCTCGTTGATTGGAACATCGGGAGCGATTATGGCTTTAACGGCATAATTCACAGTCGCCAGCAGTGCCTGAAAGACCATGTTGATACCACCCTTGACTTGAGGTGAGGTTCCAGAGAAATCAAAGATTATTTTCGGCTTGGGCTTATGAGATAGGATTGCGGACACCTTGATCGGCATTTTTGTGTTGGATATGCCGTCATCATCCATCATGTCCATGAAAGAATAGGTCCCTTCTGGAATATCTTTAAGGGCTTCTTGTAGCCAGTGCTCGCTGTAATTGAATATTTCTTTTTGTACAGCTTGAATTGTCGTTTCTCCGTATTCCCTACACAGCTCTTTCAGCCTCTTTTCTCCGAGATGAAGTGAGGATATCTGGGCGATTAGATCTCCCTCTCTTTCCTTCCTGTTTCGCATGTTCGACATCATGAGTTCTGTGACGTCTTTAACCATGACATTTTTCTTCACGATTTTGGTCGGAGGAATTCTCACCCCCTCCTGGTATATTTCAGTCGAATCCCCTGCCGTCCCCACGCCGGCGTATCTTCCCCCGACGTCTGTCCAGTGAGCAATGTTTGCCACAAAATCCACAAGTTTATTCTTGTCGAAAACAGGTTTGATCAAGGTCATATCCGGCAGGTGAGATCCTCCACCCAAATAAGGATCGTTAGCCACTATGATGTCTCCAGGTTTGAGGTTCCATTTGTGCGGCTCAGAACAAACCTTGTGGATCAGCCCCTGCATGGAACCGAGATGAATAGGAATGTTTTCAGCAAGTGCAACAAGGTCACCGTGAGGATTGAAGAGGGCGCAGGAACAATCCCTGCGCTCTTTGATATTGGTGGAGTAAGCCGAACGAACCAGGGCAACGCTCATCTCCTCGGCGATGGAGAGGAGAGCGTTGAGAATGACTTCTGAGGTGATGGGGTCTACAGGAAAAGGCATGTATCAGTACCTACCAGGTGCTTAGAGTCTTATCACAGGCAGGATGGCAGGTCAAACGGACGAAATTTCTTCAGGAATCAGACGCTTTACCAGCCACAGGGGTGGGGCTGGTGTTTTGTCTGTTTATAGATGGAAAAGCCTTTCTTCATTTCCTGTGTTTGATGCAACAAACATGTTCCAAACAGGTATATACCAATAAGGAATTCTTTTTCTATGTGGCTGAGAGTAAATAAAACTGTAAAAGAGTGGTTCTTGCCAGGATTGATGAGACATCTCTAGGGATTCCTTTTTTTTACACATGATATATCATGCACAGTATGGAGGGAATGAGACAAAGTGAACGTTAGAAGACAGGAAATTATAATTATGCGTTTAATGAGAGGAGCTCAAGATGAACCTGTCTGATCTCTTCCTGTATCTAGGGTTGGCAGCTGTGATTTTCAATGTTGTTGTGACCATGATCATTATTAGTAAACTCAGTAGAAGGGGTGTGAGGATCAATTTTATTTTTTTGCGGCTTCTCTTTCCGAAGTATGTCCACCAGTATAAAAAGATGGTAACCCAGGAAACAGGGAAGGAAAGTCCTCTTTATTATCTTTGGCTGGTTTCTATAAACCTGGCACTTGTATTATGCATCGTGGGTCTGCTGATTAAATTTTTGTGAATTATTGAACGAAAGCAACTGACTGCTTTTTCTCCGAGAGGGGGACGGGCTGCGTTTGAGTTTAAGTAGCCTGTCCCCTTTATCATTTACATTTACAGGATTCTTCTTAACTCTTGCGGTGAGAGTGAAAGTAGAGAAGCAAGAGAGTTTTTATTTAATAAAAGCAAGAGAGGGTATGAGTATTTGTTTGCCTGCCAGTGGAACATAAATTGAGAAAATTCGTATAATCCAGTAGTGCATTCCGCATCGTCTAGCGGAAAAATTGTAAGATGAGATCGTGAAGAATAAACAAGTAGATATGGATTCGATGAGAAAAACTAGTCAAATAGGTTAAGTAGAATAAAGACGTGATATGCGATTTCATAATATGGTTGAAACCGTTATACCAAAATAAAGGAGGCTGTCATGCTAAAAACATTAAAGAATTTCTGGATTGGAGCCATCGTTTGCGCAGTTTGCATGCTTCTTGTTTTGAACTTATCTTCTATGGCTGAGGCGAAAAAGGAGGAAAAGCAAGATGACGCTAAGACCCTGGCTGAGATTGAGGGAAGATACGAATTTGAATGGCAGGGTCAGTTCGTTGTGTTCGTATTTTCTGTTAAAGAGGGAAAACTCTTGGCTGCGCCTGAAGGGGAAAACCAGGAAGAATTAGAGCCTGTCCAAGGAGAAGAGCTGACATTTGTGGGCTATGCGCCTGATGGGACTGAATTTCGTTTTGTGTTTGTAAAAGATGGGGAGGGAAAGATCGCAAAATGTAAGATCAGTGTTCCTGCAATGGGAATTGAGGCAGAGGGCAACAAGATAAAAGATTGAGGCCTGAATCAAGAACCTTAAATAAGCGACTTTATTTACAGCTGTTAAATAGTACCGCTGTTTTCCCAGAAAAATAAAAAAGGGAACAGGCCCCTTTTTGAGAAGAGAGACAGTCCCTGAAAAAGGGGCCTGTTCCCTTTTTTATTTTTTTATCCTTTTTTTGACCTGGGTATCAGGCTGTGATATAAGATTGACCAGGAGACAAGAAGATTGAGGAGGGTGAAGTGCTCGTGAAAAAAGCCCCGGACATAAAATCATCGGAGATCACGGATAAAAAGCTGTACATGAACCGCCGGCAGTTTATCGCCGGTTCCACAGTGATGGTTGCCTCCGGGCTGTTGAAACCCTCTTTTCTCCAGGAATCCGAAAAAAAAGCAAGAGAGAAGCTCAAAGTCGTCAAAAGGGGAGAATACACGGTTCCGGATAAAAAGACTTCCTATGAGGAGGCGACTTCATATACCAATTTCTACGAATTTTCGACCGGCAAACGCTCCGTTAAAGAACTCAGTCAGTCGTTCCGGACCCGTCCCTGGACACTGTCTGTGGAAGGAGCTGTAGAGAGACCAAAGAAGTTCGATATCGAAGAGCTTGTCGGTATGTTCCCGCTCGAGGAACGGATTTACCGCTGGCGGTGTGTCGAGGCGTGGTCCATGGTCATTCCCTGGATTGGATTTCCTCTCGCAGAATTCATCAAAAAGTGCCAGCCGACTTCAGATGCCGAGTATGTGGAATTCACAACCCTCTTTGATCCGGAACAAATGCCCGGACAAAAGACCAATGTGCTGGGTTGGCCTTATGTGGAAGGCCTGAGGATGGATGAAGCCAAGCATCCGCTAACCCTGGTGGCTGTTGGCATGTATGATGAATTACTCCCTAATCAGAATGGCGTCCCTTTAAGACTCGTCGTCCCCTGGAAGTATGGATTCAAGAGCATCAAATCCATCGTAAAAGTGAATTTCGTCAAGAAGATGCCGAAATCCGCCTGGGTGAAGAAAAAACCGGAAGAATACGGTTTTTATGCCAATGTGAACCCGGAGGTGAAGCATCCGCGCTGGAGCCAAGCCACTGAGAGACGCATTGGTGAGGAAGGACGAAGAAAAACTCTGATGTTTAACGGCTACGCGGACCAGGTGGAGCACCTCTACGCGGGCATGAATTTAAAGAAATTCTATTAATTCCTCGTTTCGAGTCATTTTCATTATCGCCTGTAAAAACTGGGGTATTCTGGTTGATTGAGAGACTTTCCAATAATTTGATTTCTGTCTACTGGCAGTGGAGGAAGTTCGGCGGGGAATAGAAACGAGGCTTGTTTTCTCCTCCTCCCGTATCGCTCTCCTGACACTGACCTCTGTCAAGAGAAGTCAGCGGTTCTGCATATCCGCATCCCGCTTGGGCTTGAATTCGCTGCCTTCTTTCCAGTTGGGAAAAGTGGATTCCATGCTCAAGCGCCATCCGATCATAAAATACATATGCAGGTCTTCCAGGGCGCCGCTCAGGTCCCAGTCAGGATCAAACTCATCCGAAGGTTTATGGTATTTTTCTCTGATATAGTTTTGCCTTTGAGCCAGTCCCCATTTCTCTCCCTTTTCCACATGCTGGACACCTGAACCGGCGTTTAAAGCCGGCACGCCCTGCTTGGCAAAAGGAAAATGGTCGGAGCGGTAAAAGGAGCCTTTTTCTGGAGTCGGGTTGGGCAGAACTACCCTTCCCACTTCAGCGGCATAGGCCTTAACGTAATCATCTAGCTCGGACTGACCATACCCCACAATGCGGATGTCTTTCATACGGCCGTAGATATTCAAGCTGTCCATGTTGATGACGGCCACTGTTTTTGTTAAAGGATAGATGGGATGGGTGGCATAATAATCCGAGCCCAGCAATCCCTGTTCCTCGGCTGTCACCGCCAGGAAGAGGATTGACCTGTGAGGAGGAAGCCCGAGCCGCTGAAAAGCCTCCGCCAGCTCGATCAGAGCCGCGGTTCCGGTGGCATTGTCCAGGGCTCCGTTAAAGATCTGGTCGCCTTCCAGATTGGGATCTTTACCGAAATGGTCCCAGTGGGCGGTATAGATGATATACTCATCCGTCCGTTCAGATCCGGGAAGGAGTCCGATCACATTCCTGGATATGGAATTTCTGATGCTGTTTTCCAGTGTGAGGCTGGCTTTCAAGCCCAGAGGGATGGCTTTGAATCCGTGTTTTTCCGCAGATTTTTTCAAATCGTCATAATTTTTCCCCGCGGCTTCAAGAATTGTCCGGGTTGTTTCCAGCGTGATCCAGGACTCGACAGCACACCTCCCGGCATTGCCGTCCTCTGAAACATGACTGAAATTAGGACCGGTCCAGCCATTCCGGACAACATCCCAGCCGTAGGCGGCCGGATCGGTCTCGTGGATTATCACCGCACACGCCGCTCCCTGCCGTGCGGCCTCCTCGTACTTATAGGTCCAGCGGCCGTAATAGGTCATGGCCCGTCCGTTAAAGAGCTCCGGGTCTTGAGTGGCGAAACCGGGATCATTGACCAGCATAACCACGGTTTTCCCCTTTGCGTCGATTCCCTCATAATCATTCCATTGATATTCTGGAGCAACAATACCGTAGCCGACGAATATCATATCGGAATTCTCCACCTCCACTTTTTCCTGAACCCGCAAGGTCACTCCCACGAAATCATCTCCATAGGCAAACTCGAGAGGTTTTTTCCCTCCTGTGATCACAAGCTTGGTCTGGGGGCTGGCTGTGATCTCAACCAGTGGAACTTCTTGGAAAAAACTTTCTCCATTTCCGGGTTTTAATCCCACTTTCTCGAATTTTTCCTTTAAAAACCGGATGGTTTTCTCTTCGCCTGGAGAAGCGGGAAAACGACCTTCAAAATCATCCGAACTGAGAATCTTCACATCGTTGGCAAGTTCGTCTGTATTCAAACTGGCCAAGGCAGCCTCTATATCATGCGTTTTTTGGCTGCACGACAAAAAAACAAACAAGGCTAAAGCCATAATCATAAAGCTGCAGATGGATTTTCTAAGCATCGAAGCACTCCTTAGGCAAAAAATGAACGCTCTTGAATTTTTATGAATCTCGAATGAAAAGTCAATGTAAATGAGTCGGATTAACAGAAGTCCACGGGATTTGTCCTTTCGTTCAGGTTTTGTTACTATTTGAATTCCAAAAAAAATGGGAATGAACGAGGTTAAATCCGAATCCAATTCAAGACAAAGGAGAGTTTCCATGCTGTCAAAGTTAGGACAAGGCTTGCTAGCTATCTTCATTTTATTCGGTTCAATTTCAGGCGTTCAGGGGAAAAAAGAAGAAAAGGGAGTGAACTGGCCGAGTTTCCGCGGGCCATATGCGAGAGGAGTTGGTGAAAATTATTCGACACCTCTGACCTGGGAGGTCGATACATCAAAAAATATCAAGTGGAAGATACCGATCCCTGGACTGGCTCATTCCAGTCCTGTTATTTGGGAAAACCGGGTGTTCGTCACGACAGCTCTCAGCGAGAAAGACAACCCAGAGCTGAAAATAGGGCTCTATGGCAACATCCAACCAGTGAATGAAGACTCGGTTCACCACTGGAAAGTGTACTGTCTGGATAAAAAAACTGGAAAAATTTTGTGGGAAAAGACAGCGCACAAGGGTGTTCCCCAAGTCAAACGTCATCCCAAGGCAACACACGCCAATTCCACACCTGCCACGGACGGGGAACATGTTGTTGCCTTCTTCGGTTCCGAAGGGCTTTACTGCTACGATATGAACGGCAAGTTGATCTGGAAGAAAGATTTCGGCCTTCTCGACTCAGCTTTTTTTGTCGCGCCTTCCGCCCAGTGGGGGTTTGCCAGCTCTCCAGTCATCCATGAGGGAGTTGTTGTCGTCCAGTGCGATGCTCTCAACACAGCGTTCCTGGCTGCCCTGGATATCAAGACAGGGAAAGAAATCTGGCGCACACTCCGGGAGGATGTTCCCACCTGGAGCACGCCGACCATTCATGTGGGCGACAAGAGAACGCAAATCATCGTCAACGGATTTAAACATATCGGCGGTTACGATTTTAAGACAGGTAAAGAATTGTGGAAAATATCCGGGGGTGGGGACATTCCGGTTCCCACGCCCGTAGTGGCTCATGGTCTAGTGTTCATCAACGGGGCCCACGGACGTTTGTCTCCCATTTATGCCATCAAACTGGAATCCGAAGGGGACATCTCTTTGACGGAAGGGAAGACGTCAAACGAATCCGTCGTCTGGAGCGTCAGCCGTGGAGGCGCCTACATGCAGACACCTCTTATTTACGGTGATTATCTTTACAACCTGCAGTGGAACGGCTTATTGAGCTGTTTTCGCGCCCAAACTGGCGAGCTCGTCTACAGAGAACAGCTGGGGAAGATGACCGGTTTCTCAGCGTCGGGCATCGCCTCAGACGGAAAATTATACTTTTCCAGCGAAGAGGGCGATATATTCGTCATTAAGGCCGGACCTGATTTTGAAGTTTTGGCGACGAATTCAATGAAAGATGAATGCATGGCCACACCTGCCGTATCGGAGGGAACGCTGTTTTTTCGAACACATCATTATCTCGTCGCTGTTTCCGATAAATAAAATTTCGGCCTCATACTGGTTTATTCAAAAAATAGAATTTTCTTGTTACCCAAACCTGCGGCTTCATTGACGAAGAGGTAACGCCAGTGTAAAATAATACTAATTCAATAGGATTAGTATAATATAGTGGTTTGTTCATATGTCGGCTGTAAAAAAAGCCAAAAGTATCTTAGAATATATATTTCAGGAGGATAAAATCCTGTTTTTTTTTACCCTTAATCGGCTTGTCAATGAGAGCACTTATTCAAAAAACTGATACAATCGAGCAGAATAAAGAGAAGTGTTGAATGAAGAAAATATTGATGATGGTCTTTTTGATGTTTTTCTGCCTGGGTTATTCTGTTGCCTCTAGCCAGATTGAATCCCAATGGCGCGGACCCAATCGGGATGGAGTTTATCCCAACGAAAATCTTTTAAAGAAATGGCCTGATGAGGGGCCGGAACTCCTCTGGTCTGCGGAGGGTTTGGGCGCCGGCTATTCATCTCCGGCCGTGACATCAGGCCGTATATATCTGACCGGGATGATCCGCGGAGAAGGATTTCTGTTCGCTTTTGATAAGAACGGTCAGTTGGTCTGGAAGGTTTCGTACGGTTCTGAATGGGATGGGAGTCAACCCGGAGCCCGGACGTCTCCAACAGTGGTCGGTGACAGAATTTATCTGATGAGCGCAGAGGGACAAACTGTCTGTTTCAGCACGGATGGAAAAAAGATATGGTCGGTGAATCTCATCGAGGAATTCGGGGCGAGGAATCTTCAATGGGGAATGACGGAATCCCCTCTTGTGGATGGGGATCGGGTTTTTTATACTCCAGGCGGACGTGGTGTCATGGTCGTTGCCTTGGATAGACATTCCGGAAGAACGATCTGGAAGATCAAGGGAAACGGACAGACATCCGGATACTGTTCCCCCTGTCTCGTCAAGCACGGTGAAAGGCGTCTGCTTCTGACCATGACTGCCAATTATGTCGTCGGCATCGATGCAGACACGGGAGAGTATCTGTGGCGTCATTCCCATGTCACGGATTATGATGTCAATGCAAACACACCTCTGTACCATGATGGCTATCTGTACACTGTGAGTGGTTACTCTACCGGCGGCCAGATGTTCAAGCTTTCTGAAGATGCGAAGAGTATTCAACGAGTCTGGGCGCAAAACACTCTTGACAGTCAGATGGGTGCCGCCGTGTTGGTCGCCGGATATATATACGGCTCCGGCCATTCAAGCAGAGGATGGCACTGCCTGGACTGGAAGACCGGAAAAGTCCAGTACACGGCCAGGGAAATCGGGAACAAAGGAGCGGTCATCTTCTCGGACGGGATGATGTACTGCTACAGTGAAAGAGGAGACGTGGCTTTAGTCAAGCCCAATCCTCGAGAGTTTGAGGTGGTGAGTTCTTTTCGGATCAGAGAAGGGACTGGCGAGCACTGGGCCCATCCAGTTATCAAGGACGGTCGCCTTTACATACGGCACGGCGATGCCTTAATGGTTTATGATATAGCCAAATAAATGCAGGAAAAAGTAGTCAACCTCGTCACCATTATCGGGGCCGCCTTTATCGGACTGGTTTTTCTGACCTGGTGGCTTCTTCATAATCCGGTCAAGGATTTTGTGGAGAGCGTTCCGGGTAGGGATAACCGGCCTCCGGGATTCACGAGCCAAATCCAAGCCGTGGATATCGGGGCTTATTTCGCCAGTTTTAACGGAATTTCTTCTGAGATTCGGGGAAGCTGGCCGAGATTCAGAGGAGTCGATTTCGACAATATCAGCAAAGAAAACATCAGGCTTGGCGACAGCTGGGATGCGCCGGGGCCGGATATTCTCTGGTCCATTGACCTGGGAGAAGGTCACGCCGGTCCTGTTGTCAGCAATGGAAGGGTCTATCTCTTGGATCATGACGAAGTGGAGAGAGCGGATGTATTGCGCTGTTTTTCTTTGGATGACGGAGTAGAGATTTGGAGGCGGGGATACGAACTGTATGTCAAAAGAAATCACGGAATGTCGCGCACGGTGCCGGCGGCCACGGATAAGTATGTGGTGACCATCGGGCCGAAATGCCATGTGATGTGTGTGGATGCGGTTTCCGGCGATTTCAAGTGGGGAATCGACCTTGAAAGGGAATACGGAGCGGAAATCCCCCTGTGGTACACCGGCCAATGTCCTCTTATTGATGACTCCCTGGCCGTTATTGCGGTCGGGGGGAGGTCGTTGATCATCGCCGTCGATTGCGAGACCGGCGAGGTTGTCTGGGAAACGCCCAATCCCCACAACTGGAAAATGTCGCATTCCTCAATCATGCCCTTTTTTATTCACGGAAAAAAGATGTACGTCTACTGTGCCATAGGAGGGATACTGGGGATATCCGCGGAGGAGGAGGATGCTGGTCAGGTGCTCTTTGAGTCCACGCTCTGGAATCACAATGTCATCGCCCCTTCTCCCGTTTATTTGGGAGACGGGAGAATCTTTCTCACGGCTGGATACGGTGCCGGAAGCCTGATGCTGAGAATAAAGGAAGAAAACGGTGTTTTTTCAACCGAATCCCTGCAAGCATTAAAACCGGAAGAAGGGCTGGCGTCTGAACAGCAGACACCGGTATTTTACAAAGGGCATCTCTTCTCTATTTTACCCAAGGATGCCGGGCCTCTTCGGAATCAGTTTGTCTGCTGCCATCCGGATGACTGCAGTCAGATCGTCTGGTCCAGCGGAAAGACGAACCGGTTCGGCTTGGGGCCGTACATCGTGGCTGATGACAAATTCTTTATATTGAGTGATGACGGAGTGTTGACCGTATTGAGAGCGATTCCTGAGGAATACATTCCACTCGCTCAAGCCAAGATTCTGGATGGAGTCGACGCTTGGGGGCCGCTTGCTTTAGTAAACGGCAGGCTGCTGGCCCGGGATTCACGCCGCTTGGTCTGCGTCGATTTAAGGGCCCGTTTTTAGTTTGGAGACTGTGAAATGCTTTCTTTCAAAGTGAAAAAAGAACGCTTGTTAACTGTTGCAGTCATCGTTATCTCAGTGGCAGGGATTCTCTACTTTGGCTACAGGGCCATCCGCGACAATGCGGTACGGAATCAGGAGAATCCTTTCGAATACGATATAGAACGCTTTAAACAAAGTGATGCGGAGCTGGTTCACTACTCAGAGGTCGGCCGAATTCCTTTAGAGCTGCAAAATGTCTTCGGAATCTCCATCGGGCCGGACGACAGGATCTATGTGTCTGGAGAAAGCTCCATACTCATTTTTGAAAAGGACGGAACCCTTCATTCTGAAATACCCATGAAGGACCCAGTCTTCTGTCTTTCTGTCGATAGGAACCACGATTTGTATCTCGGAATGGCGGACCATGTTGAAGTTTATGGTTGGAATGGCCAGAGGAAAGCCAGCTGGGAGTCATTGGGAGAGGAAGCCGTAATCACTTCGATCGCCGTTGCAAAAGAGTCTGTCTTTGTGGCCGATGCAGGGGATCTCCTTGTCTGGAAATTCGATAAATCCGGGAACCGGCTGAAGAGAATCGGCGAGAAAGATGAAGCCAGGGATATCCCCGGATTCATCATCCCCAGCCCCTTTTTCGATGTGGCCATTGACCCGGATGGATTTCTCTGGGTCGCTAACACCGGACGCCATTCGCTCGAAAATTATACTCAGGACGGAGACTTCAGGACATCCTGGGGTGAGTTTTCGATGGAGATCGAAGGGTTTAGCGGATGCTGCAACCCCTCACACTTCATCATTCTTGAGGACGGTTCCTTTGTAACCAGCGAAAAGGGCATAGCCAGAGTTAAAGTCTACAACCGGATCGGGAATCTTGTTTCCGTTGTCGCTCCTCCGGATAAGTTCATCGAGGGGACGGTCGGCCTGGATCTAGCCGTGGATTCGTCACTGAGAATTTTCGTTCTGGACCCGCTGCAAAAGCTTGTCCGGATCTTTGAGAAGAAAAAGAATTGAGCCGGGAGAACATCATGAGACAAAGTTTACAGATAACAAAAAACAGACGCGAGTTTATGAAGGATGGGTTGCGGGCCGTCTTGTTTGGTGGGCTCGCGTTCACGGGCCTCTTCCTGGGATGGAGAGGATACTCTCGCGCAGATAAGGAATCGCCCTGTTTGATCGACCTGCCCTGTCGAAACTGTTCAAAACTGCCCGGCTGCCCGGAGCCCAGAGCCATCGATGCCAGGCAGAAGCCGGATGATTCCCGATTTCAGTCTTTAAAGATAAATAAAGGATTTCAGGATGACAGATAAAATAGCAAAAAAGCCGATAAAACGGCGGGATTTTATGCGGAAAAGTCTCCATGCTGTGGCTGGTCTCACTACCGGGGGACTGGCTGGGATTCTGTTCAGCAAGTCTTCCTCCGAAGAAATGGTCTGGCAGCTGGATCCCAACATCTGTATCCAGTGTGAAAAATGCTCGGTCAATTGTGTTTTGCCTCACTCCGCGGTGAAATGCGTTCATTCCTACTCGATGTGCGGCTATTGTGACCTGTGCAGCGGGTATCTCCAGCCCGGGACTAAATCGAGAGATACAGGAGCGGAAAGCCAGCTCTGTCCGTCCGGCGCGATTAAGCGGACCTATGTTGAAGATCCTTATTTTGAATACACGATCGATGAGGAGTTGTGCGTCGGATGCGGCAAATGTGTGAAGGGCTGTAATTCATTCGGAAACGGCTCGTTGTATTTACAAGTGCGACACGACCGCTGTCTGAACTGCAATCAATGCTCCATCGCCAGACGATGCCCCTCCCGGGCCTGGAAACGTGTGCCAGCCAGCCAGCCTTACATTCTTAAAGGAGACGAGAGTCAAAGATTCCTGAAAAGCTAGGATTTTGAGGGATGCTGTCCATGCCAGGATGAGCAAAAGGAGCGTGAAGGACAAAAATATCCTGATGGAAGAATTATTCGAATGAGAGACATGTTGAGACGATCAAAGATTTTCATCGTGGCCTTGTTTTTTCTCTTCCCGCTGCTGAGTCTGTCCCAGGTCCCGGAACGCTTCCCCAAACCCGATTTTCAAACAGATTATACCCGGCCCGATTTGCTCACCCCAACACCCCGGTCCACTGCGCTGGAATACGTCGATGTCGGAGTCCTCGTTATAGCTCTCTCTCTGGCCACCTATCTTGCCCACAAGCAGCGATCGCGGCGGAATATCTTCCTCCTGATGGTGTTTTCTCTCGCCTATTTCGGGTTTTACAGAAAGGGATGCGTGTGTTCGATCGGCGCTGTCCAGAACGTCAGCCTGGCGCTGTTCAACCCGGCCTACGCCATTCCCGTATTCGTCATCGTATTTTTTGTTCTTCCCCTTATTTTGGCCTTGTTCTATGGCCGCACTTTCTGTGCCGCCGTCTGTCCTCTTGGAGCGGTTCAGGATGCTGTGGTTCTTAAGCCCACAAATGTACCCGGATGGCTGGCCAGCATCCTGGGTGTTTTTCCCTACATGTATTTGGGGCTGGCCATCTTGCTCGCTGCCACCGGCGCAGGGTTTGTTATCTGCCAGTACGATCCATTTATCGGTTTTTTCCGCTTTGGCGCGGATTTTAACATGGTCATTTTCGGTATGTCCATGCTTCTGCTGGGAACGGTTGTGGCCCGTCCCTACTGCCGGTTTCTTTGTCCCTACGGTGTGCTGCTGAATTGGATGTCCCGTCTGTCCAAGAGACATGTCAGGATTACTCCGGATGAATGCAACAATTGCCGGCTGTGTGAAGAATCCTGTCCGTTCGGGGCGATAAAAAAACCGGACGAGGCCGCACCGCCAGTCAGCAAAGAAGCAGAGGTTAAAAAACTGGCATTCCTGCTCGTTCTGCTTCCTGTCATTGTTTTCGGCAGCGGCTGGATCGGGTCTCGACTGGACATTCCGCTCTCCCGCCTGCATTCGACCGTCTCTCTGGCTGAGGAGATTCTGCTGGAAAACTCTGGCCAAAGGACAGAGATGACAGACAGCACAAGAGCGTTTCGGGCATCGGGAAAACCGACGGAGGAATTATTCGCCGAAGCCAGTGTCATTCGAGATCAATTCAAAGTGGGAGGATGGATTTTGGGGGGATTTATTGGATTGGTCCTCTGCCTGAAGCTCATCAACCTCTTCATAAGGAGGAGACAATTGGAATATGATGTGGATAAAGGCACCTGCCTCAGCTGCGGGCGTTGTTTTGCCTACTGTCCGTTTGAGCAGGTCCGCTTGGGCCTCATAACTCCAGAAGAAGCCGAAAAAATGGGAACCAGAGAAGTGAGGATAAAACAATTTAGAGCCTGAGATAATGGATAGACAAGCTGAAGATAATAAAAGAAAAGATAAGACGAAACTTTTGTACAACATAGCCAAGAGAATCGCTGTCGTTTCTGCCGTTTTGGCTGGGATACTCAGTGTCTTGATGATCGTCAATACCATCCAAACCAAGGCTGTCGATCCCCTCAACAGCCAGGCTATCTCTCAGTTGATGACACGGCTCGAAGAGAATCCGGAGGATACGGCCTTGAAAGAGCAAATCCGGGCACTCGATCTGCTGGCCAGGAAAGCCTATTTCACTCATCAGTGGCAGATAAAAACAGGAAGTTATCTGCTCTTTTCGTTTGTGCTGGTTCTTCTGCTGGCCGTGAAATACATGAGTTCTCTCCAGCCCAGATTGCCCGATTTGAGTAAAAGTCCTGAGCCGGATGAGAGCTGGGAGAGCAAACTACTCTCTCGAAAAACCATCCTCTTTGCTGGACTGGGTCTGTTTATCTTAGCGTTTTTTCTCGGAATCCTCTCCCAGACTGAGTTGAAAAACATAGGTATCGTCAGAACCGGGGAAAGTCAGGACACCGATGCTTTTCCGGACATCGATGAGATAAGGGATAACTGGCCTGGATTCCGCGGTCCGGAAGGAATCGGGAAGGCCTATCACACGGACGTACCCACCGGGTGGGACGGTCCGTCGGGCCAAAACATTCTGTGGAAAACGCCAATCCCGCATCCCGGCTATAATTCACCCATCATTTGGGGAAAAAGAATCTTTTTCTCAGGAGCCGATAGGAGAGCTCAGGTCGTCTACTGTGTCGATGCCGATACAGGGGAAATTCTCTGGCAAACGGAGTTGAACGATATTCCCGGGTCCCCTGAGCGGCGGCCCCAGGTCACGGAGGATACGGGGTATGCCGCGCCCACGATGACGACTGACGGACAGAGGGTTTTTGCTCTATTCGCGACCGGGGATATTGCCTGCCTCGATTTTGATGGGAATCGGATCTGGGCCAAAAACCTGGGGATGCCGGATAACCATTACGGGCATGCGTCGTCCCTGATCACTTATCGAGACCGGCTGCTTGTCCAGTTCGACCAGAACTCAGGCGGACATCTTCTGGCTTTGAAAACCCTCACCGGAGACTTGGTGTACGACCAACCCCGGGATGTGGAGGTCTCGTGGGCCTCCCCCATACTGGTGAATACGGGAAGCCGGACAGAGCTCATTCTCAATTCCAATCCGTTCGTGATATCTCACGACCCGCAAACCGGACAGGAGTTATGGCGGGTGAGATGCATGCAGGGGGAAATTGCCCCCTCTCCTGCCTATGCCGACAATATGGTCTATGTGGTTAATGACTATGCCCGTTTGGCCGCGATAACTCTCGGCGAGACGCCGGATGTGGCCTGGGAATACATCGATGATCTCTCAGAAGTATCCAGTCCTCTGGCTACAAAAGACTTGGTGATCATGGCTGCCAGTTACGGGACAGTGACGTGTTTTGAGAGTAAGTCCGGAGAGAGATTGTGGGTCCAGGAGTTTAATGAAGGATTCTATTCGTCTCCGATCTTAGTCGGGGATTTTGTTTATCTCATGGATTTTTCAGGAGTTGTCTATGTCTTTAAAGCGGAAAGGGAGTTCCGTCTCATAAGCCAAAATGAACTGGGGGAGGACGCCATGACCATCCCCGCCTTCATGCACAATCGGATTTATATCCGCGGAGAGAAAAATTTGTTCTGCATCGGAGATTAGGACGGCCATGAAACTGCAAACGGACAGCATCCACTCTTTTATCGACCAGATTGTCGATGAAATCGGCACACACGACGGCGCTGTTATCCCCCTTCTGCATGCCATCCAGAATAAATATAACTATCTTCCGCAATCGGCCCTGCGGAGGGTCTGTGAGATCACAGATATTACTCCAGCGGAGATAACAGGAGTATCGACTTTCTATTCCCAGTTCAGGCACACCCCGATCGGGCAGCACATCATCCGAGTCTGTACCGGCACAGCCTGTCATGTCAAGGGTTCTGAATTGGTGCATGAGGCCTTCTGCCGTGAACTGCATATCGGGGAGGGCCAGGATACAGACCCGGAAGGTCAATTCACCGTTCAAAAGATTGCCTGCCTCGGATGCTGCACGATCGCTCCTGTCGTTCAGATCGACGACGTGACCTACGGGCATGTGAAAATAGAAAGCGTTGCCAATATTCTCCAGGATTTTCTCCTTCACAAGAGCCGGGCAAAGGTTGAATCCCGCGAGCGGGAAACACAGGCCGAAGATGCTGGAGAGATCAAGATCGGACTGGGTTCCTGTTGTGTCGCCAGCGGGAGCCGCCGAGTGCGGCAGGCTCTGGAAGAATGCTTGGAGGACACCGGTATCCACACTCAAGTGAAGCGTGTCGGGTGTGTGGGGATGTGTCACCGGACGCCGCTCTTGGAAGTGAGTGTTCCGGACAAAGACCCGGTCCTTTATGACAGCGTGCAGCCGGAGGATGTGAGACGCATCATCCTCAAGCACTACAGGCCCAAAGCCTGGCATCAACGGATCAAAAACGCGGCCTTCAGTCTTGTCGAAAAGATCTTCGATGAGCCGCATTCTAACGGATTCACGCGTCATCCTCTCCATGTGCGTGATTCGAGCATTCAGGCTTTTCTGGGACAACAGATACATATTGCTACCGAGCTTTCCGGTCAGATCGACCCTCTCGACCTTCAAGAATACTGTTCTAAAGAAGGGTTTAAAGCCCTGGAACTATCTCTTTCGGAATTTTCTCCTGTTGGTGTTATCGATCAAATCAAGGCCAGTGGATTGCGGGGAAGAGGAGGAGCCGGATACCCGGCGGGAGAAAAGTGGCAGATCGTTCGTCAATCGAAGGATACCACGAAGTATATCATCTGC
>Ga0180438_10000516_pt1 | contig 75173 bp, 63 predicted proteins | sample SS_ome_12_FD_132455 | JGI IMG/M metagenome (GOLD analysis project Ga0180438, IMG submission 132455) | Hypersaline lake sediment archaeal communities from the Salton Sea, California, USA - SS_3_D_2 metaG | ecosystem: Environmental > Aquatic > Non-marine Saline and Alkaline > Hypersaline >...
CCTTTTTTAACTCAATAAACTTTCCTGATAGCAGAAGAACATATGTCTGTTCCGGTTTCGGTGATCCATCTTTTTGAACTTATAGCACAGGTGTCATTACCAGTCAATCGGCATGACGATCGGCATGACGATATCGACATGCCGACGACACTAAAAAAGGGCTTAATTATCGCGATGGACTCAAACATGAAAGGGTCCAGATTACAGCGGCTGTTTTACCATCAGAATGCGATCGTTTTCACATATGACTGATGATACTCAGAGCTCATTTTAAGGCCTGCACTGAAAATCGCTTTTAAAGTTCTTCCCCCAATCGGCTTCGAGGGCATAATTCAGGCACCTGTCAAACATATCATAGGAAAGCTCCGGACAAGTTATCCCCTGCTTACCCAGAATCCTCTGCGTATTTTCATCAGAAAATACTCTCTTATCGCGCATGTACGGCATGTACATGTGCATGAAGTTATCGACGAGCTTCTCAAGAGCAGTTTTTGGAGTCCCTAAGAATTCACTCTTCAAAACGCCTCTCAGACCCTGAATTCCATAATAGCGTGACATGTAGCCTATCAATTCTTCGAGGCATTTGGGTTTGTTGCTCACAATGTGGAATATACCCCCTTGCAGGCAGTCATCCATGATGGCCGAGCAGGCGTTCACGAAGTAATCGACTGGAATCACGTTCAGGGACCCGTTGCGGTCTTTTTCCACACGGATGGGCAGGAGCATTTTTCCTTCAGAGTCCAATCTGACGCCCATTTTGGCTGCATTTTCTCCTCCATTGTTTTCGAGGTCCCGGGTGAACAAATTTTTCAAATAGTGGACCATTTTGGCCGGGTAGTACAGGGCATTAAACTTTATGCTTTTCCCGGTTACGGAGTTCCCGATCACGATCGATGGTCTGTAAATGTTCAAGCGAATGCTGTATTTCTGACAGGCTCGGATGGCCGTTTGCTCTGCGCGATACTTCGTCTCTTCGTACACGTTATGAAAGGAATGAGTTTCGACAAATTCTTCTTTACACGGGCCTTCTTTTTTTCCGGCAACATAGGCTGTGCTGATATGATGGAGGAAATAGCATCCGCTTTGGGATGCCATTTCCAGGACGTTAGTCATGCTGTCAATGTTCGATGATTCCACTTCCGCTCTTTTTTTCTCCGCGAATGATGTGTTCGCTGCGCAGTGAATTATCTCATCGACGTTGTCCACAAGAAATCGATATTCACCCGGATTCAATCCAAAATTGGGTTTCTCCAGAGATCCCTCTAGAATTTTGAGATTGGAATGTTTCGTTAGATCGATATCGAACCATTCGAACAATTTCTCCATTCTCTTTGATGCCGATCGACCGTTGCCGGGACGACAAAGAAGAACGATGGAATAGCCTTTTTTCAGGAAATCTTCTGTGATATGACTCCCGAGAAAACCCGTAGCTCCAGTGATGAGAAGAGTGACAGCGTTGTTTGTCCGCTTAGCCGCGATCTTATTTTCCGATTCTCTCATGGGCTCTATCTGTAGAGGAATCCTTCCTTTCTGGCGAAACCTTGATTGAAGACGTTCTTGATCCACATCACGCCCTTCTGTTCTCTGCTGTATTTTTCCAACATGGCGCCCACTTCCATTATGGCCTTCTGCATGGCCTCGACTTCAACCGGATCCGTGTGATCCAGGTAATAATCATATTCCAGAACAGCCCGTTTTCCCAAATCCAGCGGTGTCAAAAATCCGTAATCGTGTTTGACTTTGTGCTTGTTGCCAATCCGTCCGAAGCCATTGTTAATGTCCATGACTATCTCCATCCTGTCCAAGGGCAGATAGACGATGAAGGCAACAACGTGTTTCTCCCTTCCCATGCGGGAGCTGATGATGCGGAACGTGTTCAACCACACCATATCGGTCATCTCCGGACGCGAGTAAAGGTCAGCATAGAAATCCTGCAGATCCGGATCCACTGATTTGGCAAAATCCTCAGGTGAAGTTTTGAGAGCCGATTCGAAGAGAGGGAGCATATCCTTTTGAAACAAGAGCTTATACGGGACTTCGGTGTCATGGCCGCTTTCCAACAGGTTCAGCAAATTTTCTTCGACCATTCGCGGGATACCCAGGAGGAGCGTTTTTAGCAGGTTTTGGTCTATGACCGTCTCAGCCAAGTTTTCGACTGCATCGATGGCCCATTTATCTCCTATGACGAGCACAGCGAACTCGATTCCGAGGTTCTCCTTGAAGATTTTTCTGACTTTTTGGGCAACGGCATTTGTCGGAGAGGCAAACACAGCAATGTACTCCAGGCCCAGCACGGCTACGGCCAGGCCGATTCGTCGCTGGCTGAGGTCACGGGCAAAAGTAGCCGCTTCGAAAAAGCCGGCAAAGGGGACAAGCAGACCTTCTTCATCTTTGGAGACAGGATGCAGTTTTATATCGACGCGAGTGCACAGAGGGGGGGAGGGGAGCTCAGGAAACTGAAATCCATAGAGATTCGGGGTATCTCTCTGGCTGAGAGAGAATATTTTGCCCTCCTGGTCCACAAATTCCGCGTCGATAAAGTTATCGGCGGCTGTCCCGTAGGCGTTGGAAAAAGTCGAGAAAATTCCCGAGCACATGATATTGGCGCAAACGAGAGCAGCCGGTTCTGCCAGATTCGCTCTCAAACCGTGCTTCTCAGCCGCTCTTTGAAGTTCATAGGCTGATACCCCTGGTTCCACAGAGGCGCACCAATTCTCCTTGTCGATAGAGAGCTTCTTCATTCGGACCAAATCCATGACCAGCCCATCCTTGGCGAACACCAATCCCATCACGCTCGATCCGTTTCCCCTGACAGCGTAGGGAATTTCATATCTTGCAATCAACCTGACAATTTCGCTGATTTCCTCCTTAGATTCGGGCAGGACCACATACTTCGGCATCTGCTGACCGGTAAAAGGTCCGGGATCAGTGGCATAGGCTGTCAATATGGCCGGATCGTTCGAGGCCCACTGATTGCCCACGAGACGTTTTAGCTCACCCAGTACGGGATCCGTTTCTGATCTCTCAATTTTATTCCCGGCCGCAAGATGATTTTCAACGTAATCCTTCAAGGCTTTCATGACTTTTAGCGGACGAAGCTCGGTGACAAAATAGCACTGCTTATCGCAAATCCCGCACAGGTTACAGGTCTCTGTGATATCTACGAGGCCTTCCGTGACCGGAATCTGCCCTTGGGCAAGAGCATGATAAATATCCATCCGGCCCTGGGGGAAATAGCTAACATAACAGTTTTCTGCCCCGGATTGGCACAAACCTGTTCCCAGGAAATCGATCTTACACATGGCATAATGGCGGCACTGAGCAGCAATTTTTGCAGCTTCTTCAAGAGCCATAATTCTCTCCTATCTTTATCTCAAGCGGCCGTATTCCCAATCTTAACATTGGACATGAAATAATTATATAATCCATCGAGAATGTCAATTTTGTTTTTTAAAATTTGGGGTCTTGTCTAGCCAAAATCACTACTATCAGTAAGATAACTTTAAAATGACTTCAAATATTTGCCTTAAAATAAAATTTCACCCCCGAAAATTGAGTTTAAGGATATCCATATTCTTTTTGTGGTGCAGATGAATTGTTGTATAATCGCTTCACGCTCAAAGCATTGAGTGAAAAACTCAATAATATACGCGAGAGAAAGATGTTGAAATGAGTCCGTCAAATCGCCTTTTGTCGGTAGACGTGTTTCGTGGGATGACTATGGCAGCCATGGTCCTGGTTGAAAATCCTGGGGCCTGGCCGATCTACCGGCAGTTTCAGCACGCCAAATGGGGTGATCCGATAACATTTAAAGACTGGATTTTCCCCTTTTTCCTGTTCATCATGGGGCTTTCCGTCACCCTCTCCCTGACAAAACGTTTGAAAGCGGGTATTTCACGCTCAAAGTTATTTCAAAAAATCATCATCCGGGCTCTAATTCTTTTTTCTTTGGGGCTGCTCCTCCATTTTTACTATTTTGTCTTTTTTGGCAGATTCCGCATTCCAGGTATTCTCCAAAGGATCGCGATTGTCTATTTTATCTGCGCTGTGCTGTTTCTCTTGACTTCCTGGCGGATTCAGATCGGTATTATCGCGGCCACTTTACTCGGTTACTGGATTCTCATGACCGCAGTTCCCGTTCCCGGGATTGGCCCGGCCAACCTCGATCCGGAAACAAACCTTGCGGCCTGGCTTGATCAGACCCTTCTCAATGGATTTCTCCGCAATCCCCAATCGGATCCTCAGGGGATTCTCAGCACTCTACCCGCCATCTGCATCGGCTTAATCGGTCTTTTGGCCGGTCAATGGCTTCAAAAAGATATAAATTCCCGGGAAAAAATCTTGGGTTTTATGGGAACAGGAATAGGATTGGTCCTTATAGGCTGGATTTGGGGTTTAACATTTCCGATACTCAGGGATATTTGGACCAGCTCCTACGTCCTTTACACATCTGGATTCACAATCCTTGCCTGGAGTTTTTGCTATTGGATAGTCGATATCCGCCGCCTCAAAGGATGGACTACACCATTTGCCGCTTATGGCGCCAGCTGTATATTCGTTTTTTTAGCTTCACACATTGTCGGAGCTCTTCTCTACATCATCAGAATACCCGCGCCAACAGGAAAGAGCATATCCCTGCAGAGAGTGATTGTGGATAACCTTTTCTTGAGTTGGCTCAATCCCCAGAATGCATCTGCTCTATTTGCGCTCTGTGTGGTTCTGTTGTGGTTGATCCCTCTCTGGATCCTGTACAACAAACGGATCTACATCAAAATCTAGAAAAAGGCTAGAACCCCGCTTGAGGAAAATCAAGGCATTGTTGTGAATAAGCATTTCAATTCCAAAAAAATGCTTCGCTTGAGCCAGGGGACCTGAACAACCTGGATAGACTACTCGTACCTGAGAGAATTGACAGGATTGATTCGAGCAGCCTTAACTGTTTGATAGCTTATGGTGAAAACCGCAATTATTAAAGCCATGATAGCGGATACCACAAACATCCAAATGTGAACATCTATCCGGTAGGCGAAATTTTGCAGCCACTTGCTCATCGTGTAGTATGCCACCGGCCAGGCAATCAGATTGGCAATTAATACCCATTTGATGAATTGCTTGCTCAGCAAAAGCATTATTTTAGAAGTCGAGGCACCCATCACTTTCCGGATTCCGATTTCTTTAGTGCGCTGGCTGGTGGTGAAAGAAGCCAAACCTAAGAGCCCCAGACAGGCAATCAAAATAGCCAAACAGGCAAAAGTTGTTATTACTTTCCCATCTTGAATTTCACTCATGTAGCTCAGGCTGAACTGATCGTCAAAGAAAACATGCTCCAGCGGTTGACCAGGGAGAAATTCATTCCATGCTCTTTGGATAGCACTCAAGCCTTCATTTATTTTGCCTTTTTGCAGTCTGACGGAGAGTAATACACCTGGACGCTTGCCCTTGAGTATGGCGGCCATAGGACCTATGCGGTATTGCAGCGGTTGCAGATGAAAATTCTCAAAAATGCCGATGATGTGCATAGGAATTTTTTTGGGTACTGTCAGAATTATTCGCTTTTCCAAGGGGCTTTCAATGGCCAGGGCTTTGACGGCTGCTTCGTTCAAAATGACTGCCCTACTGTCTGTGGATCGCTCCCTTTCAAAAAAACGGCCTTCATGCAAATTGAGCCTGTATGTTTCCATAAAATCATGATCGGCCGAGATGGTTATCAAAGTGTGGTTTTCATTGCTCGCTTCTTCTTTCTGGAAGATCTTCGCTTCGAGAAGCATCTGGGGGAGGCTATCCGTGTAGGTTGCGCTCAGTATGCTGGGGTCTTGTTTAAGCTTGTTTTTAAAGGCCTGCTGATCTTGACCGAGCTTCTCCGCGCGTTGAATGACGACAATTTGATCCTTGTCGAATCCCAGTTTTTTGTTTCGAGCGAAATGGAGCTGGTTGTAGATGATAACAGTGTTAATAAAGAGAATGATAGCTGTGCTAAATTGGAAAATGACCAGAAGATTCCGGAACAGGCGTCCCTTGCTGCTGGTCTGGATTTTTCCTCTAAGCACCTTAACCGGCTGGAAGGAGGCCAGGACAAAGGCAGGGTAAGATCCGGCTGCCACGCCCAATACAAGCGCGCCGAGGACAACTCCTGTTAAAAAGGGCAAATTACGGAGGAATTCGGGTGAGAACTGTTTCCCGACCAGGTTGTTGAATAGGGGAAGAAAGAATTCGACGAGAATAAGAGCGAGCAACACGGCGGTTAACGTGAGCAACAGAGACTCTCCGAGGAATTGCCTCAGGAGCTGTCTTCGGGTGGAACCTATGACTTTACGGACACCCACTTCATTGGCCCTCTGTCTTGATCGAGCAGTGGTGAGGTTAATGAAATTGATACAGGCTACGATCAGGATGAGAAAAGCTATAGCCGAGAACATATAAATCGCGTTCATGCTGCCTTGCGGCTCTAAATCGTATCCCTGTTCAGAGTGAAGATGTATCTCGAGGAGAGGCTGAAGGATAAAACCGATCTCATTTCCAGCCGCCAAGAACTGATCATAGTTGACACCCATGATTTTTTCTATAACTGGCGCCATGTATTTGCGTGCAAACTCAGGTAATTTTTTCTTGAACTGCGAAGACGGGAAATTTTTCTGGAGAACAATGTAGGTGTGAACAGCCGTATCATACCATTCGGGGTCTCGGCTCTTCGGAAGGGATGAGAAAGAAGCCAGAAAATCAAAATGAAAGTGTGAATTCAGAGGGAACTCTTTGACGATTCCGGTCACTTTGTAGACAGAGCCGTCCTCCAGAACCAGCATTTTGCCTATAGAATCTTCCTGGCCGAAGTATTTTTTGGCCATTTCGGGTGTCAGGATGACCGAATGAGGTTCCTTTAAGGCCGTATCCGGATCACCCTTGAGGAATTTGAGAGTAAAAACATCAAAGATTGTGGCATCTGTCCAGAGGAAATTCTCCTCTTTGAACTGCATGTCTTTGTATCGGACAAAGACATCCCCGCCTCGAGTTTGTCTGGCAAAGAACCTGGTTGCGGCCGTCACCTCCGGATAATCTTTAACCAGAGCTCTAGCCGCAGGGACAGGGCCAACGGCAGAATCGAACTGATTAGCCCCGACATTAAACCTCAACCCGATTCTGTAAATCCGGTCGGCGTTTTCGTGGAAAGTATCGTAGCTCAATTCACTCCGAACGAAGAGCAAGATAAGAATACAGCAGGCGATGCCCATGGCCAGGCCGGCCACGTTGATGAAAGAATACCCTTTGTGCTTGTTTATGTTCCGGATGGCGATTTTGAGGTAGTTTTCAAACATTGGCTTTTACTTTCAGCGGCTGGTTTTTTGATTTCTGTCATTCGTAGCGCAGGGATTTTACAGGATTGGCCGTAGCAGCCTTGAGAGCCTGATAGCTCACAGTGAAAAGAGCGATCACGAATGAAATGGCGGCTGCAAAGATGAAAGTCATGACTGTGATATTGGTCCGGTAGGCAAAGCTTTGGAGCCATTTGTTCAGGGAAAAATAAGCGATAGGCCAGGCTATAGCATTGGCGATTAAAACCCATTTCGCAAATTCTTTAGACAGCAGAACAACAATCCCCGAAACTGATGCTCCCAGGACCTTACGGATACCGATCTCTTTGGTTCTCTGCTCGGCCGTGAACGAGGCCAGGCCAAAAAGTCCCAAGCAGGCGACGAAAATAGCCAGGACGGAAAAGTAGGAAAAGATTCTGCCCAACCTTTCTTCTGCACGGTACTGGGCATCGAAGGATTCTTCCAGAAAGGTATACTCAAAAGGGCGATGGGGATCGAATTGCCCGATTTTCTCTCTCAAAAAGGCAAGAGTCTTTGGAATATTTTCCGTAGTGATCCGGACTGAAAGCGAATTAATTGCATGCGATGTATATCCAATGTACAAGGGGGAAATTTGCTTATGAAGGGATTCGAAATGGAAATCCTTAACAACTCCGATGACTGTTTTCTCATTAAATTTTCTTGACTGGCTGAGAGTCGAAATGGTTTTTCCAACGGGATTATGCCAGCCGAATTTTTTAGCGGCCGTCTCGTTGATGATACAGGATTGTTCAAGATCTGTTTGAAGATCTGCAGAAAAATTCCGGCCAGCCGCCATAGCGATACCCATGGTCGGGATAAATTCATGGTCGATGTAGAGCTGGCCCATATATTGCATTTCATCCAGAGAAAAGCCTTCCGGGATGAACGGGTTGTAGTAGGTTGTTTGACCGGGCACGTGTGAGGCTGCCCCAATGCCCAAGATTCCTTTGTGCCGGCTGAGCTCTGCTCTAAGAGGCCTGAGAGAGTCCAAAGTGCTCTCATCGCTGATAGGGATGACCACAACCTGTTCCTTCTGGAAACCCAGGCGTTTGTTTTTCATGAAGGTGAGCTGATTAAAGACGATGATCGTTCCTATGATCAAGGCAACGGATATTGTGAATTGGACGATAACCAGCACACTCCGAAATCTTGAATTTCCCCTTCCGGATTTGAACAACCCTTTGAGAACACGAACGGGCTGAAATGAGGATAGAAAGAAAGCCGGGTAACTACCAGCCAGCAATCCCACAAAAACGGCCAATCCAATCAGGCCGGGGATCAGCCAGGGATTGCCGGTGTAATTGATGCTCAATTCAACGCCGGATAGGGATCGAAAGAGAGGAAGCGCCAACTCGAAGAGAAACAGAGCCATGATCAGAGAGATTAGACTGGTGAAAACAGATTCAGCGAGAAACTGTCTTATGATTTGTCCTCTGTTAGCACCGAGCACTTTCCGGAGGCCCACCTCTCTGGCTCTGTTGGCCGAGCGGGCCGTGGAGAGGTTCATGAAGTTGATGCAGGCAATGGCTAATATAAACAGGGCTATGACGGAAAAGATATAAACATAGACTATATTACCGTTTCCAGCGATTTCTTGCATGAGGTTAGAATGGAGATGAATTTTGGTGAGTGGCTGCAGGGATAGCAGGTACTCTCCCTTGACGTATTTCAACATCTTGCCTACGTTCTTGTCGATCATTTCGGGGAATTTTTGCTCCAGAAGTCTGTAGTCGTACCCTTCCTGGAGAAGAATGTAGGTGTAGTTGTTGACGGACAGCCAATTCTGCGTGTCCATTTTGTTCTCACGGGCATAGGTTTCCAACGAGCAGAGCATATCAAAGCCGAAATGTGAATCTTGCGGTACTTTTTTAACAATACCGGTCACGGTTAAATCCCAATCATTGTTCACATTCAAGACCTTACCGATGGGGTCTTCGGCGCCAAAATATTTATTTGCCGTGTCTTCTGTAATGACACAGGTCGAGGCCGTTTTCAGTGCCGTTTGGGGATTTCCTTTGACTAAAGGAAAATGGAAGACTTCAAACACAGAATTATCCGCAAAAAAGAACCGGTCTAAATAAAACACATTCTCTCTGTAGCGGACGGGCAGTCTCATCGGGCCTCGAAATCTGACTGCGTTAAGGACTTCCGGATAATTCTCGATGAGGTATTCTCCTATGGGAAGGCTGGATTTGGGAATCTTGAGATGATCACCGGAGATTTTCAAGTCTGACCTTAGCCGATAGATTCTGTCTGCCTTTTCATGATATCTGTCATAGCTCAGCTCATGAAAAACATAGGTTGTGATCAGGATACAACAGGCGATGCCTATAGCCAGGCCAGTAATATTGATGAAAGAAAAGGCTTTGTGTTTTTTCAAGTTGACAAGGGCTATTTTTATGTGGTTTTTGAACATGACGTTCTCCAGATTCAACAATAGCAATAATCATGCCATCTTGAGAATCTCTCAGTTCTTCAGTCCGGTTATGTGACATGTTCATTAGCTAGAGGGAGAATTTAACAAGAGACCGGGTAAGAGGGGAGATCTTTTAATAAATCTTCTCACTCTCACACACATATAATTTGCAGTATTTTGTTTCAGAACCGACTCAGATAAGTTGATGTTCCCTGGGGTGTTCGTTGGCGGAACACGGGGTGTGCGGATGTGTACAGTCGGAAAGGATTGCAACTTTTTGACATTTGATATATTGTGCCTCTGAGTAGAAACATATACTAGGAGGTTTCTTAAAATGAAACGGATATTTTCTCTTTGTCTCGTGAGTGTTTTTATCGTGAGTTTTTTCCCATCCCCTAGCGCTGGGCAGGATGTTGCCGACATCCTGGAAAAGATGATCGACGCTCAGGGCGGACGGAAGTTTCTTGAGGGAATTAAGGATACCACCATCACTGGAAGTGTCGAGATAACGCAGATGGGCTTGAGCGGAACGATGACCATGTACCAGAAAGAGCCGAACAAATCCCGGCAGGATATCGAGGTGATGGGAATGGTCATCACCAATGCCTATGACGGAGAGGTCGCCTGGATGGTGAATCCGCAAACGGGCAGTACGGAGGAGCTTCAGGAAGACATGGCCGCCGAAGCCAGGAGGAGCGCTCTAAACCAGGGCAACTCGCTCATGCTCAATCCCGAGAAATTCGGTGCGAAATACTCCTTCAAGGCCAAAGAAAAAGTAGAGGACAGAGACTGTTTGGTTCTGACTTTGCTCTTTGCGGATGGTCATGAAGTGACAATGTATGTGGATGCCCAAACCTATCTTCTCTATAAAACGGTCCAGATGTCATCGGGTCAGATGGGGGGAGAGGTGGAACAGGAGATGATCTTTACCGATTACAAAAAGGTTGACGGCTACGTCTATCCCTTCACCGTAACCATCATTCAGGATGGTGAGGAGTTCGGCATCATGACAGCCACAGAGGTGAAGATCAATACCGGACTCGAAGATTCTCTGTTTAAAATGGAATAAATAAGCGCACAGAATCGTAATCACTAGTTTAAGCCGGAGCTTGGACCGAAATCGCTGCATGAAGATCTCTGTCTCTGGGAGGGGCTATCGCTCTAAACGGCTGGCGGGGAGAAAATGTGGTTGGAAATGCTAGAACTGGGTGCCTTGCTGTGTGTTTTGTCCGGTCTTGTGGCTTCGGAATCGAAGGATGGAGATATGAAAATGCCCTCAAAAAATGACGCATTGGCCGAGATTGAGGCTTTGCATCAAAAGGATATGCAGGCTTCGGAAGCCGGAGATTTCGATACGCTGATCTCATTAGCTGCAGACGAGGCCATCCTGCTTCCGCCCGGCATGCCTCCGATAATCGGAAAAGAAGCTATCTGGCAATTCATGCAGGACCAGAAAGAAGAACTCTATGATTATGTAATCACCGAGTACATCCATGATTGGAAAGAGATTAAGATCATCGATGACTGGGCTTACGAGTGGGCGGTTTACTCCAACGCCGCTCAACCCAAGGGGGGTGGACAGATTGTGCGTCAGCAGGGGAAGCTGTTCCGAATCCTGAAGAGGCAGGAAGATGGCTCATGGAAGATCGCCCGCGCTATCTGGAATGCCGATCCCTAGAGCCTGGGTTAGCGGCATCACGGAGTTGGCTTAGGTCGTGTAAAGGGGGATTGTTTCGTATGAATCCGTTCATTACTCGTATCGTAGAGATTCCACGGGATTTGTCCGAGCGGCCCTTATGGCTTGAAAACCGACGGTGAGCAGGGCAATACAGAGGGAGATTACGGCCGAGAACAGCAGTGACCAGACATTAATACGTGTTCTGTAGGCGAAATCCTGAAGCCATCCGTTCATCACGAAATAGGCCATCGGCCAGGCCAGGAGCATGGCTACACCCACCCATTTGGTGAACTCTTTGGAGAGCAGAATTATGATTCCTGATTCTGAGGCGCCCAGAACTTTGCGAATCCCAATTTCTTTTGTTCGCTGTTCGGCTGTGAAGGATGCCAGCCCGAATAAACCCAAGCAGGCAATGAAGATAGCGATAAACGTGAAGTATGTGAGAACATTGTTCAATCTTTCCTCAGATTGATACTGTCCGTTAAAGGCGACATCCAAGAACTCATAATCGAATGTTCCTGTCGGGTCGAATTCTTTCCATTTCGTCTCTAGAAAACTCAGTGAGTCTTTGACACTCCCTGGAGAGAGCCTTACAGATACATAGGCATAATTCGATGGTTCATACTCGAACAAAATGGGCTCTAGAGCGTTTTGAAGTGACAGCACGTGAAAATCCTTGACTACTCCGACAACAGTCTTAGTCACGAGTCCTTCTTGGAGTTCGGATATGGTCTTGCCGATGGGATTGTGCCAGCCAAATTTGTTGGCTGCCGTCTCGTTGATGAGAATCGAATTTGCCCTATCCGCGCCCATCTCCGAAGAGAAGTTCCTCCCCTGGACTATCTCCATGCCCAGAGTGGGAATCAGGTCCTGGTCGACACTCCATTTGCCCATCTGTTGAGATTCGTGTAAAGCAAATCCTTCGGGCAAAAAGGCATTGTGCATTGCTCCTTGGCTTGGAACATGGGAGGACACGGCGACATTGATTATGCCTGGATACCTTTTCAATTCTGTTTTAAAAGTATCTATAGTTCTTCTCATTGAATTATCGAGAATTTGAAGAATAACAACATGTTCCTTTTTGAAACCAAGCTTCTCGTTTTTCATATAATTGATCTGCTTGAAAATGATGAAAGTTCCGATGGTGAGCACGATGGATATGGTGAACTGGACGATAACCAATATGCTGCGAAAATGGAAATTAGCCAGTCCGGTTCTCAACCTCCCCTGCAAGACTTTTACAGGTTTGAAGGAGGCAAGATATACGGCGGGGTAGCTTCCGGCCAGAACGCCGACAAACAGTATGAATCCCACTGTAGCTGCCAGCATCCAGGGGTTATGCAAAAAACGGAGATCCATTTCTACCCCTGATAAGGATCGAATGAGAGGCAATGCCAATTCGGAAAATGCCAAAGCCAGGATGAAGGCAGAGAAGCTCAAAAACAGAGATTCGCCAAGGAATTGAATGATCAACTTTTTCCTGTTTGCTCCCAGCACTTTTCTCATCCCTACTTCTCTAGCCCTGTTGGCTGAGCGTGCTGTGGCCAGGTTCATGAAATTGATGCAGGCAATAAGCAGGATGAAGAAGGCGATAGCAGCAAAGGCATAGATGTAATCTTTGTCTCCCGTTGATGTCATCTCGCCTTCTAAATCAGAGTGAAGATGGATGTCTTCCAGGGGCATGAGGAAATAATCAATCTTGGCACCCGCTATGTTGATGATTCTGCCGAATTTTTTCTCAACCATTTCTGGGAATCTTTGTTCCAGCTCTGCAGGGTCGGCGCCCTCGCGAAGGAGCAGGAAAGTGTAATTTTCCCAATCTTTGATCCACATCTGTCTCTGGGCCGGGTCATCCGCATAGAATGATTCGAATGAGCAGAGCATGTCGAACTTTATATTAGAATTAGGGAGCAAATCCTTCAAAACACCTGTGACCGTAAAATCTTCCCTGTTATCGAGCCGGATAATCTTGCCAATGGGGTACTCGTTCCCAAAGTACTTTTCGGCGATGTGTTCAGTCAGAACGACTGAATCGGGATTTTTCAGAGCGGATTCAGGATCGCCGACAATCATGGGGAATGAGAATATATCAAACATAGAATTTTCAGCATAAAAGACGCGGTTTTCAAAGAATTTCTTATCCTTGTACTCGACGAGCGTTCGGTACATGTAGCGACGGAATTTGACAGAGTCGATGACATCGGGGTCGGTTTCGGCAAGATACTGCCCGACGGGGTGATTGCTGACAGCGAGTTTTCCGCCTCTTCCGCCAAAATCGATATCCATGCTGATGCGGTAGATCTGGTCGGCTTTTTCGTGATGGCGGTCATAACTCCATTCGAACAGAATGTAATTGATGATGAGGATACAGCAGGCCATGCTGATAGCCAAACCGATGATGTTGATGAAGGAGTATCCTTTATGCCTTTTGATGTTTCTGAATGCGATTATGAAGTAATTCTTCAGCATATTCGCCTCACTAACGGATTATTCATAGCGAAGTGAGTCAACGGGATTGGCTAAAGCTGTTTTAATAGCCTGATAGCTTACAGTCAGCCTTGAAATAAAAAAGGCCAGGCCTGCGGCGAAGACAAAGACCCAGAACCTTATGGAGGTACGATAGGCGAAGTTCTGAAGCCACTGGTTTGTAGCTGGATAAGCCGCAGGCCAGGCGATGATGTAGACTGAGTAAAACCATTTTGGAATTCCGGACCGTGATGTTTGGGTAATTTTTAAGCATTTTAATGTAGCTAATCCCGAATTTTACACGTGTAGAAAAATCAAGAACTGGGTGTTTCATAGGCTTCCACTCTTTTTTTTCGAAACATGATCGGGATGTGTGTGTCTGTAGGCATGCCGATTTGGATCAACTGCCAATCCTTCTCGTGCTCTTTGATCACATGTCTGATTACGGCGACTCTATCATCTTTGAGTTCTTGATACTCCTGCCATTCCACAATCTCCACCCGGTAGTGCATAGTTCTTTTCTTGCCGTTGATCTTGACATCGATGTCTATATTCTGTTCGGATTCCAGCGTCGGTATTTGAAGGACGACTTCTCTCATTTTTAGCCTCCCGCATAAAAATTGGTTGCAAACAATATCTCTATGCTTCTTATCTTCATCGGGCACATCCCCAAGTGTGCCACAGGGGCGTCCCTTTGATAGATTTCCCTGAATTTATTCATAGCGCAATGCCTCCACAGGATCGGCAATGGCGGCTCTTATAGCCTGATAGCCGACTGTCAGTAAGGCTATGGACAAGGCTAACACACCCGCGAAGATAAAAGTCAAAATACTGATATTGACCCTGTAGGAAAATCCCTGAAGCCAGTTTTTCATGGCCAGGTAGGCGACGGGCCAGGCAATGACGTTGCCGACAATAACCCATTTGGTGAATTCTTTAGAAAGCAGAACGGTGATTCCTGTCACCGATGCCCCCAGCACCTTTCGAATTCCGATTTCTTTGGTTCGTTGTTCCGCCATGAATGAAGCTAAACCGAAAAGACCGAGGCAGGAAATGAATATCGCCAAGACCGTAAAGTACTGGAAAAGCCTGCCCATGCGTTGCTCATTCCAATAAATCTGCTCGTAATCTTCATCGATAAAATGATATTCGAAAGGATAGTCCACGGCGAATTTGTTCCATATGGTTTTGATGTGCCCGATGGTCGAAGATATGTTTTGCCCGCTGATCCGGGTCATAGTGAAGCTGTAGAGGGATGGCCTGTAGAGCAGGAGCAAAGGCTCGACCTCATAAGTGAGCGGCATATAATGGTAGTTCTTGACGACGCCGATAATCTCTCCTTTTTCAGCGTGTTCGATCCATTTTCCAAGGGGGGAATCCAAGCCCATTTGTTTTTGGGCTTCTTCGTTGATTATGCAGTGGGCTGTGTCGGAGGACCGCTCTGCTGAAAAATTCCTTCCCTCTATGAGAGACAGTCCTAGCGTATCCAAATAATTCGGGTCGACAATGCTTATATTGAAGTTGATATTCTGGTCCGCTGTTTGGCCTTCCCATTTGGCCTCGGAGGAGTATTTGTTGTATGAAGGGATTTGAAACGTGCGTGTCACGTTATGGATATGGGGATTTTGGAGCATTTCATTCCGTATGGCATCGAAGTTGGCTCTGATATCATCGTTCATGGGGATGTAGATGAGGTTGTCCCGCCTGAATCCCAGATCCTTATTCTGGATAAACTTGAGTTGTGAGTAGACTATGGCCGTGCTGATGATGAGCATGATGGATAGCGAAAACTGAAAGACAACGAGCGTTTTCCGGAGGCCTGAGCTTTTTGTGCTCACCTGAAGGGATCCTTTCAAGACTATGGCCGGAAGAAACGATGACAGAAAAACAGCCGGGTAACTTCCGGATAGAATTCCGGTCAGCAGGGCTATGCCACACAGGCCAAGATAGATGAAGATGTTCCCGGTCAAATTCAGGCTGAGTTGTTTGCCCGAGACCTGGTTGAATAAGGGCATCGAGGCCTCGACCAATACGAAAGCAAGCGCGAAGGAAATGAAAGTGATGATCAGGGATTCTCCAAAAAATTGTCGAATGATTTGAATCCTCCGTGCTCCGGCCACTTTTCTGAGGCCGACTTCCCGGGCCCTTTTAGAGGAACGAGCCGTCGATAAATTCATGAAATTGATGCTGGCAATCAAAAGGACGAAGAGTGCGATGACGGAGAATATGTAGACATATTTTATGGTCCCCATTTCACCGCCCATCGTGTACAGTCGTACCCGCTTCAGGGGTTGAAGTCTCAAGTCTGAATCTAGCTCAGGTGTATGTTTCTTGATGAGTCCGATGATTTTGTTTTCAACTTGCTGAGATTTTGTGTTCTTTTCGAGCAAAACATATATCTGGCAGTTGTGAGAATTCCAGCTGTTGACGTTGTATCCGGTTGCTTCCAGATTGGAGTAGGGAACGAGGAAATCATACTGAAGACTTGAATTGTCCGGAACATTTTTGACAATTCCCCGAACTGTCATCTGATCCGTTCGATCTATAGTGAGGACCTTCCCGATGGGATCGGCATTCCCGAAATATTTTGTGGCGGTGTCCTCGGTCATGATGACTGCGTAAGGATCGGAAAAAGCTGCTTCGACATCCCCTCTAGTGAAAGGAAAAGTGAATATTTCAAAAAAGGATGAATCGACCCATAATACACGCATTTCATTGAAGATTTTATCGTCATACTTGACGGTAAAACCGCCATCCATAACGCGTGAGGCGCATTTGATTTCTGCTGTAGTCCTCTGCAGCTCAGGTCCGACCGGTTGAGGGAGGTGACTGAAGGGCATTGCTCCTCCAGCGTGACGGTTGATTTGATAAGCTCTGTAGATATCGTTCCTGTTTTTATGGAAACGGTCAAAGCTCATCTCGTGCTGGACCCAGAGCAGGATAAGTATGCAGCAAGCCATCCCGATGGCGAGCCCGACAATGTTGATTGCGGAATATCCTTTGTGCTTGAGGAGATTTCTAAAGGCGATTTTGATGTAATTTGCGATCATAGCTGAGCTCACCTCTTCTCTATCTATAGCGATATCAGATGCAATTTATATGCCAGGATTTCAATTTAGGAACCTTAAATGGCAAGACCTTGGAAAAAATACGCCGAGTGCCGTACTTACAGGAGAAATCGCCGGTGAATATAAAGAGAGAGGGCTCCCTCACTACCATGCGTTGTTAAGGGAATGTTCGTTTGGGTAACAGGAGGTGTGCGGAGATGGACACACTGACCTAATTGATATAGCCTAAAGCCCTCAATTGGTCATTCAATTCTTCGTCGATTTTAGCTTTGTTGACCCTGACTTGTTTGTTCTGTGTGTATCGCGCCTTCATGAAATCGATCAATCCTCGGGCCAAGCTGGGATCTTTTTCAAACATGTTCTGGAGCTCTTCGGGATCGTTCATCAAATCGAAAATTTCCATTTTCTGAATACTGGGTGGAGGAAAGACATAATAGGCGAGGTCCTCAGGAGTAAATTCGTCGTTGATTACAAGCTTATTTCGGCCCTGGCTTATGGCCATCTTTCTGGGAATATGGTTTCCGCTTGCATAGGCGGCCAATTCGCAGAGCAAAACTCTTTCCTCCGAGCTTTCTGTGCTGTCCGTGATAAGACTGAGGAGGTTCTCTCCGTCCAGATAGTGGTCCGAATAATCGATGTCCAATGCGGCGAGAATTGTGGGCATCGCGTCCACAATCCGTGCATACTTGTCTATCTTCCGGCCTGCGTGCTCGGAGTTGAAAAATTTAACGATCATGGGCACTTTTATGGTCTCATCATAAACACTGTGGGAGTGAGCCCATGATTTGTGCTCATAGAATTCCTCACCATGATCGGAGGTGAGAACGATCATTGTGTTGTCATACAGATTGAGAGATTTTAATTTGTTTATGATGGGACCGATCAACCTTTCATCCGTGTAACGAATCTCTCCGTCGTAGAGGTCAATGAGATTCTGTCTCAGCTTTTCGGTAAGCGGTTTGAACCTGAATTCGTGGTTTATCCTCATCTGGCCCAGGTTGGCCACTTTCATTTCCGCATCCTTCGACAGGAACATTTCATTGTAGGGAGGAGGAGAAAAATAGGGGTTGTGAATTTGATAGGAGTGGAGAAAGAAGAAAAAATTCCTGTCTTTGTTCCGTTCTATGAAATCAAGCACTCCACCGACGGCGCTCTCTGCTGAGTCGGATGCGTTGACTTGACCACGCACGTGGTAGCTATCGAAGCCTTTATTCAAGCCGTAGAGCCCGCTGACATACCCCCCACCTGTTATTGCCGAATTGGAATATCCCTTTGACCTGATAAAATCCGCCAGCGTCAGTATGGAGGGATCCATTTTATCATCGCTGTTATAGACCTGATGGTTAATACAGTTGAGCGCGGTCAGGAGAGAGACATGGGAGGGGAGGGTCCAGGGAGATGTGGCAAATGTGTTTAAAAATACGACCGAATCTTCAGCGAGTTCGTCCATATTAGGGCTCGTTTCTCTGGGGTATCCATAGCAGCCCAAATGATCGGCTCGGAGTGTATCCAAAGAGATGAGAATCACGTTTCTGGTCTCATCTTGCGGCACATAAATGACCGGATTGAACCAGCACGCCAGTGCTTTTTTGGTGCCCTTTGTCGTGAGATAAATTCCGACGTTTTGTCCTGCATAGTTCTTGAGGTCGATCGTCCTGCTGTTGAAGACGAGTGATTTATCCGCCCCGAGACTGAGGGTGTTGCTGAAAAGCTCCCTTTTGGCTTTCTCGTCCTCCATGGCGATGGAGAACTGGACTGTCCTTTTTCCCTCGCCTGTTAACTCCAATTCTGTGTCTCTTCTGATGCCGTAGGTGAAATCAAGCAGGGCATTTTCCGGAATCGTCACATCGAATCTGAAGTGACTGCGGGGAGGGGAGAGGAGGGCGTTGATTTCAGCAGGCCCTATCTTCAGTTTTTTCTTGATGAGATAAGGATTTTTTCCGGTTCCGAAGTCAAGGAGAGGATATTCATCGACAATATTGTAGAGCCCGGGATTCTTTTCTTTGAATTTTTCCGGATCAGCGGCAATTTCCTGGAATGGGCTGCGCAGAACATTCTCCTGCCCGAGATTGTCAATAAGACGATAGACGGACACTTCATCTTTTTTTGCACATGAGAATGCCAGAAGAATCAGAAAAGTAGCGGTGAGACATAGTGGCTTCTTTGAATTTGTCTGACCTTGTACTCTCTTCATCTGTCCGCAGCAATCGCAAATCTTCGCTATTGTAGCCTTTAAAAAAGGACCAGGCAATAAAAAAGTGGGGATACGCGCCCGGGTAGCGCGACTTCATAAGCTTCAATATTCGTTTAGGCAGGCAAAAAATACTAGAAATAAATGATCCAATTCTGGGGCCTTTTCATTTTTTACAAAGTTGATGGTTTTATCGATTTCCTGTTTATAAGCACCATCGACGGTCGTAATGGCCAGGTCAAGAACGTATATCGCTTCATCTTCTGTCACAGAAATCCCTAAGAGGGACTCTCCATATTCATCACCGAGCGCAGCAAAATTGTCAATGATTTGCATTTCATCATTGGGGAGCAGTGCTCCGCCGTACAGAATCATCAATTGTCGATATTCTTCTCAGAGGTCTTGAGAAATGCGTAAACAGCAATAGAGTGCGATTTGCACCCATTTTTCGGCTTTTAACCAACCTTTGACAAAATCTTAACAACTTTTTGACAACTTTACTATTTCCGGGGGGTAAATTGGTTTTGGATCTAGAGGTCGAATCGACATCTCAACGATTCAGCCTATTTGCAGATAGGGAAAAAAAGGAGGTAAACTATGCTAAAAAAAACTATCACAACACTAATTCTGTTCCTGATCCCCCTGATGGTGCCGCTTGTGTGTATGGGGCAAGAGCTGACCATCGTTCACGTCAACGACACGCATTCCCATCTTTTTCCGTTCGGCCCGGCCAACAGCTTTGGCGGTATGGCCAAGGTTTCGTACCTGATTCGAAAGGCGAGACATGAAAACGGTGAAATACTGGCTCTCCATGCAGGAGATGCATTTGTCGGGACTTTTGCTTTCAATAAGTATCTCGGCTATGAGGAACTAAAGTTGATGGAGGACATGTATGATGTCATGTGCCTGGGAAACCATGAATTCGATCTCGGCCCGGACAATCTCGCAGCCATACTGGCCGGAATCACATCCGGAGGGAGCCCGGTGACGCTGCCCATACTCTGCGCCAATGTCAAGCTCCCTCCAGATCATCCACTTCGGCAATTTATCCGACCCCACATGATTATCAACAGGGGGGGCTTGCGGATCGGATTGATCGGAATCGTAACCACAGATCCCTTCAACTACTCCCCAGAGGTCCAGGCCATACTCGCCGACCCGTTTGCAGCCGCTGCAAAATCAGCCCAGATTTTGAGAGACAGGGGGTGTGAAATTATCATCTGTCTTTCCCATCTCGGTAAACTGTACGATGAGCTTTTTCTCTCTCAAGTTCCCGGCATTGACATTATAGTTGGAGGCCATTCCCATGATGCCATACCAGAGCCTGAACTGGTAAACGGCAAAATAATCGTTCAAGCGGGTGCCTTTAACAGATATGTCGGAGAGCTCAAGGTGAATTTCACAAGAGGACGTGTTGATCTCATCGATTACCGGCTGTATGATATCAATGAGCGAGTCAGGAAAGATTTCCACCTTCTTGAACCATTGCGCGATCTCAGGACCGGTATCGAAGAAGATCCGAGATTCGGTCCTGTCTATTCCGAAAGAGTGGCAATAGCGAAGTGGAATCACGAAGAACAATGGAACGCGACTGATCCTTTCAGGGATACGCCTCTCGGAAATTTGATTACCGATGCCATGCAGGACGCTGTAGTCAAAAACGGGATTCAACTTCCCGGCGAATACCCCCTTGTGGCCATTGAGGCCAACGGGTACATCTCCCACAGGATATACGAGGGGAAGGTCGTCGGGAACGACATTCTGCGGGCCGTTCCCTACGGCTATGATCCCATCTCAGGCCTTGGGTCAAAAATCAAAGTTGCCCTTCTTGCCGGAGCCCAAATTTTGGCCGGGCTCGAATTCTCAACCACGATGGTCGAGTACACGGATGAACTCTCCCTTCAGGTTTCAGGAATGAGTTTTGCTTATGACTCATCCAAGCCAGCCGTGACGGAAGAGGAACTGTTCCAGGGGATGATCAGCCGGATCGATCCGGCATCCATACGCATTCAGGATCAACCGATCAACCCCGAAGGTCTGTACTGGGTCGTTCTTGATGAACTTCTCCTGCAATTTTTGACGTCGCTCAATCTTCTCCCTTTTGCCGAAGTGGAAACGGGGATGTTTTTGTACGATGTCGTGAGATCCTACATGGAAAAGCTCAAGATCCTGAGATATGAATCCGAAGGCAGGATTGTGGATATCTCGCTGCTACCGAAATAAACCAAAAAAAGGTGCCAGGCACCTTTTTTCCCCATATTAAAAAATGGTGCCTGGCACCTTTATGTCTACTTGATGTCAAACTTGATCAGACCCAGTTGGGCTTCCATCTGTCTCTGAACGTCTTCTTTCTTGATCTTGTTTTCCATGATCGCTTTAACAGCTTTGAAGAGCTCATAAGTGGTCATAAGACCGTTGGCGTCTTTTTCGGCATCTGCGATCTGAACTTCACTGAAAGGATTCTGCCGCAGCTTAGCATCTTGCTTGTTGAAATAGTTACCTATGAGGATAGCCTTCATCTTTGTGTTGTTGAATTCCTGCATCCGTCTTCCTTTAAATTTTTGCAGGACCGCACAATCCTCATCGACAGCGTCTTTGTCGCTGCCTACCGTATTAACGAGGAACACATAACCTGTTTTGATCGTCGTTTCGATGGGGGCGGACGCATCGTCCAGTAACCAGATATCTTCCTCCTTGTCACGAACCACATTTTTCCAGTATTCATCCACATCGACAACTTTCTTCCATCCGATGTATTCCAAGGTAGTGATCACTGATTTCTTGAGTTCGTTTCCTTCGGCTATGAGCATTTTCTGGAATGGGGCCTGTTTTTTTTCTTTGAGATCCTCGATTTTTTTGTCAATTTTTGAAATTTCTTGCTCAAATTTTTTTCGAGCTTCTTCTTTTTCTTTGTAAAGCTCTTGGAGTCCAGGAAAAGCGTATTCCTCGCTATCTAACCAAGCGAGTTCATTATCGGATTCTCCTTGGATTTCCGTTTCCGGTAACATTTCTTTTGATATCATTTCTGCCACCTCAATGTTTTTTTCCCCAAACCAGGGGAGAACTAATAAATAGCCTTTTCCATCCCTGATAACGACAGAGATGGGATAACCGTCAGAGCTAGTTGCCAGAACTTCCATTTCACCTGAGGCATTGGGATCCCACGTTCGCAAGTCAATCATGGTTCCTACAGCCATGGCCTCATGGAAAAGCTTTTTTGCCTGAGTTATGGATTTACCGAATCTGTCAAAAAGAGCCGCAAAAGGTCCTGTTTTTGTCGCAGTGGTGATATTGGGCGTATCATAATGCGCAAATTCCAACTTGGGGATGGAGCCGCTGAAGTTTGTTAAATGAAAGGTCTCACACTGCCCGATAAAGCAGGCCACAGCTCCGCCCTTTCCGATAAGTGCCTTGAATTTCTCGGAATCTCGAGCATGTGCGCTGCTGATTGTGCTGCTGTTGTTTGCCTGGTAGAGGACCAACCGGCATTCTTCAGGAATGATCAGGCTTTCGATTGAAGAGGATTTCCAGTTTGTTTCTTCTGATGCGACTTCGATTTTTTTGTCCTTAAGCAGCTCGACATCATTTTCCTCAAAATCGAGTAGAAGAACTTTGGCCGAATTCATTTTCGGTGCTTCAGGAAAATCAATACTGTCTTTCTCAGCAGGTGAGTCCTCGACTTTTTCCTCTAGATTTTTTAAATAATTTCCCAAAACGGTCACGGGGAACCTCCTTTTTCAGAAGGATCGTTTCCTACTGGTTTTCTGGAAAGTTTAGTCGTCAGACACCTGTAAAAATCGGAAAATCCACGACAGGGTCTAACACCCAAATCTCTCTCCACTTCTCGTACTATTTTGCATGAGTTATGTCATGCGTCAATCGCCTCTTGAGATGATTCGAGGGGTGATATTTAAGATGCGTATCCAGGTCCGTGCTGTGGCCAGCATGAGAATATTTTTCGTATGATCAAATCTCTAGCATTTTCTTTGAATTTCAGTTCTTTCTTCTTGTTCTTCAAAAACCGCGAGTACGCAGTCGAAAACCTTTTCGGCGGAATCACCTTTTCCATATGGACTAATGGCCTTTGCCATGAGCTTGTACTCGGTTTCATCAGTCAAGAGTTTCTCCGCCGCCTCCACAATCTTTTTGCTGTCTGTGCCCACCAATTTGGCTGTACCGGCCGCTATTCCTTCGGGCCTCTCCGTGGTGTTGCGCATGACCAGAACAGGTTTACCAAGAAAGGGAGCTTCCTCCTGTATTCCGCCTGAATCCGTAAGGATCAGATGGCATGTGTTCATCAAGAATACGAAAGGCTCATACTCCAGAGGCGGAATCAAATGTATGTTTTCGATCTTACCCAGAATGGAATAGACGGGGCCCTGGACGTTCGGGTTCAAATGAACAGGATATATAACCTGAATATCGGCATTACGCCTGGCTAAATTAGCCAATCCCTCACATATATTAGCAAAGCCCTCCCCAAAACTCTCTCTTCTGTGTCCTGTGACGAGAATGGTCCTTTGGTCAGGCTGAAAGGAAATATTGTACTCGTCAGAAAAATAGGAGTTCCACTTTTCCCGTACAGCCTCATCCGTATGCTTTTGAACGACCCACTTCAGGGCATCGATAACCGTATTTCCCACCACATAGATAGAGCTCTCGGGAATGGAATCCGCAATCAAATTTGACCTCGCTTCTTCAGTCGGTGCGAAATGAAAATTCGTCAGAACGCTGGCAATTCTCCGGTTTATCTCTTCCGGAAAGGGGGAATACTTATCTCGAGTCCTCAAGCCAGCTTCGATATGGGCCACTGGTATTTTGGCGTAGAATGAAACTAGAGCGGCGACAAAAGTCGACGTGGTATCGCCCTGCACGAAAACAAGGTCGGGTTCCTCTTTTTCGACGACTTCTGTCAAACCATGGAGTATGCGCTCTGTCAATTCGGACAATTTTTGATTATGAGTCATGATGTTTAGATCATATTGAGGATCGATTTCGAATAAATCCAACACCTGCATGAGCATTTCCTTGTGCTGAGATGTCACGCACACGCATGTTTGAAAGATATGCTTTTGTTTCTCGAAGATCTTGATTACAGGAGCCATCTTGATGGCCTCGGGCCTGGTACCGAAGACAAAAAGGATTTTTTTCTGCTTCATGACGAGACTTAAAACTCGGCACTCATTTCTATATTATCCCAATTGTCAACAAACCATTTATGAACTGACTCCAAACCCTTTTTGAATGTGGTTTTTGGTTGATAATCCAGGAGTTTTTTCGCTTTGTCAATCGAAGATTGCAGTCTTTTTTTGACATCCCAATTCCGACGCGCAACATACTTGAGACCGCTCTCATTGCCGGCCAATTCGTTCACCATATTAGCCATATCCACAACTTTTGTCTCCGCCCCCGAACCCAGGTTTATGGCTTCTCCGATCGCTTCTTCAACGACTCCCATCGATAGAAGGCCGTTGACAATATCCAAAACATAGGTCCAGTCACGAGTTTCAGATCCATCGCCGGTTATGGGCAGGGCTCTCTTTTGCATAGCCCAATAGAAAAAGTTAGGTATCACATTCCTGTATTTACCTGGAACTTCACCAGGCCCGAACACATTGAAAAATCTTGCATTTACGATTGGCAGTTCATACAAATTATTAAAATAATTTGTGTATAATTCTCCGAGTAGCTTTGTGACTTGATAAGGTGTATGAAGACTTATAGAGATGTCAGGTTCCTCAAAAGGAATCTTCGAATCCAAGCCATACACACCACATCCTGAAGAGGCAAAGACAAATCTCTCAATCCCGCTGAGTTGAGCATATTCAAGCACCTTCAACGTTCCCATCCCGTTAACCATAAGATCAGTTTCCGGATTATCCACAGAGTTCTGATTGGCAAAATGGGCAGCAAGATGAAAAACATAATGTGGGTTTCTTTTGAACACTCTTTTCAGAGCTTCATCATCCAGAATATTCCCCTCAACGAAGAGAATATTGCCAGCTTTAGGAATGTTCCATTCATAAGATGATGACAGGTCATCTAGAATGATTACTTCCTCAACACCCAAATCACTGAGCCTTCTACTCAGATTGCTTCCTATGCAGCCAGCACCTCCAGTGACAACAACTTTTTTGTTTTGGTACTTGCTCTCAATATTTTTCACTCGAACCTCCTCATAAGTTTATGCCGTAGTAACTCCTCATCCATTCGACGGTTCTCTTTATCCCTTCCTGGGGCGAAATTTGAGGATTGTGATTCAAATCCTTTACCGCCTTTGTGAAGTCCATCTTCTTATCCTTAGTCGTGAATGGCTCAGCTTCTTTGTAACTCACGAGTGAATCAGCCGCTCCTGTAGCCCGCAGGACTAAATCGGAGTATTCTTTGATGTCCATCTCCCATTCAGACCGGCCCCCTACATTATACACTTCGCCGGGAATGAAATTTTCTACTATGTTTGCCCATGTCCGGCAGGAATCCTCGACATAGTCTATTATTCTCTTGTGCCCTTTGTAAACCGTATAGGGCTTTCCGTGCAGAGCATGGTAGATGAATTTGGGGATAAATCCCCTGTAAGGTGTAAATTCCTCGTGTGGACCATAGCAGTTGACAGGGCGAACTCTGACCGTTTCAGTGCCGAACATATTCGCCGAATTGAGGCACATCAGCTCCCCTGCCCATTTAGTGATGGCATAATCATTCATCTGGTAGGTGTCTTTTATAGGATTGTTTACCATGACATCCTCTGTCATATTGCCTGTGTAGTCCCCATACACTTCGGCTGAGGAAAAAAATATCATCCGGAATTTATGCCTTTCCTGGAGCCTGATCAAGTGTTTGGTCCCGATGACATTGGTTTGCCAGAGATTCTCATAATAGTCCTCCCCATTCCAGCGCCCGTACTCTGCAGCCAGGTGATACACATAGTCAAACTTCTCATACTCCTCGAAGACAACTTCAAGCTGTCTGAAATTCCTTACATCGCACCTCTTGTAATCATCCCTTTCCGTATTGTAAAGATCGCAGGCAATAACCGTGTGCCCGCGCGAACGCAACTCATGACACAGATTTGTCCCGATAAAGCCAGCTCCGCCTGTTACAAAAATGTTCATCTTAATTTCCTTTCATAAAGAATAAATTAGCAGATTTTCTCTGGGAATAACTTGAGTTAAATGTAGCCCAAGAAAAAAAAGATAAGAATTTCCCTTTTGACCATGCTTCAAATCTTTCACAATTTTCACCAATTATAATCAATTAACATCCCAAAACAACAGTATCACATCCAAAACGACAAGGTCAACGAGTCAAAAACCGAAACAAATCAACAAATACCTATTTAGGAATGTTCGTCTATCCGTCATCATAGTTCACTCTTCTTTCAGATTATTACATTTCAATTAAGACTAAATTAAGAGATACATTAAATCCGAAGAGATCACTAAGAGTAGTCAATATCAAATATTGAACTTTTAAAGGAAATGTTTTCTCTTTTTGCGCTGCTTTAATACGGGATCGAACTAACAAGGATTAGACAAAATGGCTTATTATCATCTTTGTCTTAGCTCCGACCATTAGTGCTGTTGTTGTTTCTCTGTACAAAGGTGGTACTCGAGGCTTGATAGCATTGTTGTCTCTTTTCAAACCCTGGAGAATTGACATCAGGGCCAAACAATGAGCCCGGATTTATCTGGTTCTGTTCGGCGTTTATTTTGCCTGCATAGGGTTGTTTCTGGCTATTGCAGCTATTTGGGGAAAACCGGGTGAAATCACTCAATCTCTCCATATTCTAGGAAATGGTTCATTCTGATTATAATTACCCTTTTGATTGGCATATTCATAGGAGAGGGGGGACACGGGAGGAGCTGAGAAGGATAAAATCATCCAGAAACACCGTTTCAGAACCGAATATCTTTTCTCCTTAGTTATTTGCTTGATGTCTCTTAGCCACTCCTTCGACTTTTTCCCAGACGCGCAGACAGTTTCCGCTCCATATTTTTGCGATTTGTTCTTCTGTATATCCTCTGCGCACGAGCTCTAGAGTTACGTTGAATGTTTCCCCGGCATCCTTCCAGCCGTCGAGACAAGACCTCTTCTTATAGAAATCCGAACTGATACCCACATGATCTACGCCGATGAGATTCACGGCATGCTCGATGTGATCAACCAGGTCTTTAACGTTGGCTGGGGGAAATTTGGCTTTTTTAATGAAAAAGTTGATCCCCACGATATGGATGACGCCCCCGTTTTCTTTGAGTGCAAGCAATTGCTCATCATCGAGATTTCGGGATACATTGCAGAGAGCTCGGCATGAGGAGTGGGAAGCGATGACAGGGGCTTCGGATAGCCTCACGGTGTTCAGCATGGACTGTTTGGACATGTGAGAGATGTCGACAATGATCCCAAGACGGTTCATCTCTTTGATGACATCGTTTCCGAATTCACTCAATCCGCCATGAATAGATGCCGGTTCTTTACGGCTGTCATGCGAATCGCATATTTGGTTATGCCCGTCATGACACAGCGTGATGTATCGGCAGCCCAAATCAAAAAACTCTTTCAGGGACGCGAGGTCTTCACCTATCGGATAGCCGTTTTCCATGCCGATCATGGCTACTTTTTTATTGGCGGCATAAATTCTGCGTACCTCCTCGGGATGCAAGGCCAATTCTATCCGGTCCGGATGGGTTTCTTTAATTGCTGTATGAATGTCGCCAAGTTTTTCTAAAGCCTGCTCCCTTATTTTTTTGTATCCTTCTTCCGTACGCGGTCCCTGTGGGCTGTAAACTGCAAAGAACACCGCATTTAATCCGCCCTTTTCCATTTGGGGCAGAGTGACCAGCTTTTCATTGTTTCTGCCAAAATAGAATTCGGGTGTGATGAAGCTTACCTCGATATCGACATGCGTATCGAGCGTCAACACTCTGTCGTGAATCTCCTTGGCTCTTTTGACGAGTTCCTCTTCGCCCGGATCTGTCATCCCTTCGCGATTTTGGCAGGCGATAATTAAACTCATGGTAAAGAGGAAGATGAGATAAAACCATTTTCTCTTCATGATTATTCCTTTTCTATCTTCTGTTCTGGATTGGCGGTGCTGCAGGGGCCCATGGCTGAACATTTGCCACAAATATCGACCAGCTCGAGATGAGCATGATGCATATCGTTTACTTGGCATTGTTTGTGGCCGGCATATCGGTCAAATTCCTGGGAGAACAGTTGCTCATGAGCGTTTTTTCATTAAAATTATGCGTATCGACAATCAGACGCTCAATTGTAATGTTATCCATACGAAGCGTTATCCAAATCTAGGTTTATGCCTGTCATTTTTTTGGCAATTGACATTATAGATAATCAAGCTATCAGAAATCGGGATGAAGGACAATAGCCGGATTAGGAATTGACATCAAGCGGCGGACTTCATCGAACCAAGCGGAGGAGCAAAACGCCAATCCCAATCTGAAGACAGGGCAAAAAAAGAGCGAGCGTAATCGCCTGATGGGCCCTGTAATCGAAAAGAAAGGAGAGGAGGATTCCACCCAAACGCCAGCGGAAAAAAATCATTACCCAGATTATTGCGGCCAGAGCATCCAGATCATTGCGCTCGTCCCGTATGTGACGGATACAATCTTCCCGTTCCGAGGCAAGAATTTCCCGCCCTCCCTCACTTTCGGGCCTCTGTTGTTCTGGGCAGTCAAGCCGGTGCGTTCCCCCGACTCCACGATGATCAAATGTATAAAGATCGAGATCATCGATATCTGAAAAGACCTTGGATAAGGCAGCCAGAGATTCGCAGCCAGAATCGCCCGGGCCCCCATCCAGGAACCAGAGCTGTCTTTTGTGGGGTGTTGTTCCCAGTTTGCGCTTTACAGCCACTGTGATCTTAGGCCCTCCTGGATCCTTATGGCGGAGAGGAATCGTTATCTGCGTGCATTCTGCAATTTCATTTCCGTTCGCTGGGCTTAATGGACACGGCGTCCATTTTACCTTGGCTTTTTCGACATTGTCGTGGCCTAAGAATGCATATAAGGAAATGTGTGGTATGAAGATTATGGAAATTAGCGCAAGAAGCAGTCCTGAGCCCTTTCGTCTTTTTGTCTTCTTTCCCATTTTATTTGAAGAAGCTGAACTGAAATCAGCCTTAGCCGCTTATACCACAGCCTAAGTATGTGGTCAATTTGTTCCTTATGAGAATGCCTTATGAGAATTTGACGTAAGAGTGGCTGGGAAGCAGGGATTCGAACCCCGATTCCATGATCCAGAGTCATGTGTCCTGCCATTGGACGACTTCCCAGCAGTGCCCGATATGATAATAAATTCAGCCTTTCTTTTCAAGGCCTGGAAAGGCGTGTTTGGATGCATCTCCAAATCCGTGATGCAAGACATAGATGATGAGATTGTCAGCGAGTCGTTGTCTATGGAAGCCGCATCGGGTAGGGGGTCTTCTCCGAACACAGATAATGTTTTGTCCAAAGATTGCTGAATCTATCAGCAAACATCCCCACGGTTTTGGGGATGCTAACAACGTGGTTTGCGTGTTTGACAGGTTTGCGGGGTTGATGGTACTATTGCGCCAACCATGAGAAAAGCCTGGGTCAGGTACGCCATAATCCTCCTTCTTACGGCGGTTTTCATCTACTTTTTCTTCAAAAGCGTCGATTGGAAGGACGTCCTGAGGAACTTGACCGATGTCAATCCCTTCCTCTTCGCCTTAGCCTCACTCCTGGCGCTTCTTCATCTCGTGACCCGTTCGATACGGTGGCAGTATCTTCTGAGGTATGAAAAAAAAAACGTGAGCTTTTGGAACCGCTTCGCCGCAAACGCGACCGGTTTTACCGTTAATTTCATTTTTCCCGGAAGGATTGGAGAACTTGTTCGGCCACTTTACCTTGCCCAAAAAGAAAGCATGAAAAAGGGTTTTACGGTAGGAACGATAGTTGTTGAGCGAATATTCGATATTTTCACCAACTGCCTGCTCCTGGGCCTTTTTCTGATTTCGCGGCCTCTGTTTCCCTCCTACTACAATGCGGATGAACAGGCCTATTCCGAACTCACATCCTGGGGATTGGCGGGGCTTGTTTTAGCCTTTTCTCTGCTTTCATTGATCTTTGTGCTCTATTTTTTCCGGGAGAGAGCCCTTTCTGTATTTGCCGCTGTTTTAAGGCGGTTTCCTAAAAAAATTTCAGATAAAGTGATCAGTCTTCTCGGAGAGTTCATTGAGGGGTTGCAGTTTTTTCATTCCATCCTCAGTGTGCTCGTTTACATCCTTCTTTCGGTATTTGTCTGGTTTGGAATCATCTTTTTCTACTGGGTTTTCTTTCTCGCCTACAATGTGACTCTTCCCTATTTTTCTCTCATTCCATTCATATTTCTCACCGGGGCAGGGGCATCCATCCCTACGCCAGGAATGGTCGGCGGATACCACTATTTTTCCAGATTGGGGATGACAAGATTTTTGCACATCGATGACAGCCTGGCGGTTAGCCTCACGATTGTCCAGCACGCAGTCCAGCTTGTGATGACTTGTTTGCTGGGTTATGCTATATTATGGAAAGAGGGGCTTTCGCTGCTTCAAATAAAAAAATTAGGAGAAGAAAGAGACCAATGAGGTGCCCTTACTGTGACCATCCAGAGAGCAAGGTGATCGATTCACGGGAAAGCAAGAATGGGTTGACCATTCGCCGGCGACGTGAGTGTCTTACCTGTGCCAAGAGATTCACGACCTATGAAAAGATTGAGGAAATCCCCTACATGGTCGTCAAGAAAGATGGACGACGTCAGCGGTTTGAGAGCCAAAAAATCATGGCCGGTCTTCTCAAAGCCTGCGAGAAAAGGCCCGTCCCTATAGCCAAGCTGGAAGAAGTCGTTGAAGATCTGGAATCCATGCTTCAGGAAAGATCCGAAAAGGAAATCAGTACGGTCGAGATAGGCCAGCACGTCGTAGAGAGATTGAAAGCACTGGACAAAGTCGCTTATGTAAGGTTTGCATCTGTCTATAGAGAATTTAAGGATGTCAAAGAATTTAAAAAAGAGCTGGAAAACTTGTTGAAAGAAAAATAGACCTTTACTAATATATTCGGACGTCAGGTATCCAATTTTTATAATCGATATGTTGTCAATGTTTGCTTGATTTCAGAAATCGATGGCTAAAAAAATAAAACAAAAATCGCGGACAGTCAGGATAGAAGCAGAAATCAACAGGCTCGCTGAGGAAGTCTTTGAGCGGAACAGAGAAATCCTCGTTCTAGGAGAGGGATGGGTTCCGGTTGTGGATATTTCTGAGAATGAGACCGATATCATTGTCGAAGCCGAACTTCCCGGCGTGGCGGATAGAGATGTCCATCTCATGCTTTATAACAATCGGCTTGAGATCAAGGGTATAAAAAAGGAAGACCCCGTCAAATCTCGGATCACGTACTTCAGGCTTGAAAGGGAATGCGGGCCCTTCCGGCGCTATGTGTATTTGCCCAGTGCTGTAAATCCTGATAGGAACAAAGCCATACTTGAGAACGGCGTATTGACGATTGTGTTTAAAAAGCACAGGCGGAAAAAGCAGCGCGAGAAGGTTTTAAAGATTAAAAATCCAGACCAGAAATAATGGAGGAATAGGATGGCTAAGAAAGAGGAAGATTACAGCGATCCTCTTGAAGATTTTGAAGACGAAAAGGGCGAAAAACTGAACATTCCGAAGGAACTGCCTGTTCTGATGCTGCGGGATATTGTGGTTTTCCCCTACATGGTCGTCCCCCTGTTTGTGGGCAGGGAAAAGTCCAAATTGGCTGTGGATAAGGCCCTTTCTTCACACCGTATGATTCTCCTTTTGACCCAAAAGGACTTGGAGATAGAAGATCCTAAGAGAGAGGATGTTTACTCCACCGGCACTGTGGCTCTAGTCATGCGGATGCTAAAGCTGCCTGATGGGAGAGTCCGGATTCTCGCTCAGGGTATTGTACGGGCTGAGGTCGAAGCCCTCACGGAGGATGAGTCATATTATTCAGCGCAGATCAGGGTTTTGCATGAAGAGGATGAGGAAGAAATTGAAAAAACGATTGAGATTGAGGCCTTGATCAGAAATGTTCGAGACAGCCTGGACAAGGCATCATCCTTGGGAAAAAATCTTCCCCCCGAGATATTAATACTCGCGGCTAACGTGGAAGAAACGGGGAGGCTGGCTGATTTGACCGTCGCCAACCTCGATCTCAAAGTGAGTGAAGCTCAAGGACTTTTGGAAATCCTGAATCCGAACCTCCGTCTGAAAAAAGTGTATGAATTCCTGACTAAGGAAGTAGAACTTTTGGATGTTCAGTCAAAGATAAGCAGTGAAGCCAAGGGCGAGATGGACAAGCTTCAGAAACAGTACTACTTGCGTCAACAAATAAAAGCAATCCAGAAGGAGTTGGGGGAAGGAAGTGAGATTCAGGAGGAGATCAAGGGATATCAGGATAAGCTGGCAAAACTTAAAGTTGCTCAAGAAGTCCGCGAAGAACTGGAAAAGCAGATCAGTCGTCTCGGCCAAATGCATCCGGAATCTGCTGAAACGGCTGTGGTCCGAAACTATCTGGACTGGATGTTTGCCCTTCCCTGGAATAAAGGCACTAAAGATAACCTGGAGTTGAAAAGCGCCAAAAAGATTCTGGATGAGGATCATTACGGGTTGGATAAAGTGAAGGAGAGGATTATCGAGTACTTGGGCGTGCGCAAACTCTCCAAAAAAATCAAGGGGCCGATCCTCTGCTTTGCCGGTCCCCCCGGAGTGGGCAAAACCTCTCTCGGGAGGTCCATAGCCAGAGCATTGGGCAGAAAGTTTATCCGTATTTCCCTGGGAGGTGTCAGGGATGAAGCCGAGATCAGAGGGCACAGGAGGACCTATGTGGGAGCCATGCCTGGACGAATTATCCAGGGGCTGCGGCGATGCGGTTCCGACAATCCGGTCTTCATGATGGACGAGGTGGATAAGATCGGAGCGGATTTTCGTGGCGATCCCTCTTCGGCTCTGCTCGAAGTGTTGGATCCCGAGCAGAATTTCTCCTTTCGGGACCACTATCTCGGGGTTCCCTATGATCTTTCAAAGGTGATGTTTATCACCACAGCCAACTTGCTCGATCCCATCCAGCCAGCCTTTCGTGATCGGATGGAGATCATTCAGCTTCCGGGTTATACCGAGAATGAAAAACTCCAGATTGCCCTGCGGCACTTGGTACCCAAACAGGTAAAAGAGCATGCCCTGAACGAGAAATTTATCTCTTTCACCCAGGGAGCCATCAAGAAGATAATATCTCTCTATACAAGAGAAGCTGGCGTCCGGAACCTTGAAAGAGAAATTGCGACAGTCTGTCGCAAAGTGGTCAGGAAAGTGGCCGAGGGAAAAAAGACGTTGACAAGAGTCACCTCTCAGAATATCGAATCTTTTTTAGGTCCGCACAAGATATTCAGAGACCAGCTTCAGAAGGAGAACCGAGTGGGTGTGGCCACGGGAGTGGCTTGGACAGCGGCCGGGGGGGAAATTCTCTTTGTTGAGGCTACGAAGATGAAAGGAAAGGGGAACCTTTCCCTGACAGGATCTCTGGGTGATGTGATGAAAGAATCTGCCCAAGCCGCTTTGAGTTATGCCAGGGCACATGCCAAGGAGTTGGGCATTGAAGATAAGTTCTTTTCACAGAATGATTTTCACGTCCATATTCCGGAGGGGGCCATTCCCAAAGATGGGCCTTCGGCCGGAGTGACCATAGCCACTTCGGTGATTTCTGTTTGCACTGATAAAAAGGCCAAATGGCATGTTGCTATGACCGGAGAAATCACGTTGACGGGAAATGTCCTTCCCGTTGGCGGGGTGAAAGAGAAAGTGCTGGCTGCTCAAAGGGCGGGTGTGAGGACGATGATCTTACCGCAGGCAAACAAGAAGGATTTAATCGATATACCCAAAAAGATAATCAAGGATATGAAGTTCATTTTTGTCGAAAACATCAAACAAGTGCTCCAGAACGCTCTTATCGTAGATCCGAAAAAGATTGATTAAGTGTCATTTCCCGATTCGTCCTTGTTTTTAGCCATAACAGCTCGACATAGGGGATTCAATCCTCCCTGAATCGGTAGCCTCCCGAGGAATATTCCCTCCAACTCGTCAGGCTATGTCCGACAAAATTATTGACAAAAAAGGCTATTTGATTTACTTGAGTACTAGCAGTATGCTTGGAGGACGATATGGGAAAAAAGAGTCTTCGTGTGTTGTTGTCTTTTCTGCTTTTGTCAACAGGGCTCTGGGCTGGAGGATGGAACAACACGCTGATGGGAATCAGAGCTCTGGGAATAGGTGCTGCCTTTGTCGGTATTGCAGATGATCCCAGCGCCATCTTTTACAACCCGGCCGGTCTCATTCATCAGGAACAGAAGCTGAATTTTTCCATAAGCGGTATTTACATCATGCCTACCTACGAGTACTCGGTCGATACTATAGCGGCGCGAAGTCAGGAAAACACTTCGATTCCCCAATTCTTTTTTACCTATAAGGCATCAGATAAGTTAACGGTGGGATTTGGGGCTTACACCCCCTATGCGACTGGAGGCATGAGTTGGAAGACTGAAGACCTGGGGACGCCTTTCAAATCATATCTCGGAATAATTTCTTTCACGCCGTCCTTATCCTACCGCGTCAACGATACCTTTTCCTTTGGAGTAAATCTCAATATCTACTATTCGATGTTGGAAATTGACACGGAGAATGATGTGGGTTCTCCCCTTGAAACCAAAGAGAGCGGGACCGCTATCTCTGCCAGCTTTGGTCTGATGTTCAAGCCGGGTGAGAAATGGCGCTTGGGATTGAGTGTCAGAGGCCCGGCAACCATAACTCTCACCGGGACGACCTCCATGAGGGAAACCGTACCGGGATTTGGAACGGTTCAATTGGATCGTGATTCAGAAACAAAATTCAACCTGCCCTGGGACATTGAATTCGGTGTATCTTACATGATCTCTGAAGGAGTCCTGGTCTCGGCGAGCGCTCAGTACTCGATGTGGTCGAGACTGGAAAAAGTTGACAAATCCATCAAAGATGTCCCTCTGGTCGGCGATGTTTTTGTGCAGGAGGTCCTGAATTTCAGTAACATATTTATCTTAAGAGCAGGTGTTGAATACATGATTCCGGCTGGTGTTTTTCTCCGCGGCGGGGTAGGGATGGACAGAGCCGCTCAACCTTCTGATACCTTGACTCCCATCAATATCGATACGGACAAATTCACTCTTCTGGGCGGAATCGGATACAGAACGGGAAGGACACAGATTGACTTTGTTTACATCTGGGCCAACGGCCGGGAGAGAGAAAAAACCAACGCAGACTTTGGATTTCCTGTTACGGAAAGATACAATCTGAGTGCGACTATTCTTGGCCTCGGAGTCACTTTTTCTTTTTGATCCGTTTGGGTGGTTATTGAAAAATCCAACGCTTTTAACCGGAAATCATTTCTATTCCTTTGGTTGAATCTTTAAATCCTTCGCGATTAACTCCACCAGACCGGCCAAATTTCATGGAGGGCATTGGAATAATGCGTACCTTGATGTCCAATACCGATTACTCAGATAAATCTGAAGAGATGGGTTTTGCGAATTTGAAGATTCCGGTCCAGCCTAATCCCCTTCAAATGCATTGACTCGAAAATAATCGAGATAGGCCGTTCAGTTATTGGACAAGGTAGTGGCCTTCGAAGACCACCACGGCAGGTCCTGTCTGATACACTTTTTTATCGTCCCATTCTACAGTCAGGTTTCCGGTCGATGTCTTGACATTAACTCTGTTGTCTGTCAGTTTCTTGAGGATTGAAGCGACAACGGCCGCACAGGAACCGCTACCTGAGGAAAGCGTCTCTCCGATCCCTCTTTCCCAGAATAGAACTTCGATTTCCCGCCTGTTCATCACTCTGACGAATTCGATGTTGATCCTCTTCGGGAAAAAAGGATGGTATTCTATCTCATAGCCTATTTGATGCCATTCGATGCGCGAAGGGAAGCGATCGACAAAAATGCAGCAGTGCGGATTTCCGACGGAGACCAGGGTGATTTCATAGACTTTGTGTTGGATGGCTAGGGGGTAATCTATGATTTGATCGTGACTGGAGCCGTCGTCAAAGGGGATATCTTTCGAGCCGAGCTTGGGAATTCCCATGCCTGTCTTGATCTCGAAGAGATTGTGCAATCTGTTGATGAGCTTGCATTCTCGCTCTCCCACTCGAGTGGAGAAGAGGATCCGGGGTGTTTTTACTTTGTTCTGGTAGTAGAGATACGCCGCCGCACAGCGCAAGCCGTTTCCTGAGACTTCGGCTTCAGTCCCGTCGGCATTAAAAACCCTGAAATCGATCAGCCCTTTCTCTTTATCCTTGACAGATATCAGCAACAGGCAGTTGCTACCTATCCCTGTGTGTCTTTCGCAGATCCGCCGTGCCAGCGCTCCCTTCTCCGGAATCTCTTCAATCTCTCCCTCATCGATGACGATGAAGTCATTACCAAGAGAATGAAGCTTGGCTATCTTCACTCAGGTATCCTTAGGGTCGTTATATATTTATCCACCTGTCCGTTACTCTCCCTGACTACACGAAGCATGATCGGGTTGCCGGGGTCGGTTTTATCTATAATTCTTTCCAGGTCTCGGAGTTTTTTGACGGGATTTCTGTTGACTTCGATGATGATATCGCCCTTCTGGATTCCTTTCCTTTCGGCTTCACTGTAAGGCTTGACTTCGACGACGATCAAACCCTCCTCAGTCTGGAAACCGTATCTTTGAGCGGTTCGCGGCGTTAGCTCACGAACCGTTAATCCGATATCCTTGTCTGCGACTGCCTGTTCTTCTTGTTCTTCCACGGGGTCAAGCTCAATCACTTTGGCTTTAATGTCCATTTCTTTTTCGTCGCGTATAATCGTGAGGACAACCTCTGTACCAGGCTCGGTTTCTGCGATCTTGAATTTAACTTCGTTCGGATCTTTGATGGGTTCACCATTCAATTTGATGATGACATCGTAAGTTTGCAATCCGGCTTTTTCCGCCGGCCCGCCTGGATCAACGGTATTAATCACGGCACCTTCTTTGGTTTTCAGGTTCAAGAGTTCCATGAATTCATTGGTCACTGGATAGATGGACACGCCCAACTTGCCTCTGACGACACGTCCTTTTTCTTTCAGCTGCTTGACGATGTACTGCGCCATGGTGGAGGGAATGGCCAGCCCGATGCCGATGTTCCCCCCGGATGGGGATATGATCATGCTGGTGATCCCGACAACATCCCCCTTCATGTTGACGAGAGGCCCGCCGCTGTTGCCGCGGTTGATGGAGGCGTCGGTCTGAATGAAATCCTGGTAATCCGGCGCATTCGGGCCTGCCAGCTGCCGTCCCTTGGCGCTCACAATTCCGGCCGTGACTGTGTGCGAAAGCCCAAGAGGATTTCCGACAGCAAGAACCCATTCCCCAACCTTTAGATCGGTTGAATCACCGAGCATGAGGTAGGGAAGATCCTTGTCTTTGACTTTGAGGAGAGCAAGGTCTGTCCTGCTGTCGGTGCCGATGATTTCGGCTTCGTACTCTTCACCCTGAAGGGAGACGACTTTCACTTCGACGGCTTTTTCGACGATGTGATTGTTGGTTAGTATGTAGCCATCTGGAGTGATGAAAAATCCAGTCCCTCCCGAAGTAGAGCGGAATTCTCTTTCTCTGGGTTGTTGTCTTGGCCTTGGAGATTCGAAGAACCGCTCCCAGAAATCTTCGAAGGGGTCATCAAAAAACCCCATAGGTCTTCTCTTCTCGACTTTTTCAGCTGTGATCTGGACGACCGCAGGTGCTGTTTTTTCAGCGATGGTGACAAAATCCAAATTCTCTCTCATCTGGCCTGAAGGCTGTGCATACAGGGCCGATGACAGAGATGTTGAGGACGAACTTGCCGGGTAATTCTTTTCTGGATAATATATGAAAATTAATCCTGCGATGAGAATTCCCAGAAAGAAACTTAACGTTGCGACTATTAGCGTCTTTTTCATTTCCTAACCTCCGAAATCGGTATTAAATTATCACACTGCTTTGAAAAATTCAATGCGAATGGATGTTATGGATCCTTGATCGGGTTGTTGTGATGTCTAGTGTTTTCAATCGTTTCAACCTTAGAAGACCCTAACACTGTTAAACCCTAAAAACGGCAAAACGTTGCGCTGCCCCGTTCAAAACAGATAAAATATAAACACCTTGCCCCCATGGATAGGATAAGGACCTGGACATGAAAGAAATCAAAAAAGGCGTGCTTATCGTCTTCGAAGGCATAGATGGTTCGGGAAAAACGACACAGGCCGAAATTCTCCTCAATAAACTGCTGAAGGTGGGCCTAGAGGTTGTGTATTTTCGGGAACCATCTCTCGGAAGATGGGGCCGTGAGATCAAAGAAAAAGCTGCCCATGCCGATTCACTCACGCCGGAGCAAGAGCTGGATCTGTTCCAGAAAGACCGCAGAGAAAACGTGAGAAATAATTTGATTCCAGCCCTGACCGAAAAGAAAGTTATCATCCTGGACAGATATTATTTTTCGACCATGGCTTACCAAGGAGCTAAGGGGATCGATCCTGAATACATCCGCAGGAGAAACGAAGAGTTTGCGGTGAGGCCGGATATTGTGTTTATTCTGGATGTGGAACCCGGAAAAGGATTGGATAGAATAGCTGACAGAAGGCAGAAAGACGAACTCTTTGAGCGGGAAGACTATCTGGTTAGGGTGCGGGATTTATTCAAGAGTTTTGACGGAGAAAACATCTTGCACATCGATGGGTCTCGCCCTCTGGAGGATATTGCTGCTCTGATTGAGGAAAAGACTTTAGCCTACCTCTCCCCGCTTATCCAATAAGACACGAGCCCTTTTGGATATCTGGACCAAAAGGCTGAATTCTGCTATATTCTAAAGTCGTGTCCTATGTCCAAGAGAGTAATCATTCGGCTTAAGAAACCTGTACTCCAGAGTATCAGCAAGAAAAAGCTCCTTAAGAGAACCGCGCTTGTTCTGTTCGTCCTCACAGTCGTTGCGCTGGGAATCGCGATAGGTGCCTACAAAGCCATTCTCCAGAATCTTCCCGCGGTCTCGGATTTAGAGAATTTCGAGCCCAACATCATCACTTATATCTATGCGGATGACGGTGAAGTCATCGGGGAATATGCCATCGAGAAGCGGATTGAGATTGCCTACGAAGATATCCCTGAGGTCCTGAAACAGGCCATAATCGCCACCGAAGATCCCCGCTTTTACAAACACAATGGAATCGATTTCTTTGGCATTCTCAGAGCTCTGAAAGAGGATGTGAAGCTCATTCTGACTCCGCGAAGGCTCCATGGCGGAAGCACAATCAGCCAGCAGCTCTCCAGAGAGCTTTTCCTTCATCGCAAGCAGACAATACGACGGAAGCTCAAGGAGATCATACTGGCTCTCCAGATCGAGAGAAAATACGCCAAGGAAGAGATTCTCACCATGTACTGCAACCAGTTTAACCTCGGACATGGCGCCTATGGAGTAGAGGCAGCTGCCCAGCTGTATTTTGGCAAGAGGGTGTCCGAACTGACTCTGGAAGAAGCCGCGATGATTACCGGTATTTTTCGAGGGCCGAGTTACTATTCTCCCTATCGCAACACGGACGTTACCTTTGGCCGGCGCAATCATGTCATCAACCGGATGGTCGCCGAGGGATTTATCACCCCCCAAGAGGGTGAGGAAGCAAGAAAGAGCCCGATGAATGTTCTTCCTCTGTATCGGGGGACTTCTGGATTCGCCGCCTATTTCAAGGAGGAAGTCAGGAAATACCTGGAGACAAACTACGGTGCTGATGCCCTTTACACCGAAGGCCTGAGGGTGTACACGACGTTGAACACCCAATACCAAAGATATGCCGAAGAGGCCATTGTGGCGCACCTCCATATGATGGATAAAAGACAGGGCTGGCGTGATGACAAGATAAATCTTCTGGAAAGAGGAATCGAAAACCTGGGTGAGATTACAGAGCCTGTGAAGGATCCGAAGTCCGGAGTAAACCACCTCAAGAGCTGGCGGAATCCCTCCATCGAGCCTGGCGATCGTATTGAGGCCATCGTTCTGTCTTCTGAGACCGGCAGTACCGAACTCCGGATAAAGGACTACAAGGGAAGAATTTCAAACCGGGGTATTGACTGGACCAAGACTAAAAGTCTTAAAAAAATCATAAAGCAGGGCGATATCATCCTGGTCAAAATCAATACTATTGATGAGGCGAAGAAGGAAATCACAGCTTCGCTCGACCAGGAGCCAGCCCTGGAGGGTGCTTTCCTGGCCATAGACCCTCTCTCCGGGCAGGTCAAGGCTATGGTCGGAGGGTATTCATTCGATAGGTTGAAATTCAATCAGGCCACCCAGGCGCTGAGGCAATGTGGTTCGGTCATCAAGCCCATACTTTACACGGCCGCTCTCGAGAACAATTACACTCCGTCAACTCTTATCGTGGACGAGGAAACGGAATTCGAGGATAAATGGACGGGAGATATTTGGGCGCCACCCAATTACGACAGAAGATTCAAGGGGTCTGTAACCCTTCGCAAAGGTCTTGAGGAGTCGCGGAATATCGTGACCGCCAAAATTCTGTATTTTATCTCTCCTCAAACCGGTGTGGATTACTGCAAGAAATTCGGGATCACGTCAACGGTTTATCCTTATATGTCTCTTTCACTCGGGGCGTTTGAGATCCGGCTCATTGAGCTCGTATCCGCCTTTACTACGTTTCCAAACAGGGGCGTTCGGATCAAGCCCTACTTTATAACTCATATCGAGGATAAAGAAGGCAATATTCTGGAGGAAGCCAAAATCGAGTCCGAAGAGGTGATATCTCCCCAGATCGCCTACATAATGACATCCCTTCTCCAGGGGGTTGTGCAGAGAGGTACAGCCCAAATTGCCCGACATCTCAAAAAGCCTCTGGGAGGCAAAACAGGAACGACCGATGATTTCACCAACGCCTGGTTTATCGGATTTTCTCCCTCTCTCACCGCCGGCGTTTGGGTAGGGCATCCGGAAGGGCAGATCAAAATTGGCGACAGGCAGTCAGGTGCGGTGGCTGCGCTTCCGGCCTGGATAGATTTTTTTCAGAAAATAATTGACGAGGAAGAGAGAATAGCGGAGGAAAACGGAGAGGAGGTCATCGAAGAGGAGTTTGTTGTGGCTCCGAATTTGTCCTTCGTGGAAGTCGATTACAAGACGGGCTTGCTAGCCACCCCTTTCTGTCTATTCCCGTTTAAAGAGGTCTTCATTCCCGGAACAGAGCCAAACCGATTCTGCTCTCATGAAGACCACATGATGACTCTTGATTATTATGATATTCTCAAGAAGCAGGCTGATGGTCAAGATAACTGATAAACCTGTTTTCTGAGCCCCTCATCATAGTTGCCACGCGATCCTGTGAAGGATGTCTGTTTCCCTTAGATCACTTCTTTTTTTTGGTTTTTGACCCGGATGAGCTGGATTTTGACCTGGAGGATGATGTTGATCGAGAGGAAGATTTCTGCGAAACAGTCCGGGAAGATGTCCTTTGAGATGATTTTATGGAAGATGATTTTGGCTTCGATGTCGACAGAGATTTTACTCTACTTGAAGAGGGATTATCAGATGGACTTTTGGAGGTTTGGCTCCAGATCGATCGGCTGCTCTCTTCCTTAGAAATAGAGTCGTAAAAGCGGCTCACCGAAGATCTCGTGCTTTTAGTCCATGTTTCCCGTGTTTCCGCATTTCTGCTGATTTCATCCGAGGAGGGATATCCCATTTTTTGTCTGGTTGATTTGTTGAGATCCCTAGATGAGGTGAAGGGTGTCATTTTTTGTCTAGTCTCGTTCAAGTCAACAGACCCAGGGATCTGTCCTTCTGCCCTTTTTACTTTGGATGATTCTTTGAAGGGGATTTCTTCACTGCTTTTATGAAGAAAAACTTTGTTTCCCTTGAGTTTTTCCACGGAGAGTCTGGTTTGTGTTTCTTTAACCGGCGGCGCATTTTTTGTGAGCTGAATCTTTCCCAATCCTCGGGCAGTGTCTTTAGTCAAGGCGACACGAGAAATATGTCTGGCTTGAAGCTGATCCTTCCTGATGACAGTCAACGCTCCTGAGTGTACCGGATAGTAAGGACTTGTGTACCTTCCATAATAGACATTGTTGATGATTACACCGGGATACCCATAGTAGCTCATGGGTGCCCATCCACAATAGTCGTATCCCCAGTACCAGCTGACCCAGCCAGGGCCCCAGGTTGTGGTCGGAATCCAGTACCAGCCCACGCTGATGTTCCAGTGCCATCGCCCGAAATGGAAGGTTACCCACCCCCAGGATTCATAGGGGAGCCATGTCCAGCCGCAGGCCGGGATCCATACCCATCTTCCATCATAATATGGACGCCAGGACGCTCCGACTCCTCCCGGCACCCAGACCCGCCCGTAAGGAGGCACATATGCCCATTCACCGTGGGTTTGGAGCTCATGTTCGAAGTCGCTCAACTCATCCGGTAGGTAGGTCTGGGCCAGCCTCTCCCTGAGGAGTGAGTCCCGGTATTCGCTCCAACTATCGAAGTTGTCTTCCGCTGTGGCGTAGAACCTCATCGGATTAGAAGTGAATTGGCCGTCGATGGCCTCCAACATCTGGGCCTCTTTGATGAGGACAGACCCCGAAGCCCCGGAGGCTTCCACAAGGCCGTGAAAGACTAGAATTTCAGTATCTTGATCTGGCCTGACATTGATTCTGTAGAGCCCTTCATCCAGGATGTAGACGGATACATCAGCACTGTGGATTTCGATGTTCTTTTCTCTTTCGAGAAAATCGATACTCAGGTAAATATTTCCTGACCAGAGCCTGATCTGTGTGAGATCATCTCCCTTTTTGGGTAGGTTCATGAAATCGACTTTGGTGTCGTTATCGAGTCGAATATAAATGCCTTTTCTGAGATAAATTTCGACACGTCCCTCAGTTGTGCCGATTCTGTCGCCCTCACCTACCGGCATGTTGACAACCCCTTCTTCATAGGCCAGATCTGAGGACCTTTGGATGTATGAATTCCCCTTCACATAGCTCAATCGGGCAATAGTATTATTCGTGTATTCGGTGTCTTGTGCCATCAAGGCAGTAAAGGAAAAAAGAAGCAGGACAAAAATCGCAGCATGTTTTCGCATTTCTCTTCTCCTTCTTACTTCTTGCACACCAAAAAATATGCAATTCCCATGCCAAATCAGTTTTCCCCAGAACTCTGGATTCAGGGGTGAATTTTTGTCCTGTATAGATGACGGCTGTGTACAAAAGGTGCCAGGCACCTTTTTTCCCCATATAAAAAAAAGGTGCCTGGCACCTTTTTATTTTGTCAAAAGCAGTGTACTCGGTTTAAAGAGGCCAGTGTTTGCGGTGGGTTTGGAAGACAGGCTCGAGTTCTCGGAGGGTCGAAGACGATGTATCGGGTTCGATGTCGGGTTTCGGGGCCTGGCCACTGAGTTGGAGGAGCACCTGCTTGCAACCCGAGCGCAGGCCTCCCGGATTGTAGCCGCCTTCGAGGGTAAAGAGGATTCTCCCCTGGCAAACACTTTTTGCCATCTGCAGAAGAGAATTGGTCATCGCTCCGAAGCCTTGGTCACTAATCTGCATGCCTCCCAGTGGATCACCCTCGTAGATATCGAATCCGGCTGAAACTAGAATAAACTCGGGCTTGAAGGCCTCGGCAATAGGGGAGAGGACCTTTTCGAAGATAAACAGATAGTCCTGATCGGTTTTCCCCGCCCGAAGAGGGACATTGACCGTATACCCCTCTCCCTCGTCTTTTCCTGTTTCGCTCCAATGCCCTGTGCCCGGATAATGCGGAAATTGATGCGTGGAGAAATAGAGTACATCTTTCCTCCTGTCGAAAGAATGCTGAGTCCCGTTGCCGTGATGAAGGTCCCAATCGACAATGAGGATTCTTTCCAGCCCACCCTTTCTCAGAAGGTATTCTGCGGTAATGGCGACGTTGTTGAACAGGCAAAAACCCATCGCTCTCGATGCTTCGGCATGATGGCCTGGCGGCCTGATAAAGGCAAAAGCGTTCGTGATTTCCCCTCCCAGAATTAGCTCGGCGGTTTTGAGCACTCCGCCAACAGCCAACATGGCCACTTCATAGGAACGGGCAGAGGTAGATGTGTCCGGATCCAGCATGACTCTTTCCATCCCTGAGGTTTTTTTAATGGTATGAACGTAGGACTCTGTATGAATCCACTGGATCTCCTCTTCACTGGCGATGCGAGGTTCGATGGCTAAATAGTCAAAAGAAATTTCTTCATCGAGCATCCGGTAGATTACCTCGAGTCTTTGAGGATTTTCCGGGTGATAAGCTCCCATATCATGGTCCATGTAACGCTTATCCTTGAGGACTCCTGTTATCATGATTACACTCCTATTGAAAGAATGGCTGCCATTTTTCTCTGGCAGGCTTGGCTGTGAGCAGGCTAACTCCGATGAGGAGAAGCAAAGAACAGACAAGGGCAGGATAGACGGCCGGGACACCCAACGGCAAATGTCCCTGTATCTTGTTTATTATCTCCCATACTATGGTCACGCTCATGCCGCCCAGTATGGATAGAACACCGCCGGAAACGGTGGCTCTTTTCCAGAAAAACACAGCCACTAGTGCAGGTGTGATCCCGGCGCCATAGACTGTGTAGGCGGCATAGGCGGCATCCAAAATTCGGGGAAAGAAAGAGATGAGAGAAAAGGCGACGAGGCCCAGCACAACGACCACAATTCTCGATAAAATGATCATTTTTTTATCTGGAAGGTCGGGATTGATAAACCTCTGGTAAACATCGCGCACAACGTTCGTGGCCGGGACGAGAAGAAAGCTGTTGGCCGTGGAGATGATAATAGCCACGATGGCCGCGATTAAGGCACAACCGACAGCCACCGGGACTCCTTTGTGGGCCACAAGCAGGATGATTTTTCCTGCCTCCTTTGCCCCCAGACCCTTGAAATAACTGCTTCCAATCACAGCCAGACTCTGGAGTGCGACCCCCAGAAGGATGACACCCACAATCCATCCGATCACGGATTTTTTAGCCTCTTTCTCATCTCTGGCCGAGAAAAAACGCTGGTACATATTGCCATTCCCGAGAGCTAGAAGCAGCGTGGGAACAAAATAGCCCATGGCCTGGAGCCAGCTCATATTGCCCAGGAAAGGATGGCTTCTTGTCGTCGCATTGGCCGCAACGTAACTCACACCGCCTACCCCATGGAGAAGGAAGGGAACGGAGATGAAAATGGCCGTGATCATCAGGATTCCGTTGAATATATCGAGGTAAGCCACAGAAAGCATCCCCGCAAGAAGGGTGTAGGTGATCACGAAAATGGCCACGATGGCCATGCCCTGTGTTTCTTTAATCCTACCCTCGGTGATGATGTTGAGAACCCATCCTCCGCCTCGAAATTGATAGCTGACGATGGTGACATAGGCGATGATGGTTGTGATTGTGGCCAGAATGCGGGCCCACTTATTGTATCTGGCTTCCAGGATGTCAGGAACTGTGAACTGGCCGAAACGACGAACCCTTCCGGCGATGAAAAAGACAATCATAATGCCCAGCCAGCCGCCGGCGCTTCCGATGAGAGAGGAGTAGCCGTGGTTGTAGCTGAGGTCGGAAACGCTGAAGATATCCCCGGATCCGATCCATGTGGCCAGTAGAGTTCCAACCAGAATTGGCGCTGTGAGGGTTCTTCCGGCAACAAGAAAGTCCTCCTTCTTTTTCAGTCGGCGGACAATCCGCAAGCCGAAGGCAAACAGGAAAACCAGATAAGCCAGAATAGTGATCAAATAAACCACTCCCACACTCCTTGACCTGGCTTCAATTGTTCATCAGATCAAAATTTATTTTTTTTTAACTCGCTGAGGCGGATTCTTTCTCTGGAAAGAACTTTACATAGTCTTCGGGTTTCGGCCTTTTCCCCAAGAGAGAAACGAGGATGAGAGATCCCACGGATACAACCAGAGCCGGGTAGATAATGGGGATTCCCCAGGGATCTCCTTCAGGAACCTTCTCAGGCGGAAGGACTTCGACCATAACACGCAGAATGAGGCAGGCCGCAGTCCCTGATATGATCGAGACCAGTCCTGCCAGCTTGGTCACGCGTTTCCATGTCAGGGCAGCAATCAGTGCCGGCGTGATGGCCACCCCATAGATCGTGTACGCAAAGTAAGCCATGGCCAAAACGGATTTCATCCTCATGGCCAGAAAGAATGCGATCACTCCGATGATGACCACGACCACTTTCTGAAGGGCGACCATTGTCTTATCTCCGGCATCCTTTTTGATGAACCTCTGGTAGACATCTCTCATGATGTTAGTGGTCGGGGAGAGGAGGTAGTTCATGCCCGTTGAGATCACTACGGCACAGGCTGCGCCGAGCAGAAGTATACCGACAGGAGCGGGAACAAGGTGCCTGGCAGCCATGAGCACGATCTTTCCTCCCTCTCTGGGTATGGTGAGATCGATCTGATTTTGCAGCTTACTGTAGGCAAAGACTGCAATGACCACGACGACGGTCTCGACAAATACGGTACCGACCGTCCACAGAATCGCCGCCTTTTTGGCATCTTTCGGGGTCTTGGCGCTGTAGAATTTCTGATACATGCTCTGAACCCCCATGAGAAGAAGCATAGTGGCCAGAAAATACCCTCCGACCTTGAGCACCGGATTTGCCCCGAACTGGTCATTGACGGCGGCGAAGTATCCTGGCTCGAGGGCTTGAGTTGCCTGTTCAAGCCCTCCTGCGGCCAGGTAAACAAAAGGAACGGCCAAAACACAGGCCAGAAGAATGATGATCCCGTTGGGCAGATCCGTATAGGCCACGGCCACCATTCCACCCAGTGCGGTGAACAGGATGACAAAGAGAGCGGCAATGATAATACCAGTAGATTCCGGGATGGCCCCATCTGTGGCCACATTCAGGATAAAGCCGCCGGCGACAAACTGGTAGGAGACGATGACCGTAAAGGAAATGATGAGAGCGATAGCTCCAAAAATGCGAGCAGCCGGTCCATATCTTTCTTCGAGCATATCCCCGATGGTGTACTGTCCGAAAGTCCTGATTTTGCCAGCCAGAAAATAGATGAAAATAATGCCCGCCCAGGCTCCTGCCGCCATCCACAGGGCGGAAAATCCGGCTTTCGTGGCAAATTCAGCCCCGGCGATGAAAGTTCCAGAGCCGATCCAGGTGCAGATGAGAGTAAAAACCATGACCGAAGTCTTGAGGCTCCGTCCGGCAACCATAAAATCTTCCTGACTTTTCACCTTTTTCGCTCGGAAGAAGTTGATGGCTGTCAGGACCAGCAGGTAGGCAAGGATGATGTAGAGGTAGGTCGACATGATGCCCTCCTTCGTTTGAGGCTAAGACGTTAAACCAACCATAATGGATACAAGCGGCATCTATTTTTTCAGTTTGAATCCGAAGTTTCAACTGATTTTTAAAAAAGGTGCCAGGCACCTTTTCTCCCCATATAAAAAAAAGGTGCCTGGCACCTTTTTAGCAGCAATTAGGTGCGGGCCATTTTGGCTAACTTCAGCCTAAAGTACACCCAGGCCATGATGGTGTATCTCCAGAGGTCTCCGAAGGATCGCGTACTTTTGAGAACCTGGGGGATTTTCCTGAAAACCGATGCTTTCCCCCCACTCAACGACCATCGGAAAATTAGCTCACAGATCTGCGACCATTTGAGCTTGTCCACAAAAAGCGGAACATCTCCCTGGGCTGCAGGCAGGGTGATAATCTTGGATAGATACCTTTTTGTCCAGGTGAAATTCACGGGGAGAATACCCATCTCTCTGGCCGTACTCTCCAAGGGTGTCCCCGGATATATATGAAGAATGGCCACACTCGACTCGATACTTTCTTTGTAATTCTCGATAATCGCGATCGTCTCCTGGGCCTCTTCCCATGTTTCGGTAGGATGGCTGAAGATGAAAAAGGCATTGGGAACAATGCCCAACTGCTGGCACCATTTGACCAGGTTGTGAAAATCATCGATGTCGACGTTCTTTTTGACGATCTCGTTCCTCACTCTCTCCGAACCGGCTTCCAGTCCGAACGAGAGATGAAAAAGACCGGCCTGTTTCATCTTTTCCAGGAGATCCCTGTCGATAACATCTATCCTGATATCGCACTTGAAGAATATATCCAGCTTTTTCTCTATGATAAGATCGCAAATATCATGCACTCTTTTAGGGCTCGTGTTGAACGTGTCATCAAAGAAAAAGATAACCTTGACTCCGTAGGTCTTGATAAGAAATTCTATCTCCTCCACGATGTTTTCCGGACTTCTCATCCTCACCACACGGCCCCAATTGATGGGCGTGGCACAGAAATTACAGTTGAAGGGACACCCCCGGCTGGACATCATGTTGACGGCCGGGAGCAATCCTCTCCCCGGCACTTCAAACCGAAAGTTGTATTTCTCAAAAGGAACCAAATGATAGGCTGGCCGGGGGATTGCGTCGAGATCCTTTATCGGTTCGCGCTGAGGGTTGGAGTGCACTTTCCCGTGAGTCTTATAAACAATTCCGGAAACGGCGCCAAGTGCATTCACAACATTCTTCCCCTCCAGCTCTTTACACAGCTCGAGCATCGTCTGCTCTCCCTCGCCCTTGCAGACGATATCCAATTCGGAAATGTTCTCCAGGCAGTCCTCAGCTGCCATCGATGCATGAGGTCCTCCCATGATAGTGAGTGCCGCTGGCCGCACTTTTTTTGCCATCCGAACGAGCTTGAAACTCTGGAAACGATTTTCGGTCGTCGATGTGACACCGATAAGGTCGGCTTCAAAATCCCGAATTCTATCTGCTATCTGACGCCAGCTGAGCTTCAAGAGGTCTGCAGGCACGATCTGTACCTCAAATCCCTCCTTCTCCAATACCGCCCCGATATAGAGAAGCCCCAACGGCGGCATTGATGATCCCTGTGTCCATCTCTCGGCAAAATAACCGCCGGGAGGGACGAAGAGCTGTATTCTCATTCTTGTTTCGGAACCTTTTTCTCGAGTTTCATGGCATAGATACTCGTGATGTTGGGTTCGGCCATGGTTGTGCCGTATATGTAATCTGCCACTTCCATGGTTTTGAAGTTGTGCGTGATGAGGATGAATTGCGTCTGATTCTTGATCTTCTTCATCAGGTTCAAAAACCGGCCAAGGTTGATCTCATCCAGCGCCGCATCCACTTCATCCAGAATGCAGAATGGCGTGGGCTTATATCGAAAGAGGCCGAAGAAGAAAGCCAGGCTCGTGAGGGTCTTTTCTCCTCCCGATAGAAGGCTTAAGCTTTGCACTCTCTTCCCGGGAGGTTGGGCAGTAATATCGATCCCGCTCTCCAGAGGCTGGCTGGGGTCGGATAGCTTGAGCTCGGCATGTCCGCCCTCGAACAAAGTAGTGAACACATCTTTGAAATTCTTGTTGACTTCCTCCAGCGCCCCGAGAAATTGGGTCTTGCTCTCCTGGTCAATTTTCCTGATAGCCTCCAAGGTCGAATCGATAGAATGTCGGAGGTCATCCTTTTGCGCTGACAGAAAATCAAAACGCTCCTTCTGGATGAGATACTCCTCTTCTGCCGCCAAATTCACAGCTTTGAATTTCTGAAGCCTATCTTCCGCATCAGCCAGCTTTTCTTCCACACGCACATCCATCACCGTCTCCAGCACCACTTCCTTTTTGACTTCCTCCTTGGTCTTCCTCAGCTCCTGCCAGCAGGACTCCTCTAGGTTGGCGATGTCCCGGTCCCGCTCGGCTTTCTTGATTTCCCACTGAACCCGTTCCGCAGATCTTTCTTCATACACTTTTCTTAGTTCTTCTATCTCTGCTTCAAGCTTTTGCTCTTCCTCCTGCACCTTACTGAAATCAGACTCGCTCTCCAAAAGCTGTTTTTCTCTTTCTTTGATCTGTCTCTCGAGAACATCGCCTTTTGTCTTGAAATCCTCAACGGTTTTTATGGACTGGGCTTTCTGTTCTTCTAGGCGCTGAATCTCCTCTTCCAACGATTCAATTTTTCTCTTCGTCGTCTCTATGCGCTGTCCTATCGATTGGGCCTGACTTTCCGTACTGCTTATTTTTTCCTTCAGAATGTCCACTCGGGACTGGAGTTCGAAGAAAAGATCTTTTTTCTCTTCCCGTCTTCTCCTGATATCAGATAATTTGCTCTCCTCTTTTCGAGCCTCATCCTTGAGAGCGGCTTCTTCTTCTTCAAGCGTTTTGATCTTCGCAGACAATTCTTCCAGCTTCAAGCTCTTGTCCTGCTTCTCCTCCAGTAAAACCCGCAGTTCTCTCTCGAAGAGAAAGATGTTGGATTCTATCTTGTCTTTCTCTGAATGATCGAATTTTTTGTCCTTCTCCTTCTCTGCGATAGACCGCTCAAGGCTCGTCAGCAACACCGTATCCTGCTGAATTTTTTCTGCCAGTTGTGCCTTTGCCTCAAGCATATCGTCGATTTGCCTGGCCAGGGGATCGATTTCCTGATCAAGCTGTCCAATTTTGTCCGCGATGTTTTTTATTTCATGACTGAGGGCGATGATCCCTTCTTTTTTAGGACCCAGCTTCAAAAGTCCCGAGGAAAGCAGCAAATCACCCCTCTCCGTAATACAGTTGGCTTCCGGATAATCGAGCCAGAGATCCACAGCCGTTTTAAGGTCTCTGACAATGACTGCCTCCTGGAGTTGATCGACCGTGTCCCTGACACTCTGATCCGGACGCACCGATGCCTTCAGAAGCCCGACGACTCTGGAGTCCGACCTCAGTCCCGATGGCAGCGTATCAGCCTTTTTGTCGGTGATGAGGAGATAGTTACCTTTCAACTCTCCCGTGGGTAAATTTTTCAAGAAATCATCAGCCTGGATGAGGTTGGCCTTGGCCTCCTCTTTCCAGAAAATATCAATCAGAGGAGCACGTTCCGCATCGGCATCGATAAGATCCGCCAGGAGTCCCAGGCCACCCGGGATCTCGTCAGCTACTCCCGTGCTTCGCTCCTTTTCCTCGAGTTTTTCCAGCGCGTTCAGATGATGGAGGCTTTTATCTTTATTGTGGCTCAATTCCTTGAGCCTCTGCTGAAGGCCCTCAATCATGCTGGCCTGAGTTTCCAAGGTCTCCTTATTAGCTTCGGTCTTTTTTAATTTATCCTTCCAGTTCTTTTGATATTGTCCAAGTTCTTGCGTGTTAGTCGTGATCTCGCTATTTTTTTTGGCAAGCAGCTGCTTCTCTTCTGAAAGTTGGTTTTTGAGCTTTTCTTCCTGGCGGAGCATGAGCTCAATTTCTTTCTCGAACCTACTGGCCTCGTTTTTGGTCTCGGTCTGAACGGAGAGCTTTTCAAGCAGTTCCCCTCTCAGATTTTCGATCCGCGCTTGTGTCTCTTTCAATTTTTCGTCAGAAGTCAGGGCCACCCGGTCGACTTTGTCTAACTCACTCTGGTTTTCACCGAGTGATGCCTTGAAAGCTTGCAGATTGTTCTCCTCCTGTTCCAATTCTTCCGTCAACGTGATGATTTCTCTACGGAGGTCCTCCTTGTTTGACTTGGCCTTTGTGCTGGCTTCGTTGAAGTAATCTATCCTCTTTTCTTCCTTATCCTGATTGGCTTCGGCCTGGGAAAGCTGGGTCTTGAGCACGTATAGCTTATCTTTCTCGTCCTTGTTGGCTTTTTCGAGATTCCAAACAGCGCTCCGCTTTTCAGCCAGTTTTTTTTCTTCGGATCTCAGCTGTGACACAATGAGTTTTTCGTTTTCCATGCTCTTCTGGTAGTTGTGGATAGTCTCCCTTTGCTCTCCCTCGATTTTGTGAATTTTTTTCCGGAATTGAAATAATGTCAATTCCCGAATTTTTTCCCTCAAATGTCTGTATCGGATGGCGGCGGAGGCCTGCCGCTTCAGCGCATTCTTCGCCCTTTCCACCTCGACAATGATGTCTTCCAATCGGGCCAGGTTCTGTTCACTGTTTTCCAGCTTACGCTCGGCCTGGCGCTTCTTTTCTTTGTAAAAGGCCGTTCCGGCGGCCTCTTCGAGAAGAACCCTCTTATCTTGAGGCTTAGATCCCAGGAAGAGCCCGATGTTTCCCTGCTCGATCACGAAGTATTCGGTCTCGCCGATCGCCCTCTTCCAGAGATGGTCCTGGATATCTTTTAACCTGACCACTTTCCCATTTAATCTGTATTCACCTTCTCCCGAACGAAAGATCCGGTGGTTAATGATCGTGTCTTCTTCATCATCCTCTCCCAGGATGATGCTGACATCTGCCATGTTCAAGGGCGGATTTTTGGTGTTCCCGTTGAAGATGATATCCCCGCTTCTCTCTCCTCTTAGGGCCTTCAGTCGCTTCCCGCTCAAAACCCACAGAAGCGCATCCACGATGTTGCTTTTTCCCGTGCCGTTGGGACCGACCACGGCCGTGATCCCCGGATGAAAGACGATCTTAGTCCTGTCATTGAAGGATTTGAAACCTTGAAGTTCGAGCCTCTTAATAATCATGTCTTTAAACTTTAGAGGCATAGTTTAATTCTTCATTCGCCAGTAGTCAATGAATGAATTGAAGTGAAAGACATACAACAGCTTGGGGGGTGTGAGTTCAAATACCTAAGATATGGGCAATAAGAGATATTTCGTTTTTCTCAGGAGCTATTTCTGTTCCGTAGAGCGGGCATAGGGAAGGGGAGTGATGCCCCCATCCAAAAATCTTGACAGTTAGGGCTAAATCGTTTAATTTCTAGGTGTTCTGGGGCAAGCCCGGATCCCGAGCCAGTGTAGCTCAGCCGGTAGAGCAACTGATTCGTAATCAGTAGGTCGGGGGTTCAAATCCCCCTGCTGGCTCTCTTTTTCCAAGAGTTTTGTCACCATTTTGTCACCAGACTGTCTTGATTAGTGGGCCTTTTCAAGGAGTTCAACAGCCTTCCGCAGCTGTTGCATGTTTGAATGGAGATAAATTTCTGTTGTTCGCAGATGAGAATGTCCCATGAGGGCTTGAGCAGAAACCGGACTGGCACCCCTCTCGATCATTAGACTACTTGCTACATGTCTCAGATCGTGAAAGGTCAGATTTTTGATGTTAGCTCTTCTGCAGGCTCCAATGAAAGCTGTTTTTACAGATTTCACAGGTCTCATTTTCCATGTTCCGGGATCTTCATACAGGAACACATAGTCATTTGGTTTGTCATTTGTTCGCATCAGCTTATCAAGCTCTTTGAACAGAGTTTTGTTAATAGGAATAGTTCTTGATTTTCCGCTTTTGGCATGAAAATTCGAATAAGTCCAGTCACATTTTGGTCACAACTCTCAACATATAATACAACTTCGCTTGCATAATCATCTGAAATCAAGCGAGTTACAGCTCTGCAATGAAATTTGAGTATCCTTATCTTGTTATAGCTGCTATTTGCCGCCTACTTGCTTCCCTGACTCTAGGTGCCTTCTTTTGGTTCTGCAGTTGCATTTGTTGTTGTTGGTTCTTCCGGCTTTGAATTTTCTTTTTGCTCACGTATTGCCATCTGGTTTCTGACAAGAAAACCTCCTTGACTGATACCCATTAAAACCACAAGTTGATAAGGCACATCCCACAGCTGGCCCTCAAGGTAGCTTTTAGTAATAAACAATATGATTGTAATCGCGGTCCAAAAGAGCATTTGAACCTTTGCCAAGGAAAGGCAATCATCATCCTCAACAGGAAGAGTGAGCATTGTTCCAAGTTTTGCTTTAAGTATAGGCTTAGGAAGTTTTTCTTTTTTTTCTAGTTCGGCTTGTATTTGATGTGCCTGATAGTGGCCAACAGCACTGGCACTTGCTGATAAGCCCATCAGCCAAATCAATGAATCCGGGATATGGGGCACCCGGAGCTGCATAAGGCCATACAACATGACCATAAATCCTACAGCTACTGTCCATAGTGCCATTTGGAATAAGGATAATGAATAACTACCCCCAATTAGTTTAACAAAGCTTGCAAGATTCTTCTTCGGGCTTTTCTCGGATACGGGCAAATTCCTAGAAATAAAATGTACCATTAGTATAAAAAGGCCTAATATTAAAAATGTCCATATAAAACTACCTAACGCATTCCCAAGGACAACATCTCTCTCACTAACGGCTTTCATTTCTCTGGTTTCAACCACTTCTCCTTCCTCAACTTTCTTTGGTTCCTGCCAATAAACTATAGGGAGGATTCTAGAAGAAGCTACTAATGGGGATATCGAATATTTTTTACTGAGGTCAAACAACAACAATGTGCCAGTTTGTAAGCCTTCTTTTGCTCCCTTTCCCCTTTCTATCCACTCTTGATTTGGTGCGATCTCGTCAGGATTTAGTCCCTTGCCTTCTTCAATTTTGCCCCAAAGATAAAGCTTGGGATTCATATCCCAGGTGATATAGCTATCAGGGATATAAATCCTGACTAGCCTAGTGAATATCTGACCATCTTCCACGTAAACCCTCACACTCCTCCCTTTACCAAGTGTATAGCTCGGGGTAAAAACTAAAACGGCAAATAAAAGTGACAAAGCAAATCCAACAAATCCCTTTCTCATTTCAAATTACCTCCTTTTTAAAATTAATTTCATTAATCTCTTATATATCTAGTCCATGGTTCGATTTCTATCTGACCTTCGAAAACCTCTTGATCTGAAGTATCTATATTCTTGAAGAAATCCAATCCTGTGATTGCCTCAATATAATCCACAGTAACGAGGTATTTAAAAATATTGGTTTCTTTAACATCGGCTTTGCTTTTAAAATGAGGAAACAGAAAAGCCAAGATATAAGGCTGATTGATGTTACCGCTATCCGTAATGACAATTTTATAAAATAAATTTGGAACTACAATGCTGTCGTTTTTCCCCACGCCCTCAGTATGTTCAGTATCAAAAACGATGCCGCCGGCATATACCCAGACTTCCCGTTGATTTGCAGCTACAACAACATCCTGTATCCATCTTTCTAATTTGTACCATAGTCCTCCCGGCCCATTTATCGCACTATGATGCTGGGGAACAATATTAGTTAAATAGTTGCCCTGAAAAATTGTAAGCTCATCATCTGCGTCTGATGTGACGCCCCTTCCGTATGTCGCGTATTCTCCATCAATATCTCTGTCTCCTCCCATGATTTTATAAGGAGCCAAATGTCCCCTCGCATAGCCCTTTGAATCGAATAATCCATCGTATTCCTCATCTTCAACGGGATCTTCAACCTCATCATCTGTCCTGAAACATGAAAATCTTCCAGTTCTTTCAGGCACATTCAAATAATCAGGATCGATATGATATGTAACCCAATTGGGAATCCGATATGTGCTATTATGATGAAGCACAAAAGCATTTCTTATTAAAAGCACTTGATTATCAGGCTGTCCAAATCTTAAGTGCTCATCATAATACTCTCTCTGCTCTTCACTTAAACCAGAATACCAATCTTGAGGCCACGCAATAACTAATAGGGAAAAAAGGCCCAATAAGAACACCTGTAATTTAAGTATATTTTCTCTCAAGTTAATCCCCCCTTTATTGTTCTATAACTTCACAAATGACTCCGTACACAGCTTCTCAGGCTCAGAAAGGTATACTTTATCCTGATAATTCAAATCGCATTTCTGCTACAGCAAATTCTCGAGAACATAATGCCTCTGCTTAAGTGCTGCACGATGGAATCTCACCCAAGGCGTTTTGTAAAAACCAGGCATCATTTTAAACTCGAGCCTCCTGAATTCATCAGGCTTATACTCGTCCCATTGAACATCTTTCAGTTTATCAGGCTGCAAAGCTTCGTTTCGCCAGGAGTTTTTATCGTAATTATATTTATTGGGATGAAAAAGGTTCCCATACTTTGACCTCCATTTATCAAATCTCTTCTCTTCGTCTTTTTCGGGATCAGCTAATAACTTCTCGATATCACTCTGAATTTCAGACCAGAGAATTGGTCTATTAGAATTTTCTTTAACGCATTGCTTAAGACGATCATAAATCTTTTTTGCAGCAGCCAGAAAATCGACAGGATTATTTCGTTCTACAACTTCATCTGTTATCTTCCTTGTATATTTCCAATGAAGATATGACTGATCTGGGAAATATCCAGCCTGTCCGTGTCCGATGTGAGGAAGAAAATCAAGATACATATTCTCCCAGATTAAATGCTTCCATTTATTCCCTTCTTTGAAATAAATGCCTTCGACATCGTTTTCTTTGTGTTCTCTACCTGAAAACTTTTGATGCGACCAAGAATCAGCAAAAGCATGCAGGGCAATACCAATACGGTAGAGTCGTAATTGTTTTGACCTCTCATGGCAAGCCCGATCTAGAATCATATGAATAAATTCGGAATCAGACATAGAGCAAAATGTATCTCTCGGTTCTTCAATTGGCTTGGCCGGCAAGAAATGAAAAGGTAAAAATACTCTCTTTTGAACGGACCACTCGAAGGCCCTTAAGCCTTTATGAGCGGTTCTTACGGGATCGAATAGCATTTCTCCCACACGAATCGGTTCGCTCTCTGTTGAGTCATCTGTGTACTGAGAGGAATGTGCGATTGTGAGGGCATCTTCCTTAGAAAATCCAGCAGACTTGGCAAGGACACCGATACAGTAAAAATGAAAATCTTGTTGCATCTAAACCCTCCTTCTTTGCTCAAAATTCATATTATGAATTGCCATTGCATGTATTTTTCTAATCTATATATCCCTAATTAAGCCAACCGAAGAATATTTGATGCGTTGTAAAATATCGATTCATCGAATTCCATGTTCTTGATCAGGCGGTAATTCTTGTCCAGCGGGTTTTTTATGGTGATTGTCTCAAAGAAATGCTCCAGCCAATCCCACAAACTGATGTGAGGTTTCTGGCTAAAGTCCAAAACTGGAATGGGGTAATCGCTTCCAAATATCAATCGTTGGGACGGAATGTCCGTCTTGAGTTTATCAATGTATAAATACCTGGGCCCAAGATTTATTGCCGAAAGGTCCGCATAAAGATTCCAGTTTTTTGACTCTCCTTCACGGAAGAGAGTAATCAATTCCTGGTAGGGTTGGTCGCTTTCCAGGGGAGGAGGGAAGAATGGAAGAGCGGCATGGGCCGCGATGACGGGCACCCCAGCGTCGAGGGCTTTCCGGAGGTGCCTTGGGCTATTGAGTTCTTGTGATAGCTTATCATAAGGAGGTATTGCCCCCTCCGGGCCGACATGGCAGAGCAGGGGGAGTTTGGACTCTGCAAGCTTTTCATAAAAGGGCTGACACTTTGGGTGCAAGAGATCGATCTGCTGGGAGGAGGGTACCCATTTGCAGAGGACAGCCTTATTTTCTAGGCAAAAATCAAGAGCTTGCCTCCAGTCATCTCGGTAGGGATGTACAGAAGCTCCGAAGAGAACTCGCGGGTTTTCGTTGGCAAGATCGATAATGCATTTATTGGGGACGCAAAGATGCGTCTTATCTCGGAGAGAGTTCCCGCCTTCATCATAAACCTGGTCCAGAGCTAACAAGACCGTTTTTTGGACATTTTTCGAGCCATTGATAACTCGAAGCACGTGCTTTTTTGCCCGTTGAAAGTCAATTTTTCCAAATAAGTTGTTAGTGACCAGCCGAAAGCCTAAAAATGCGAAGCCTTCTTCGAAATCCTTAGACCAGTAACATCCTCTTTCAGGGTCTTCCCCCGCCCCAAAATGAACGTGGATATCAATGACTTCGTCGCCCATCAGTACCCCCTTAGTAAAATTAATTATTGCTCAGATTATTGTAGGAAAACCCTCCTCTAATTTCTGCGAGAAAATGAGGTTATTTTTGATTCCTTTTGCCTATAAAAAATGACCAGATAATATATAAATTTTGAATTTATATATGCCAAGCCGATGTGACGTATCATAAAAAACTAACACCCCTTTTGGATCAAGATCCGGGGGGCAGATCCTATGGTCGCAAAAAGAGAGATTCCAGAAAGGATAGTGTTAAGAGACATCGAAGTAGGCTTCTTCAAAACGGCGAGAGAATTCATCAGCATACACTCGTAACATCTCAGGATTGTATGTAGCTAGAACACGATCTAAATCTAATTGAATTTCCGCCTCCATTTGTCTCTTTTGGTTTGAGAAATAATCAAGTATCGGCCAATCAGCTGGAATCCTGTCTATGTCCCGGGATTTTATGAAGCTAAGACCATAGTCAAGTGCATCGAGAGCAATCGTGTTCGCGCGCACGGTAAGCTCTCGCAGTACTCTTTCGTATTCATCAACCTGAGGGTCATGTTTTAATGCTCGCGCCAGACAGCAGTCGATTCTGGCGGTACGCAAACGTTCTGCTATGCCTAATATGTCAAAGTTGCGAAAGTGAAACGTCTCCGATAAGAAGAATTCATACCAATCTAGGCGAGGATCTAAGAAGTTGTAATTCGGCTGACTCAGGGAACCCATAAGCCTTCCTTCCTTGCGCAACCGTTCTTCAATAGGTGTTCCCGAATAAGGAAGCATCTTACAGAAGTTAACGCAGCATGAACCATCAGCGGTCACGTGTCTAAGGAACTCTATATTTTCTCTAACTGTCCCGATTGTGCTGTCTGGATCAAGAAGCATGAAACCCATTTCGAAGGTAAGATCGATCCTCTTTAATATCTCGATTGCAGAAAGATTTTGTTCAAGCGTGACGTGTTTATTCAAAGTTTGCAATCCTCGTGCGTTTCCTGACTCAACTCCCAAGTAAACAGCTATTAATCCCCGATCTCGGCTTTTTATAAGGATATCTTCTTCAATATCATCTACCCTGCATGCGATCTTCCACGTAATATGCCCAGACAAATCCTCCTTATTCAAAGCGAAAAGGAATTCTTCAATCCATTGGCGCTGTTTGGAAGATCCGGATGTGAAGTCATCATCTTGGAAAATAAAGAATTGGACGTGATTGTGTTTATATAGCTCTTTCATCTCTGCGGCAACTGCCTGAGGCGAACGAGTGCGTCTCAGCGGGCCGGGAGCAAGACCGTAGAACTGTCGAATACTGCAGAAAGAACAGTTGTAGAGACAGCCACGGCTAGCAAGCATTGAGGCAACTCGAATATTCCGTGGCATTGATCGAGGGTTAGATCTTACCGGCAGATGCAATGAATCCAGGTCGACAACCAAGGGACGAGACGGATTGATGATCACCTGTGAGTCACGACGAAAGGCCAACCCCTTGATATTAGTCCAATTATTGGGCTGATGTAAGTTCTGGAGAAGTTCAAGCGTAGTATATTCACCCTCGCACCTGACAACCGAGTCAATGTGGGGCACTGCTTCAAGGACTTCACGCGGACACAGACTGGGGAAATGTCCTCCCACAGTAAAATGAGCTTTGATATCCGCTTCCCGAAGCCTCTCCATTAGCTTAGTAAATTCATCAAAGGTGTATTGGAAAATAATGGAAAAGCCTATTAGATGAGGATGGTATTTTTGCGCTGCGGTAAGGATTCCCGAAGAGTCTCTCGGTGTAAATGCCTCCAGTCTTGTCCTAAATCCGTGTGCTTGCAAAGCTGCAATAATAGAGCGTAAACCTAGGTTCTCCTGGTCCTCATAGCCGACGAAAAGAGCATCAGTTGAGGCGTTCTGTGAAGTCGCCATAGAACTTCTTAATGGAGTTAGCGGGGCTGCCACGAAGCAGCCCCGCACCTCTGTCAACCTATGATCTTAGTGAGACCATTTAGATACTCGATTGCAGCGTTTGTCTGATCTGTTATGATTTTCTTCTGCATGTTAATGTGAGCAATGGAGATTTGCTTGATTTTTTCTTTATCAAACAATCTAATCAAGTAGGGCGGATCGTATACTAACCAGTGTTTCAGCGCAGTTAGGTGACTGGGGTCTACAAAACCTTCGATGTTCTCAGGTGGACTCATTTTTAGCCTCCTTTGCCTTTTAGCGTTTAAAGTTTTAAAAAAAAGGTTGCATGATTATTGTCTAGGCAATCCTTTTATTTTTTCAGAATTGTATGTCATCAAAGGATTTGGACAGATATGCTTACCTTATATCCCTCTTGGAAAGACAATAGTGGCAAATGTTGTAGTCATGCTTCAGAGCTAGTTTAAGGTCACGGTAGGCGACTCTATTCTTAGGTTCTATCTTCTTCGCAAACTTGCACATGACCCTGTGAATCTCACCCTTTATCCGATCAGCCATAAAGGGGTGCCCACCTACCCTAATTCTCTTTGTCACGCAGCCCATTTCCTTTCCACCAATTCTCTGCATTATCGAGATTTCGTACTCGCCATCTGGTGTCTTCTCGGGTATAGGTATCTCAAGTGTGACTTTCGATTTGTCGCTCGGCTTCAACATGATACCTTTTATAGCCGCTTCTTTCGCTGATGCCAGTTTGAAGTGTGAGTAGAGCTTTGTTTCCATCGTCTTTGCTAGCCTCACTAGCGTTGCTCCCTTAGTGAGCCGCTTCAGCAACTTGAGCTCAGGCATAGTACCATAAGGTAATTGGGAAAGACTGAACACCAGATCGGTTTTAAGGGCTAGGCGAGGCCATCCTTGTATCAAGAATTCCATTTGCATGTAATCGCCTGAGAACATATTTTCAACATCGAAATTTTTCCAGACAACATTGTTATTGTTGCGGATAAAGTTGTAAAAATCTGCAGTGTTTGTGATAGTTGCAGAATCGGGCTTGGGATCTTGAGTGTTGCCTAGGATTGCAACGAAGCAGTAGTGCCCACTACTAGGTATTTGGCTGAAGGGCCACACCATTGGTCCACCAATGGCTATACTGTCTTGAGCAACGTTTGCGACGTTTATTGTACCAATCAAGTTCCAACTAGGTGGAGCTGGCAGTGTAGAGGGCACCGTCCAATACACATCGACTTCGACAGGAGTATCTGAGTACCCTCGGTTCCTAAGTCTAACGTAAATGTAGTTGTTCTGCCCGATTTCCACATCCTCAAACAGATTATCCTGTTGCCACGCTCCAGTACTTCCAAGCGTTGTTAGAGGGTTAATGAGCTGGTTTCTATAGTGATTAATATCCGGGCTTCTACATAGACTGGTCCCAATTTGGGGCTCTACTCCAGTATCCTGGAGATTGTCTCTCATATAAACATCTGCAAAACTGAGATAGAGCTTCTTGCCAAGGTTCAAGGAGCCATCATCATACTGAGGTGTTTCTGGCTGGTTCTCGTTTGCTGCAATGTAATCGAAGATCTCTTTCATGGTGACAAAGCCATTACCATCAGCATCCGCATTCACGGCCACACCCGCAACCGTTTGGCCATTTAATGCTGAAAGTAAATGGTAATTGTATTCTCCATGATGGTAATCAACTCCAGTCACTGTCTCCTTTTCATCTGCTCTATGCGCGTGCTCCGTTCCTGTACAGGATGTCAATATTGTTGTCCTGTCGCTGCTCAGGTCATCTATAAATCCTCCACTATGACACTGCTGCATGCATATTACTCTGTATGCGTGAGGAATCAGATTTACTAGACCTCCGAAAACAGTATCAAGCATATCTCCGTCCATTAAACAAAGCACTGCATTTGTGCCGGCTATGCATGGAGGACCACAGCCATGATCAAAAGTCCATATAAAGAGAAGGTCATCATCCGTTAACCTGGGGTACCCACCTGTACCATTTGCTAACCCATTGAATACTGCTGTGACATTAGTGATAGTTGCAGCAAGGTTTGTAATTGTTGGGGATGGGCGGTAAAGCGGATTGGGTCGGGCTGCGTCAAAATAGTCGCTGCCATTTCCATAGAGGACGTATATATGATTATTCTGAAATCCATGGTTGAGAAGGGCTTCACGCACTAGCACAACATCATTCCAGAATTCATCATACCCCGTTTCAGCTAGATCCCCACAGATTAACACAGCATATTTCGTTCCCATCAGCTGCCCTCCTCCTTCATTTGATATAGCTTCATGGTTTTCAGGTCGAAAACCCAGAATGTGTCCCCCTCTATCGTAAGACCCGTAGGTTTGTCCAGTTGAACTGCCAATGATCGACCTGTCCATTTTCCGTTAGGCATGAACTGGCTTATCTCTCGGTTGCTCGCGTCCAAGGTCCAGAGGTACTTTTCTTGGGAGTCAAAGGAGATGCCTTCAGGTTCTGGACCACGTGTCCTGAAGTGATGTATTATTCTTTTTTTACGTAAATCCAAGCTGTAGAATGAGCTAGAATATCCAGCTTTACATGTGAACCATAGAAACCCCTTGCCCCATGTAATGTCAGTAATTTCACTATTAGGAATAAGAAAAACTAGGGGAATTTTATCAGGCTTAAGCTTCTTGAGGGATAGAATCAATTTAATCTTCTTAATTTCATGGTCTGTGGCGAGGATATTACCTTCTAGCCTGTCTGCTATATAGAGTTTTTGTCCATCCCAGGCTAGACCTGTAGGCTTCGCAGGCGGTGAACTGATGTATCCTATTGTTCTGTATCTTCCTTTTACATCTATCTCACCATGAGAGATCTTATTTTTAGTGGAGATTCCAATCCTTACTTTGTTATTCACCAATGTAAGGCCCACTACTTTCCCACGAGGCAATGAGATAGTTTGAAGTATTGTTGTTTTAGCCATTGGATATCACCTGAATATTTAACTTATTAAAAATTACTTTTTATTAAATAAGGAACTGGCTCCACTAGCCATCCCCAGTGCAAAATTCTTTCAAAGGCTGGGTCGACTGCGAAATATTCATCTGAGTCAAATTTTGGAGTATCTGAGCACATTGAGAACCTCCCCCTTTTAAATATTTATATTTCCCCAAATCCATTATTATTGAGCTTCTTCGATAGGGAAATAATGGAATCCGCTATTGTACAAGTCAATATATATGCAAAAAATTGTATTTCTTTTCGTTTTTTTTCGTTTTTTTTCAATTTTTGCTAATTCCTTTCGACTAATTTCATAGAGAGGGGTTTAGACTATAATTTTTTAGTTATACGACAAATTAAACGCAGCATAGCTGGGGTTATGGTGACATCTCAAGACAGACTGGACTCTTGGAAAGAGATTTCTGCCTATATGAGGCGAGATATTAGAACTTGTATTAATTGGGAAAAAAAATTTGGATTACCCGTGCATCGGATTGATAAAAATTCTTTTCGGTCAAGGGTCTTTGCTTATAAATCCGAAATCGATCAATGGTTTAAAAATCGGGCAAATGAATGCAACTAGGCTCTAAATAATCATAAATAATGGTATATGCGCAATTGTTCAAGCTTAGCCAAATGAAGTAATTTTGACATTAAAAAGAGAATTGATCAAAAAATCCAAGCATTCGGTACAAGTCACATTTTGGTCACAAAATTATGTGGAGACATCAAACAATTTGTATAACCAACTGAAATCAAATGAGATATTAGAACTTTAACGATTATTCACATTGGATGAGAAAACCAATGGCCTTAAATTATTGTGCTCTTAAGCCGCAATCCTTTTCCTCTCATCATCAACCTCAGCTATTCCTGGGCCAGCATCTTTCCTGAGGTGGAGGAATGTTTGTTAAAACTCGATGGCTATTTCTCTACTCTACCCCAATTTTATTATCAAATCCCGACTGATAATTAGAGGCCAAATCATAAATTGAACCATACGCAAAAATCTTGCCCAGGAGGCCTTTTCTGGGCGACCATCCTGACCAACAGCGAACCCGGCCCGCCATAGTCACCGATTCCTTCTTTCTCCTCGCAGCGTTCGATTCGGAAATCTCCAAAGTAAATTCGTAACTTTCCCGGCTGAAGCGCCCTTACAGGCGCTGCGTAGGGATGATCAGGGTCATCGATGAAGTGTTCGAAAACTATCTTACCGCCCCTACGAAGCGATGTGTGAAGCCTTGCGACGAAGTCGGGATCTGACACCGGTGCCCAGGCAAAAATCAGCACAATCAAGTCCCACTTCTCTTTGCCGAAGTCAAATTTACTGTAACTGGATTTGACGGTCTTGATGCAAACACCGGCCTTTTCTGCATTTAGGCGTGAAGCATCAAGCGCTTTCAGGGAGATGTCGAAACCAGTAACGTCCCATCCTTGCTGAGCTAAATAGACAGCGTTCCTGCCCTGTCCCATGCCAGCGTCCAGCGCTATCCCCGGCTTAAGCTTCTTGGTGGCTCCGATCAGAAATGTGCTCGGTGCACTGTTAAAGCCGTCACGAGCTGGATCGCCAGTAACAGGTCTGGCATACACGCGATCGTAGAATATCTCCGCCACTTCTTCTCGTTCCGAAAAAAGCCTAGATATGATCGCTGTCTGACGCTCTATCTCCGCGCGTGTCATCCCATCCTTCTGAAGCTTTTCCGTATACCCTTGAAGTGGATTGCTCCTCAAAGGCGCTGCCTTATACCAATCAAGGAAAGCACTCCACACCTCCTCCTGATCTGGCAGCGCTTGGCAATTGCCGTAACACAAAAGGCCCGCCGCCAGAAGTAGGCCGATTAGAGACATGAAATGCTTCCCGAAAATAGCCGCTTGTTTCTTTTTAACCTTTAACATGAGAAAATCTCCTTTCTTCTATTGATATAGTTGCATTCGGTGTCAGCCGCAATTACTAAAGAGCGGTAATTTGCAAAATACAACTTTTAAGGTACTCGTTGAGTCCTTTGCATAGCCTTATCGGCTCTGATATATTAAATTCGTGAGCACACTATCGGTTTTCATTTTTATCCTTTTCTCTTTTCTAGCGGTCTTCGCTGTTCTCTTAGCCTATCGATTATCCCGGCATCACCACCACTCCTATCTTCAGACCTACACCCTCCACCTGGCCTTCTGGAATGGCCATGCATTGGTTATGATCATGCAGCACATCCTCGGCTCTGTGTTCCTGCCAATCGCTGCCCTGACCTCGCTGGCTGTGGTTACCGGACCGCTCACCATTCTGTTCCTGGCTATCAGCCTCAATTTTCTTGTCTTATTCGTTGTACAACTGGCTGGCAAGACTGTATTCCGGACTTTCTCAATCTTTTATTTTATCCCCTGGGGAGTACTGCTGTTGATATTTGCATTCACTGCCGGAAAGCAGCCTTTGACGACAGCCGTAAAATTCCCTCAAGCACTCTCGCTTCCAATCAGCATACTAAAAATCGGTACTGTTCTTTATGCCGTCTCATACCTGCTGTTCCAAAGCGTCAAAGCCGATGACAGCCTTAAAAGACATTATCTTCGAGGCATCGCTTGGGCATACCTGGCCGGATTCCTTCTCTTCCAATTATCCGTATCCGAACTTTTCCCTGTATATAGGTTATCTAATCCTGACTACATCATTGCCTTCTTCCAAATCGGATATCATTTCCCGGTTCTGGCAGTACTCTCTAGGTTTCTCAACCGCCAATCTGTGACTCGTCCTCCCCTGTTGTTGCAGGTGGACCTGGTAAAACAACTATCCGGATTCAACATCTCCCAGCGCGAAGCTGAGATCATTGGTTTGATATTACGTGGATTCAGCAATAAAGAGATTGGAGACAATCTCTTCATATCATTGGAGACAGTGAAGAAACATGTTTCCAATATTTATAAAAAGCTCGATGTCAGGAACCGCCTGCAGCTGAGTTTCTTCATCCAGAACCGCATGAGCCTGCCTCCGAGCGATTTATGATTAGAAGGACCATCGCTCTTAAGATCTGAAATTTTGTTGTATTTAAAAGAGTGAGCTGTCTCACCTTGATTTGCTCACCCGCTCGAGGAATGTCATATTTCATCACATTGTTAATTGTGACCAAATTGTGACCATCCTGGGTATATTTCCCTATACTTAGGCATACTTCTGTATACCTAGAGATAATCAGTTAAATTGTTGAAAAGATTGACTATTACTTTGTTTTTAGGAGGTTAGGAGGATTGCTGAGAACGGGTCCGGAAACCAACGCTCTATCCACTGAGCGATAGCCGAACCTTGGGTCTGATTCATTGATATCAAAAGGGATACAGAGTCAATCAAGAAAAACTTTAAAAGTATAGAGGCCCCAATAAGCTTCGAACATATACCGAACAATATATGTTAAATTACAATGAAACTTTGTTATGGTTTGTCAAAAATGTCTTCTAACCCTGTAATAGGGGAGAGGCGAGTCACCCTTCACGGGTCTCCAGAACCAAAGTCTGGAGACCAATGCATTATTTAAAAAATATACTCCTCCCATTTGTCACCAATTTGTCACCAGAAATGCTTAATATCGCCTAATTTTGCGTATGGTTGCTTAAACGGAAAGCAATAGAATACCCCTGGGAACTCTCATCCAATCAGGGTGAACATAAAGCGAGGAAACTGATTCGTAATCAGTAGGTCGGGGGTTCAAATCCCCCTGCTGGCTCTCCTTCTAATTGGCTGAAAATAATATAGGGAAGGGGTGTTTTTCCATTTTCTCTTTTCCGCCCTTCACTTTTTGCAAGAAACAAATAAAAATAACTGAAAGAAGCAAATAGAATGAGCACTATTTTTCTTTAACCCTTTGTCCTTGATATCCATTTCCGTTTTTTCTCAGGTAACATTTTCTTACTTTCCCAGTTTCATCTCTGAAAAACTCCAATTCAAATACCTCGCCGACTCTAGGTCGGAACTGGAATTCCAAAGGATTGTGTTCGACTCGCTGCAAAATGACTCCCTCAGTTTGTCTCTCTTTTTTTGCCACCAGATATCTATCTTGAACAAAGAATAGCACTATTCCAAATCCTTCAAAAATATATTCTCCTGCGATATCATGGTATATCAAGACTCTTTCCTGTTCTTCTTGTCTTTGCTTGTTGAAAGTTTCTCTTTGAATCTTCATTCGGCTTTCTATTGCTTTTTTATATCGAGGGTCCTTTCTCCTCCTCTCTTCGTCTTCTTTTTTATCCTCATTCTCATAAGTTCTCATTCTATCTACAAATGTTGCAGTAAGCTCGTTAAAATCAGTGCCTCGGGGATAGCTGCTGCGAAACTCATCCTCAGTAGCAATATTTTGAATCAGCCATAGATTTCCCTTTAAATTGAGGGCGAAATTATGGCCAGTCCAGAGTGCTGTGTCCACCCGGTCGGGAGTATCCCCATGGACAATAGTCGTCTTGGGTCTCATGGTCACAGATGAAGACACGCCATTTTGTTTAATTTGGTCGTATATGGGTTTGTAGTCATAATGAATCAATGGACCAGACCAATACATCTGACCTGTTAAGTACAAATGGAGCAATCCTCTTTCGTACGTGTAATCCTCGAATGCACCCGTATCAGACTGGTCAAACAGAAAACCAAAATCCAATAATGTCCCTCGCAACCAGGATTCAAATATCACACAAAAATAGGCATCGATAGTAGCTTTAATTTTAGAGATTGAATCCGAGGATGCATCATATTGAACCTCTAACCATCGCTGGTGTATTTCTGGCGGGAAGGCTGCATTGCCAGCCAATTTCTGTTGTTCGTTTTGGATACCATATGAGTAGAGAGATAAAATTGCGATTAAAGAGACTGCCAAATTAAGAGGAACTGCAGGCTTCTCGTCACGTTTTCTATTCATTGTCCCTCCTGCTTGAATTATTATGCCATGCGATTTAAAAATATATCAAGCAAGATATTGGACTGAGGCCCCGTAGTGAAATGGAAATTCAGGATATTGTTCGAGTTCGCGGTATGAGGGTGACAAACCTACTCTTCCGACTGGCTCCTCGGGCAGGACACGAACTTGCTTTCCAGTTATAAACAAATATCTGTTCTTATGCTTTCTATGATGGGAAGCCAGGGCTCCAGGGTCACTGGCTTCCGCTGATTTAAACCATTTAATTTTCAAAAGAAAGGGCCAGCCAATAGACTGTTCCTCTTCTATGATTTTCGTTAGTTGGAAAACCGACTAATAACGTTCTCGAATATTTTAGTCCAAAAGTCTGGTCCAATAACTTTTTTTCATCTTCTTCTGTTTCTTTGTATTTTGCTGAAAATCTAATTCTTGATAATACTTCTTCATCTTGAATTAATAGCGGTTGAATCTCGAGGGAATAGTCAACATATAAGTGGCTATTCCTTTGTGTATACATTTTCCTACCTTTCACAGGTATCAACAGGCTTTCTTCCTTCACTAGCATATCCTCTTCTGCTACTGGCAAAATACTCAAAACTTTTTCACAGCAAAAGCTCACTTTTTCTTTTATTTCTCGAATAAGGTCATCATTGCTTTGAAACAAACCTGTTTCTAGTAGGACAATCCCATTAGGAAAAGTAGCTGTAACATTGCCACCGATTCGCTCGCCTCTTATCCCTGTTACTTCGCCTTCCTTTGCAGGTGGTGAAGGCAAGGTTTTAGTAATACTCTGGTGAGGAGGAATCTGAAATATTCTAACCTTTAAATTTATGTCCGGATTTCGATAAGACATTCCAAGAGAGAAAAGAGCAAATAAAATGGTGGTACAAAGGACAAAATTATTAATTTTTTTACCTTACATCGCAATTCACCCCTACTCTACATACAAAATTAAAACAAAATTATTCCAAATACAACTATATAACCACTGGGTGGAACTCTCCTCAATCAAATTTAAGGTCAAATACATCACTTGGATGGTGATATAATAGACCTCTTCCCGTGTAACAGCTGTGTCACAAATAATGACTAAATATGCCCAATTACGGCTATAGATGACTAAAGGGAGTCTCGCTGATTACCCCATATAAAAGGGAGAAAATACAGGATAATTCGACTGATTCGTAATCAGTAGGTCGGGGGTTCAAATCCCCCTGCTGGCTCTCTTTTTCCAGAGATAGTCAGCGAAAAGGTTTAGTCAACCATATCCATAGTTAGGCAGGTTTAATCAAATTCTGACACACAGCTGACACACGGGCAGGAGTCTACATCCTCATTTGAATCCGACTCCCGGTTATGATATATATCAGACAATCTCAGCCTGAGGGAAATTTAGTTCAGGGGGTGAACATGAGCCGTCATCTCAAAATCTTTTTGATGTGTTTCTCTATCGTGTTTCTGCTTGTTGGATGTGGGAAGAAGGGCGAAGAGCCAGTCGATATTGCGGAAAAAGAAGCAGCGCCAACCATTACGGTTGATAATGCTGTTTCGGCTGATGGGGTATCTATTGCCTACGAAGTGAGAGGAGAGGGTGAGCCTGCTCTTGTCTTTATCCACGGCTGGTGCTGTGACCGAACCTATTGGAGTGAACAGTTACCTCATTTCGCAGAGAAGTATAAAGTCGTGGCTATTGACTTAGCTGGGCATGGTGAGTCAGGACTTGACCGCAAGGAATGGACGATGGGTGCATTTGGGGAAGATGTTGCAGCCGTTGTTAATAAACTTAATCTTGAGCAGGTTGTTCTCATCGGACACTCTATGGGAGGACTCGTTATTTTAGAAAATGCTAGACTCATTCCTGAACATATATTGGGTTTGGTTGAGGTCGATGAAATATTCGATGTGAAGATGCAATATACACAGGAACAAATTGATGAAATCGTTATTCCATTAGGTTCAGATTTTGTAAAAGCCTTCCACGAAATTGCTCCTCAGATTTTCTTCACACCAGAATCAAATCCAGAGTTGGTCAAAAGCATTGTTTCAGACATGTCTGAAAGTCCGCCAGAAATCGGAGTCGGAATATTGGAAGCTGAAGGTGGATATTTTGGCTTTATAAACAATGATTTACTGTCAATCCTCAAGAGTTTGGAAATGCCGATTGTATGCATAAATTGTGACAGCCAGCCTACGCCGATTGAGTCCAATAAGGAAATAGTACCTAATATAGATGCGAAAATCATGCCTGGCTTAGGACATTTCGTGATGATGGAAGATCCTGAAACATTCAATCGCCTGCTTGAAGAGACCATTCAAGAATTTGTTCAGATGGCAGAGATAAAATAAATTTATGTCAAACTTTTAAAGGGAGGTTTTTATGAAGGGAAGATTTTCAGTCGTGTTATTGGGTCTGGTTTTTTGCCTCTGTGTTTTAGCTACTTTAGCTCAGGGTGTTGAGGGTAAGCCTACGCTTTACTTCGCACAAGAATTTGTTGTTAAGCCCGATAAAGTCGACGATTTCGAAATTATTCTAAAAGAAACAGCATCTCTCTATGCAAAGCACAATCTATCCTATTCGTATTATGTTTACAGTATGGATAATTATCACTACGTAGCTATATTCCCAATTAATAACTATGGTGATGTCGATTCGATGTATTCGGCATTTTACGAAGTCTTTGACAAAGTGGGTGGGGAAAAAATCCAGGCAATGCACAAACGGCATGGAGATGCAATAGAATACCAAAAATCCTATTTCCTCCGATATTCCCCTGGACTATCTTATAGTTCCAAAAATCCTAGATTCAAGCCTGAGGAAGCCAATTTCATGTTTATGCCGAACTTGTATGTTAAGCCCGGGAAAGAAAGCGAATTTGAAGAAATCTGCAAAGAATGGGTTTCCCTAGACACAAGCGTAAATCGGGCTGATAGTTATGATATGTTTGTTGGAGATATTGGCACAGAGATGCCTTTTTATTTTTGGGTTGCAAGAGCAAAAAGTGCGGCTGATTTCTATAGACAACAAGAAGTATATGGCGCAAAAGCAGGGCAAAAATTCATGGACTTATGGAATAAAACATTGGCTTTGTGCAGAAAATATGATGAGAAAACGGGCTTGTTCCGTCCAGACTTATCTTATATAGCTATGGAGAAATAAAAAGGCGGGGGTCAATATAAAAAAAATGTTTATGGTTTTGATAATACTGATAAGTACCATTTGATAAAAGCTCCAGTATTAATTATTGCCGGTCGGTATGATTATGGATGCCCCTATTTTCTGTATGATGAAGTTAAGGATATTATTCCAAATTACACTTTCATCCTCTTTGAAAACGCTGGGCATAATCCGATGATTGAGGTTCCAGAGGAGTTTGATAAGAAGCTCATTGACTGGATGAAGAGCCATTAATCTGCATCCAATAATTCGAGTGATATCAGGAGGGATTCGATGAAAAAACTCTGCATGATTCTACCTTTGACTCTGATTCTATGCTTTATGGTCAGCTGTCAGGATAAGGAAGCAATGGCAGAGCTGGAAGCGATGAAAGCCCAGGCAGAGGTTGAGGAGAAGAATAAGGAACTAATTAAGAGTTTTTTTGAAGTGGCGGATTCGGGGGATGTTGAAAAAAAAAGAGATTATTATAGTTCTGAAACTATCTGCTATAGCCCATCAGGAAGTTCCGACCCAATGACTGGAGATGAAGACATTGAATTAACCAAAATGTTCATGGAAGCTTTTCCTGACCTATCACATATATCGAAGAAATTTTTGCAGTGGATAACAAAGTCATTGTTAATCCCAGTGATCATTTTTTTGGAAGAGACATGGAGATTTTGGAACAAAGGAGAAAGACTAAAGCAGAGACAATGCCTCAGAGGAGAGAAATATATCGATTATTCATGATAAATGACTTGATGGGAAATCTAAGTTAGGAGTAACATGAAGAGGCAAAATCATACCTTAAGAGTGTGTACGAATCATTCGACGACATACACCCATTATCAAGAGAAAATGATATAGGGAATCATATAGAGAATAATAAAAGGAGTTTGAAATGGATCGAAAAAATATTCGATGTGTTGCCAGAGCGAGTATTTTGTTTTGTCTCATCGTTATCCTTTTTGTCACGGTCCAGAGCTGCAAAAAGGGAATTCAGGTTCCTCCTCCGCCGGAAACAAAAGTCGTTGAGGTTGTGGACACGGTTCACGGAGTAGATATCGTCGACCCCTATCGCTGGCTGGAAGATCAAAACAGCCCCGAAACCCGCGAATGGATATCTCGACAGAATGCCTACACGGACTCAATCCTGGGATCCTTGTCTACGCGTGACGAGCTGAAAACACTGGCGGCCAAACTCATCAAAATCGACACCATAAGCATTCCCATAGAGAGAGGAGGACGATACTTTCTGACCAAAAAAAGGGCCGATCAAGAGCTCTCAGTCATCTATATGAGGCAGGGCCTCGATGGCGAGGACAAAGTGCTTGTCGACGCCCATCCCATGAGTGAGGATCAGACCACCAGCGTCAACATTCAGGATATATCTCATGATGGTACTCTTTTGGCCTACGGTATCCGGAAGGGCGGCGAGGATGAACTGGAGATCAGATTCCTGAATGTGGACACCATGGAAGAATTGCCTGACGTGCTTCCTCGCGGTCTTTACTTCGGTATCTCGATGATGCCTGACAAGAGTGGTTTTTTCTACAACAGGCAGACTACCACGTCTGGACCTCGCATCCTCTACCATTCCTTTGGAACTGAAGTCGGTGCCGATAAAGAGATTTTTGGCAAAGGATATACCCTGGGAAATATCATGTTGCCTGTTCTCTCGGATGACGGCCGATGGCTTGTCATTACCGTACTGGAAGGGGCTTCGGGGAAGACTGAAGTTTACCTGAAAGACCTTGCCGGGGAAAAACCCGTAACCACGGTTGTCAATGATTTGGACGCCTGGACCATGGCTTTTGTCGTCGGAGGTGCACTGTACATCCAGACGAACTGGGAAGCTCCCAACGGCCGGCTTTTGGCGGCAGACCCGGAAAATCCCTCCAGGGAGAACTGGAAAGAAATTATTCCCGAGAGCGATATGGTCATGCAGGATCTGATCCCACGCGTGAGTTTTGCCGGGGGAAAAATCTTTGTCAACTATTTGAAGGATGTCAAGTCCCAGGTCTTTATTTTCGAACCGGATGGAACCCGCGTCGGGGAAATTTCCTTCCCCACGATCGGAACAGTGGGAGGGCTGAGCGGTAATTGGGACAGCGACGAGGTCTTTTTTATTTTTACGTCCTATCATATCCCCACCACCATCTACCGCTATGATGTATCCAGGGGAGAGAAGGAAGTCTGGGCTAAAATCGAAGTCCCGATCGATACCGAGCAGTATGACACCAAACAGGTCTGGTACGAGTCCAAAGATGGAACGAAGGTCCCGATGTTTATCGGGCACAAAAAAGGAATCAAGCTGGATGGCTCCAATCCCACGTTCTTGACAGGATATGGTGGATTCAACCTTAGCTTACCTCCGAGTTTTTCACCTCAAGCCGCTGTCTGGTTGGAAAAAGGGGGTGTTTACGCCTTTGCTTCCCTGAGAGGTGGCGGAGAGTTTGGTGAGGAATGGCATCGTGAGGGAATGCTCGAGAACAAGCAGAATGTCTTCGATGACTTTATAGCAGCAGCCGAATATCTCATCAATGAGGGTTACACAAAGCCGAAGAAACTGGCCATCGAAGGCGGGAGCAATGCAGGACTTTTGATGGGGGCAGTTGTGACCCAGCGCCCTGATCTCTATGGAGCTGTCATCTGCACCTACCCCTTGCTCGATATGGTGAGATTCCATAAGTTTTTGGTCGGACGCTACTGGGTGCCGGAATACGGTTCCTCCGAGAACCCCGAACAGTTCAAATATATCTATGCCTACTCGCCCTATCATCACGTGAAGAAGGGCACAAAGTACCCGGCCATCTTATTTATCACCGGAGATGCCGATACGCGAGTGGCTCCGCTTCATGCCCGGAAAATGACAGCGCTGATGCAGGCATCAACCGGCTCCGACAAGCCAGTCATGATCCGCTATTATACGTCAGCGGGTCATGCCGGAGGGCAGCCGGTCAGCGAACAGATCGAAGAACTGGCTGAAACCATGAGTTTCTTGCTCTGGCAACTGGAGGGAGAAACCTAAACCGAAATTTGAACACCGGCAAGAATCCCTATACCTCGACCGAGATGGTCAAGGCCAACAGTACCATCTACAACGATAGGCAACACCCTTTCCATATCGTGCTGCCCATTATTAATAGGTGAAAAGGCTGCTATTCCGCTCTTCCTCTCTGCGGTGTCTGGGTATTTGAGAAAATTGCGAACATTTAGAAGCAGGCTAGGACAGAAAAGGATTGTTTATATGGATAGAATGAGATAAATTTCTTAAAGTTCTAATCCATTGGAGGAAATTTATGAAGTGCTTCACAATTATTTTTTCAGTCATCATAATATGTACAGCTCCGGCATTAAAAGCTCCGGAACAGGATCAACAGCTCGATTATTTCATCGGTGAGTGGAGGAGTATTTCTGCCAACCAGACTAAAGGTGAGGAGATAACCGGACATTCCGTAATTAAGCGGGTAATAGGGAATAAATGGATTGAATGGAGCTTCAGAATGCCCCTTGAATCTGGAGAACTGGAAGTAATCACTTTAATCAACTATGACGAAACAAAGAAGCATTATGCCTTTTATTCATTCAATCCTATGGATGAGGAACCGATACCCCACTTCGGAAATTGGATTGACGATAAAACCCTTCAGATCAAAACAGATTTCGGTGGTGAAGTGGTTTGGGTGGATTTTGTTTTAAAGGATGAATCGAACTTCAAGCAGATTCATTCTCACTTATCATCAGACGGTGAAAAAGAAGCAATTTCAATAACAATATATTCAAAAATCAACTGAGATGTATGGCGTATGGAATGTTACAATATCAGGATTCATTTCCCTCATAAAACTGACTTCCGTTCTGGAGCAAGATCCGGGGAACTTAAAACCGGATTACCGTTTATTGTATGAAGGCATTCTTGACTTCTTTCAATCCCATGGATTTGAGAATGGAAACGGCCTCATCAGATTTGTCCGATGCGGCGAAAATCTTGACCAGCAAGCCAACAGATTCCATTGTGCGCGGATGATCTCCACCCCAATTCTCATAACAGGATCTGACAGACTGTTCTGCAAATTGACACGCTTCTGTATTTTTCCCCTGTAAAAAAAGACTCTCGGCCAGATACTGGAGCGTGTCTCCCGCAAAGGGTTTTTTTTCACCCGGCGAACTGGTTTTTGTTTCAAGCACTTCTCTATGCAGGCGTTCAGCTTGTTCGTGATCCCCTTTCTTATTGAGAATACGGCCCAGATAATCTTTGCACTCCAGAGTGAACTCTTTATCTTCGCCCAGAATTCTTGCGCTCGTATCAAGGGTTTTTCGTATGAGTTCTTCAGCTTGGGAATTCCGGTCTGATTTAAAATAAAGAACCGAAAGGCTTAGCTGTGAATGGAGTGTGTTGGGATGTTCCG
>Ga0180438_10000518_pt1 | contig 75008 bp, 58 predicted proteins | sample SS_ome_12_FD_132455 | JGI IMG/M metagenome (GOLD analysis project Ga0180438, IMG submission 132455) | Hypersaline lake sediment archaeal communities from the Salton Sea, California, USA - SS_3_D_2 metaG | ecosystem: Environmental > Aquatic > Non-marine Saline and Alkaline > Hypersaline >...
TATCCGCCAATATCGGGAATGGGCGGAGACGCTCCAAAATGTGAGCGCACATTTTGGTAAAGGCGGGGAGGCTTATGCGGAAGCCCCGGATGCATTGTACCCATACATTCTGACTAAGAACCATTTTTTCTTTGAGTTCTTCATATTGATGTATGATGAATGATTTTTTGCCTGGCACTTTATTTATTCCTTCTTATTTTCCATTGTCCTATTATAAAAAAAACACGAAGTTATTTCGACCTGGATTGAGCGATTTTAACAATTCCCATTGAAAACAGGGAGATAGAGGGTGACCGTCGTTCCATTTCCCGGTTCCGATTGCACTTCAATATGCCCGTCATGCCTCTTGATAATCCAATAGCACAGGGTAAGTCCCAATCCCATGCCCTTTTGAGTTCCCCTCTCTTTGGTAGAGAAATAGGGGTCAAATACTTTTTCTATGATCTCCGCGGGAATACCGGTACCATTATCTTCTATTGCCACTTTCACATAGTTTCCCGGTTTCAACAGGAATTGATTTTTCGGGTTAATGATGGTATTCTCAGCCCAGATGGATATTCGGCCTTGTTTGCCTCCAGGTCCTGCCTCAATGGCCTCCAGGGCATTGAGGAGCAGGTTTTGAAAAACTTGATTAAGTTGTCCTTTATCACCATAAATGGGTGCCAGCTCCCTGGAAATGTCGATATTATAAGACACATCCGTATCACGAAGCCCTGGTTCCGAATCCAACAGACCTTTTAAGAGGTTGCCCAATAATAGTTCTTCTCTGATCAGCCATCCCCCCGGGGAAAAGGTGATGAACTTTTCGGCCAGTTCAGCCGCTTTTAATGCTGCTTGCTCCGATTGAAGCAAAAATTTATAGGCATTTTCTCCGGGAGAGGTATCATCTTTTACCAGCATGATATTCCCTACGATTACGGAAAGCAGGTTATTGAAATCATGAGCGATCCCCCCGGCCAGGAGTCCAATAGACTGGAATTTTTTACCTTTTAAGATTTCTTCCTCTAATTTTTTACGTTCCGAGGTGTCTTTGGCTACACAAACGATTCCTACCTCGGTGCCGGTTTCGTCCCTTAATATAGATTCAGAGAAAAGCATGGGAATATTTTTTCCCTCCCTGGTGCTGAAAATCATTTCTTTGTTTTTCATATGACTTTCGCCGGAAGTCTTATTAAACAACCCACTGGTGATTTCTTCTGTTTTAAAAAGTAAACTCAGCGCTTTTCCTTTGAGCTCCTCTGCTTTATATCCCGACAGGGTCTCTGCTGCTTTATTTACAGTAACAATTTCTCCCTTCATGTCTAAGAGAATTAAGCAGTCAAACATGGTAGAAATGATATTGTCGGCTGCTGTGGCCGGGGTGATGGATAAAAATTTAAATTTCACCATAGCATAGACTGCACCCACTGTCCAGATCAATGCATAGACATTAGCAACATTGGGTATCACATGGATATTCAATAATGGCAGGGTTATATCGGTGAGAAAACCAGCAGAAAAAGTAATCACAGTGAAGATGAAAATGATCTTTGCCTGCTTTTTCAGGATAGGGTCACGGGTGCTTCTCATAAACCTGAAATTGATAGAAAGTGCCGTTACCGCAAATATAAAGGCATACAAAAAGAAAAGATAGGGCCAGATTGATTGACCCATAATCGCTTTCCAACCATAAGGTTTTTTTATCACATCCACATATAAAAAATTTGTCCATTGTTTATAAATAAATGCCAGGGGGACACCCAAAAGAATCAAGTAAAGCCATTTCTGCTTCAGCAGCTCTTTCTTTTGGGTAAAAACCAGTATAAACCAGAGGAAAAGGCTGGCAAAACCCGCCCAGCCAAAGGAACTGATATTAATGAATAGCCTGGCTGTATTCCTGGAATAATAGGGATTGTGGACGAAAATATAGGCAAAGCTCCAGATACCGAAACAAAAAATAAAAGCCGCACAAACCCGGTTTAATAACGCTTTTGAATTTTTAAAAAATAGGTAAACAGCATGGTACATCAACAGGACAAAAGTAAAGAAATGGATAAATGGCAGGAGACTCATTGGATTCGCCCCCGTCTAAAAACCGAATCAAGTAACACCAACGTCACCTCCTGGACTTTTTGATTATAGTAAAACCAAAAAAACATGTCAAATTCCCATAAAGGCTGGCAGGTAAAGGGTGACGGTGGTCCCTTTTCCTAATTCCGATTCAACGGCGATATGACCGTTATGTTTCTTAATAATCGAGTAACAGAGTGTAAGTCCCAATCCCATTCCTTTTTGATTGGTTTTATCCTGGGTAGTAAAATAGGGATCAAAAATTTTTTCAATATTCTCCGGTGAGATCCCGGTGCCATTATCTTTAAAAAGAATTTTTACATATTTTCCTTTTTTCAGCAGTATGTTTGTATTTTTCCCATTTTTTACGTCTTCTGTTTCTATTGAGGCATTTTCGGCCCGCACGGATATTTTCCCCTCCCGTGGACCAGGCAGTGCATCGATGGCTGCCGCGGCATTGAGAAAGAGGTTTTGCATGACTTGAGTCAATTGTGTTTGGTCACCATAAATGGGCATCAGGTCATTGGGAATATAAATATCATAAATTACATTTGTATTCATCTTCAAGGGTTCCGATTCCCTGGCATTTTTTAAGACCTGGACAAATTGTACTTTTTCTTTTGTCAGCCATCCCCCCGGGGAAAAGGTAATAAACTTCCTGGCTAGATCAGCGGCTTTTAATGATGCCTGCTCAGCATTAAGTAATAATTTTTGCGACTTTTCGCCCGGTAAAATCTCGTCCCGAGCCATGGTCAGGTTGCCCATGATGATGGCAAAAAGGTTATTAAAGTCGTGAGCAATACCCCCGGCAAGAATTCCAATAGACTCCAGTTTTTTGGTTTTAAAGATTTCTTCTTCTAATTTTTTATGTTCCGAGATGTCTTTGGCAACACAGACAATCCCTGCCGGGTTCCCGGTGTCATCTTTTAATGTAGAGACTGAGAAGAGCATAGGGACCTCTTTTCCCTGCCTGGTTTTGAAAATAAGGTCTTTGTTTTTGATGTCCCCCTGGTTGACGATCTTCTTGAACCAACCCTCGGTTAACTCGTCTTTTTTAAACAAGATGTCCACCGGTTCTCCTTTGATCTCATCCGGTTGATATCCCAACAGGTCTGCTGCAGCATTATTTACGGTAATAATCTCTCCTTCCATGTTTAATAGAATTAAGCAGTCATACATGGTGGAAAGAATATTGTCGGCAGCGGTGGCTGGCGTGATAGTTAAGAATTTATACCTGGCAATGGCATAGACCACTGCGAATGACCAAATAAGCATAAAGGTATCAGCTATATTGGGGATGATGTGGATATTGGCCAGCGTCAGGATAACATCGGTGACAGTACCTAAAATAAGAGCAACCCCCGTAGTAAAAAAAATGATGGCTGCCTGTTTTTTCAAAACAGCATTTGGGGACTTCCTCATGAAATCGAAACTCAAATAAAGACCTGCGATCATAAAGGAAAGATAATAAGAAAAGAAAAGATAAGGCCAGATGGATTTGCTGTATAAGCCTTTCCACCCGTAGTATTCTTTAATATAGTCTACGAATATGAGACCGTTCCATTGTTGATAAATAAGTACCAGGGGGATTCCCAAAAGCAGCGGGTAAAACCATTTTTTCTTTAATATCTTTTTTTTTCCAGTAAAGGCCAGTATAAACCAGAAGAAAAAACTACTAAAGCTGCACCATCCGATTGAACTGATATTGACAAATAGTTTGGCCAGGTGTTTTGAGCAAAAAGGATGGTGGAGAAAAACAAAGGAGAAGCTCCAGAGAAAAAAACAAAGAAGAAAAGCAACACAGAGCCGGTTCAACAAAGCTCTGGGATTTTTGATAAATATATAGATCGCCAGGTATACATAGACGATGCTATTAAAGAAATGCAAAAAAGGAAAAAAACTCATTGGGTGATTATAGTAAACTCAAGAAAAAAGTGCAAATCTGTCATAGGGGAAAGCCTCTAAATAACCAAAACAAGGGTTAATAAATAAAAAAGGTGCCAGACGAAATTTTCCCTCAATCTTATTGGATATGGATATTAAAAAATTTTAATCTTATTTTAATCTTCAATTAATATGTTTCGGCTAATATTAATATTTTAACAAATAAAAATGGAGCAGGAACAAGTAAAGAATATTATATGATGTGGAAAAACGAATAGAATTTAAGCGTAATATTGGCCTTTTTATGGCGGTTATGATTGGCATCGGCGCCATGATGGGCCCGGGTATCTTTGCCCTCCCGGGAGAATTGGCAAAAATGATCGGTCCCATCGGTATCCTGGTTTATCTGGCTATGGGCCTGATGACCGTATTTACCGCTCTGAATTACAGTGAATTGGGTGCTGCTATCCCGGTGGCTGGAGGGGGGTATTCGTTTGTCAGCCGCACCCTTGCCAAACCAGTGGCCTTCATTACCGGCTGGTTTTTTTGGATCGGCAACACACTGGCCTGTGCCTTGTATGCCGTCATTTTTGCCCTTACCATCCGCTCATATTTCTTACCTGAAGTGAGCATCTCACTGTTGACCATCCTGACAACCCTGGTTTTTACCGCTGTTAATTTCAGGGGAATGTCCGAGGCCATCAAAGTGATTACCGTCATGAACCTGGTGGAATTGGGGGTACTGGTGGGAGTTGCTGTCCTGGGAATCTCCTATATAAAACCAATTAACCTGGAACCCCTGGCACCCATGGGGCTGGGTCCTTTTGTCCCGGCTATGGCCCTTATTTACATCTCTTATGTAGGTTTCGAGCTGATAACCGTTGCTGCTGAAGAGATCATTAACCCGGCAAAAACAATGCCCCGGGCCATTCTCATTACCCTGGGCATTGGTACGATAATTTATGTATTGGTGGTTTGGGTGATGATGGGAACTGTTCATTATACCGAACTGGGAGAAAGCGATGTGCCCTTCATCTTTGTGGCTGAAAGAATTTTTGGTTCCTGGGGACGCCTGGCTGGAATTACAGCAACCATCATGGCCAGCCTGTCAGCATTTAGTGTCACGCTGGGAGCCAGTGCTCGGGTGTTGTATGCATTGGGCAGGGATAAACATTTCCCGGGATTTTTCTCAAAATTACATCATCGCTATCGCACTCCTCATATCGCTCTTTTTGTTTGTGCTGGCATCGTGGTTATATTCAGCGCTTCGGGTATCGTCAAATTTGTCGCCTCGATGAGCGACTTCGGTTACCTGATGGGGCTTGGAATCGTCAACTATGCAATGATCTCACTGCAAAAGCGCATGCCCAATCTCCGGCGTCAGTTTAAGGTCATCCTTTTCCCTGTGGTGCCGATCCTGGGCGTATTATCATGCTGGTTCTTTGTCCCTGCCCTGGAACTGCGAAGCTTTATCCTGGGGGGAGTACTCACAATAGCCGGTGGATTGATCTACCTGCTTAAACCGCTGAATCGCTCTGAAATCGGCAAATTAATCAAATCCCTTTCCAGGTTGAAATTTTTTATTTATCAATTAAGGAGGAAACGTATGCGGGTATTAATAATTGATGGAGGTAAACAAGGTCAGAATATTGCAGACCGGCTTTTAGCAAAAGATGAATACAGGATGATATTTCGTACCTTTGAGCACCAGATTACTTTTATCGAAAGGGACGAAAATAACTGCAAAGAATTGGAACAGCGTTATAATGTACCGGTATACCAGGGAGACGGCTCCAAAAAGGAATTATTGCAGCAGGTGGACCTGGAAAATATCGATGTGGCGATTGCTGCCTCCAACGATGACGGCCGAAACGTGATTGTCGCACTCCAGGCCAGACGCCTGGGAGTAGAGAAGGTGATTGCCGTTGTCCAGGAACCCGATTACAAAACGCTGTTGGAGGAGAATGGCATCACTGCGATCAGTGCCCCATGGGCCACTGCTGCCATGGTGGAAAACTACCTGGACAGACCCGGGCTGGCCGAACTCTTTGAAATAGAAAGTGGGGTGGCTGCAATCGTGGGGGTCATCGTCCCGGAAAAAGCCAATGTTGCTGGAAAAGCCATTAAAAGTATCCCTATCCCCAATGAATGCGTGGTGGCGGCTGTTATTCGTAATAACCAATTTGTCGTGCCCCGGGGAAATACGGTGATCCAGGAGAATGATCACGTCGTCTTTGTGGGACCCACAGAGGCGATAAAAAAGGCAAACGATATCTTCGGCCGAGAAAAGTAAACGATTATCAACATTGTTGGAAACCCCTCTTATCATCCCATCATCAATGTCCCCTGGTAAGTAGAAGAAAAGGGGGCAGGCCGGAGGAAAGAAAAGAATAATGAAGAAATACTGACACCACGAAACACGACACCTATTCCGGGTAACAGCCTATCGTCTTGAGAAAGTTTGGATCATATCCATGAATAAGGAATAAAAAAGTAATCTTCTCCTTCATGATGGTTGTCTGCGTTCTCATTTCATTCTTTTCTTTTTCATGCTCAATTTCAAGCGCGTTTCTGCGTTCAGGCGGTAGTTTTTTTAATTCATCTTGTATTCTCTTTTCAATGATCTTCTTTTTTTTCGGATCTTGAAGGCAATAACGTGCCGCTTCCGATACAATTTCCTCCGGGTCAGGGGGTGGATTATTAAGATCTATTTTATCCGGTTCAAACCATTTGGGGACAAAATGACGCTTTACCAATTCATCCCATCCGGGATTTTGCAGCAGAAGAGAGGCCAGGGCTCTTCGAGCACCATGACCCGAATCGGCCTTTTTTAAAACCTCTTCCATCCTGACTCGCATCCTGATACGTTGGTCCCTATTGGAGATACCTTGATAAGTATCCTCTAAAAGACATTTCATGTCGTATGCACTTTTATTATAGGCGATTACATTGAAAAAAATCGGATGCTTGAGGAAAGGCTTGAGGGTAACATGATCATAAACCCACAATAAGAAAAACTCATAATACTTCGCTAATCCAATGGCTTTTCCTTCCGATGTGCCAGATTTGCTTTTCGATCTCTTTATCCTGAAAAAAGTAGTGCGGAAAATGGCGGATGGCATTAACGACAGGATAAATGCCGCAAAAATACTGTCATACCGAATGTTTCCTGTTTCCCCGAGAAAAAAATAAATGGATAAAGCAATGGAGAGGTTGGTAATGAATAAAACCCAGAAGTGTACGCTTTTAAATAAGAGGAGCCATTTCCCCGTATACCAGCGGTTTATATCTGAGATGCTTATAAATAAAACGACAATAAAAATAAGGAGGATGTTAAATACCAGTGGGAATCCAAAGCGATTCCAGGTGAGAGCCAATTTATGCGCAATTTTTTCGGTTATCGTAATGGTTTCTCCCAGCAAAATAGAACCGGTCACCCCTTTACTCACCTTAAAAACATTTAACGGTGTGTTGTTTTCATAATTTTTAAAAGAGATCCTGGTTTTGGTTTGAATCTGATTGTTATCTCGTTTGAAACCGATATTTCCATAAAGAATCGCTTCAAAACGGTTTCGAAACGATTGACGCCAGGAGGGGTTGTCATACTCAAATTTTTCAGACTCTGCAAGGGTATCCAATTCCCCCAGGATAAGAATAGTTGTATCAAAGGCCAATGCGTTGACATCGTCAAAATCCTTGTGTTTGGTTAGATCTACAGCAGATGCAAAATAGTGGTCCTGGAGATAGAGTTTGTCCTGAACAGAACCGGTGTCACCCATACTGAATCTGATGCTGAATGTTAAGGGCAGATATCGACTCCAACCGTTATTCTTTTCTTTTAAGAGAGTGTTGAAAAGGGAAATGATTTTTTCATCGCCAAAAATACCAACGGCCTCAGGACGTTGTTCGAGGATTTTTCGGATTTGGCTTTGAGCTTTCTCGGTTGAGCTATATGAGAGAGGTAGATAATGTTTTTTTTTCATTCCTTGCAGCTCTTGACGGAATGTCTGTTCGGCGCGTTTCCCGAAGTCGGTTTCCTCGTAAAGAATCGCAAAAGAGCGGATCCAGTATTTATTCAAGACATCAAAAATCACCTGGGCCCGGCGTTCAACATTAATATCGGTACGAAAAAACCACCCCCCTTCTTGATGAGTGATGTTAAAAGTCATCCGGGAAGAAATCACCGGGATTCCTGCTTTCTCCAGCTCTTTACGCTGCTCAAGCGGGAGATCGAAGACGCCCCTGTCAGTCGGACCAAGGATGATGTCTACCTTTTTTCCCTGATTTTTTTTGCTCTTACTAATTTTAAGTAGAGAACGGAGGGTTTCCAGCCCCTCTGTTTCATTATCATAGGGAAAATTTTTGGTTTTAAAGATGTTTACAGAGGAATATTTGTCAATTGCCTCCTTGATTCCGTTTCTAAACCTTTTTCCTATGGGAGAGTTGCTGTAGAGGATACCTAACTTGAATTGATACGTTCTGCTTTTAAACGTTTTGTCTTGAGTAAGAAGCGTTCCACTCAGCAGCAAAACAAGAATCATTCCAATGATTTTTTTAATCATTTTCTCCGTTGAATACTAAACACAGACAATTTTTTTCGTATAGGGGCTTATTTGCGTTTGGTCTCTTCCTCTGGTAATAAACCGTTCGCTCTAAGATAATTTGCATCACAACCTCGATGTTCGATTATGAACTTGATTTTCTTTTTAAAGGAGGCTTTATCACTTTTTAGGTCTATTAAATCTTTCTCCTTAATCTTTCTATATTCTGTCTTTTTTTTATGTGTTTCTTCTGCCAGTAGTTTTTCTATTACTTTATTCACTTCACTCATTTTTCCCGGTGTATCTGCACAATATTTAACCGCTTTGTCTAAAATCTTTTTGAATTCCTCTGAGAGACACAGCTCTTCGAGAAAGTCTGGATCATAGCCCCGGAGAAGGGATAAAAAAGTAATTTTCTTTCTCATGATGGCTGTTTGTGTTTTCATTGCACTGATATCTTTTTCATGATCCGTTCTAAGCTCATTTTCGCGCTCAGGTGATTGTTTTCGTATTTGCCTTAATTCATCGTTTATTTTTTTATCAATTAGATTCCTTTTTTGCGGGTCATTGGCGCAGAGGCGTGCTGTTTTAATCACAACATTCTCAGGGTCATCTTCTGTTTCTAATGGTTCCCTGGAATCCGGTTTACGATTCTTAAGCTTCTGGGGGACGAAATTGCGATCTGCCAATTCTCCCCATCCCAGTTTTTGAAGCAGGAGACGGGCCAGGGCTTTTCGACGGTCAAGCCATGATTCGGCATCTTTTAAAATTTCTTCCATATTGGCAAGCATCCTTATCTGTTGTTCTTTACCAGGGGCATTTTGATAAATCTCCTTCAAAAGGCATTTCATACCATAAACGCTGTTGTGATAGGCAATCACATTGATGTAAGCCTGATTCTTGAGGAAATTTTTAATGGTCAGTTTTTCGTGAACCCATCGAAGAAAACTGTCATAATAATTTGCCAATCCAATGGCCTTTCCCGTGGATGTTTCAAACAAGGTAACGCGTAAAATGGCAGACGGTGCCAGCGCCAGGATCAATGCCGTTAGCACACTGTCGTATCGAATGCTGCCGGTTTCCCCAAGATAAAAATAAGCGGCTAAAGCAATGGCACTATTGATGAAGAGTAAAAGCAGGAAATGGAGGCTTTTAAATAAGGGAGTCAATTTTCCTGTATACCATCGTTTTATATCTTTAATGCTCATGAACAGAACAATCATAATGATAAGGAATATATTAAATATCGGCCAGAATCCGAAGCGATTCTGGATGAGACTCAGCTTATGCCATATTTTTCCAAATATACTGATGGTATATTCAAGTTTAAACGATTTGATATCCTTTTTACTCAACTTAAAAACTCTCGGCCTTGTAACGTTTTCATAATTTTCAAAGGAGAGCCTGGTTATAAAGGGGCTCCCGGATGTACTTTGGTTTTTACTGTCACCTTTTTTAAGACCGATGTTCCCATTAAGAATTGCCTCAAAATGATTTCGAAACCGATCCCGCCAGGAGGTATCGTCATAATTAAATGTCTCAGACTTTGCAAGGTTATCCAATTCCCTCAGGACAAGGTTTGTGGTGTCGCAGGCCAATGCCTTGACATCATCAAACTCTTTATCTTTGGTTACGTCTGTAACAGATACAAAATAAACAAAATCGTCGTCCTGGAGAGTGTCTTGAACAATACGAATGTCAATAATGCTAAAGGTTATGGGGCGGTAGCGACTGGAACCGACATTCAAATTTTTTAATAAGCTGTATAAACGGGCAAAGTCATTACGATCTCCGAATATACCCACTGCTTCCGGGCGCTGCGAGAGAATTTGCCGGATTTGGTTTCGAGCTTTATCAGTAGAGTCATAAGAGAGAGGCAAATAGCGTTCTTTTTGCTGCCCGCGCAGCTCATTACGAAATGCCTCTTCCGCACGTCTCCCGAATTCGTTATCTTCGTAAAGAACCGCAATAGAGCAAACCCAATATTTATTCAAGAAGTCATAAATGACCTGTGCGCGGCGCTCGACATTAATATTGGTACGAAAAAACCAGCTCCCTTTTCGATGGGGAGTTTTTGCAGCCACCTGGGAAGAAATTACCGGGATTCTGGCTTTCTCCAACTTTTTACGCTGCTCAAGCGCACGTACAAATACACCACTGTCAGTGGGCCCAAGGATGATGTCCATTTTTTTTTCTATATCTTTTTCTTCCATAAGGGAAACCAGGGTTTTTAAACCCTCTGTTTCATTATCGTAGGGAAAATCATAGGGTTTAAAGATGTTTACAGAGGAATGCTTTCTAATCGCATCCTTGATTCCGTTCCTGAACCTTTCTCCTGTGGGAGAATTGATATAGAGGATACCTAACTTGAACGTATAAGTTCCCCCTTTGGATTCATTGCCTTGAGCAGAGAGGCTTCCACTCACCAGTAAAACAAGAGTAATAAAATATGAAAGACACTTGAATGGATTCAATCGTACGTTTAAGGAATCCCTTAAAATTTTAATGATTCGTTTCATTATCCCCTCCCTTACATTTTTTAATTCCATACATTTTATCTCCTAAAAAAACCATTTTACACTATTTAGCATAAAAAAAACAGGTGTCAACATTTTTTATTTAGGACCAATCACTATATGGAGATACCGCTTTTTTAACTCCTGGTTTTGATTCCTTTCGATAAAAACAAACCTATAATTTCCAATGAAGCCAGGACCTGGCTGCCAATAAAAAATACCTCTTTGGGTATCCAGTGTTGAACCGATGGGCAATATAAAGTGGTTCAATGTTCGAGGTTCAATGTTCACTGTTGAATCATAGAAATGGATTTCCACCCGTTCCAATTCTTTTATTTCTATCGTTATGATACCTTTGTCATTGGGATAAACCACTACCGGTTCGGTATTTTGATTAAAGCCCTTTTTAAGCCTGATAGGATGACAGTAATCAACAGGTAACTGATTTGGATTAACGTTGAACATTGAGCATTGAACATTGAACGCCGCTGCCATCTTCCCACTGGCTGCGGCACTTGAGTTCTGAATAGTAAAATATCGGCTCCCAATGCCATCTGCATTCCCCGCATCGTCCGTCACCACCCACTGGATCGTATGAACACCATTACTAAACTCAGTAGTATCGAAATCAAAATAGGCCAGGGCACCTTGACTGTTGGCATAACCGGGAAAAAGAGCCGCAATATCCGACCGCTCGATATTGTAAGTAGCGCTGCCGGGCTGCTTGACCCCATCAATGTACATATGAATGGTGGAACCATCTTCCGGTATTTTGTTGGGAGGGGGAGTCAATGCCCACCCAATGTTTCGGTAATTGTTTCCATTAACAGTTCCCCCTGGAGCAGGTGTATCAATGGCACCAAAGGGTTTGAAGGCACTGGCATTATCACAGGTGATCGTTTTCGTCCCCAGGATTTGCTCATGGCCAAACAAATCCCTGGCAATGACCACCATTTTAAATATTCCATTGCCCTGGTTAGGTAAGAAGTTGGTTAACATCATGTATCCCCACCCTGCCTGATCATTCATGGGATAAGAGGGAAACGCCTGTTCAATATCCGGCCGAGCGCCTTCTACCAACAGGGCATCGCCAATATAAACGATATCGGAACCTTGTTTCCGGTAAATTTTAACACTCTCAATCCCGGTATCATCCAGCGCCCACCCGGTAAAGGGCACACTACTGCATACAGTTGTACCGTCTATAGGGGTATCAAAACTTCCAATAGGTGCCTCATCTGTTCCGAAGGCTTTGACATTCAAATAGACATTCACTATCTGTGGTGTATTGGAGGCATTGGGAGCTGTTACGGTCAGGACACCCGTGTACTCCCCGGGTTCCAGCCCGGTGGGGTCAGCGGCCACTGTAATTACGTCTGCATTTGTCCCTGAATCAGGACTGCAACTGAGCCAGTCGGCATCTCCTGCAGCGGTCCAGTTCATCAAACCTTTGCCGGTGTTGGATATGGTAACCGTTTGAGTATTTGGCAAGTTGCCGCCAATCACATACCCGAAATTTAACCGCTGGCGGTTTAACGATATCTCCGGTGGTGAGGTAACTGCTCCAATCCAGTAGGGATTCACTCCCTGCCTGGCGAATATATACCATGCCGTGGCTCCCACATGCCCGCGTTTATAGTATAACCACGGCTCGTTATCCGATGAGGAAAGATAAAAACCAGTGGTTAAACCATCCCTGGAAGCAGCAGGAATGACACCATTTTCATATTGCGCCTTTTCAACAGCCATTATACAGGCATTGGCCTTTTCTATGTCCCCCACAACCTGGTAAGCCACTGCCATTTGCGCTGTTCCCTCATACCATATGCCGTCACCATCGGTATTAAAGTCATACCCCTCACCTACACGGTGATACACCTCAGCATACTCCAATGCCTTTGAATAAAGCTCTGGTTCTTCCCTAAACGCCAATACCGCCCATGTCTGGGCATCCAGAGGAATGACTTCGTCATTCACAGTGATGCCAGTATTGTCTGTTCCTGTATAGAACTTTTCCTCTGTCTCATCCCACATGGATTTAAGAAAGGTTTCCGCGTGGACAGCACGCTGGCGCCACGTATCATCGGAGGTGATTTCATACAATCGCTGGAAAACGACATACAAATCCAGGTTATGTTCGGTGGATTTGTATCGTAAGGTATCGGCATCGGGTTCCCATCCTTCATACCCACCGGTATAACCACCGTTACCTCTGGTATCTTTGCAATGGAACTCCACCCACTCCGCCAGTTCCGTCGCAGTCTGGAGGTAATCGTTATCTCCAAATATTTGATACGATGAGAGAAGTGCGATAATGACCCAGCCTACATTTCCCGTATGGGTGCTGACCTGGAAGCTGTCTTCATACCAGGTTTCATCTTCACAATCCCAGAATCCTGGCATTCGTGCGGTTTCTTCGTGGTTATTGGGAGTCCATCCGGGAAACTGTTTCAAATCCCCACCCATATACGCATTCCGCAGCCATTTTCCTGTATAATAACGGTCATTATGAATCGCATGCACCAAACCATCGGCCAATAGGGCGGCGCGGTTTAAATCGTCTTCTGTGCCGCTGGCTAAAAATGCCAGGAGAGCTAACGCGTTATCATAACTAAAAGCAACATTTCGCATCACCACATCGAATGCCTCTTGCGTCGCCTCTGTTTCATAGCTGACCAGGAGCCGGAGTTCTTCCAGTCGCGGTTTATCCCATTGAATCTCATCGATGTAAAAGGTGATATTTTTATAATTATTATCGGCAGCAGTGACGACCCATCCAAACCCACTTAACACATAACTCAGATTCTGTCCCTGGAGGTCAATGGTATATTGTTTCCACTCCTTACCGAGGGTAAAAACGCCTGTTCTTACTTTTGGGAAAGAGTCTGGGAACGGTTTTTCAGGAGTTGTGGAGTTGCCTTGCCAATCCACCTTCCATCCTACACCGCCCACAAAGAACTCGACCTTTTCGCTGCCGGTTTTTCCCCTGGCATAGAAAGTGATACCCGCAGCTCCGCTAAGATCAAACCCCGCATCCGGTTCATCTCCCCAATTGGCCTGCGGTTCTGTTTCATCTCCGGTTAGAATACCATTGAGGAAATAATACCCGCCATAATTATTCCCCTGGGATTGAAACGTACATTTGATACAGGTCTTGCCGGAAAAAGGATTTTCTGTAAAGCATTGGTCCATTCCCACCTTAGCGTTCTCGTCAGGGACCATTGTAAGTGTTGGAAAGTGGTTGCCTGCTGCGCTGAGATCGGTATAAACATCAAAGGTGTTGTGAAAGGCATCCATTGTAGCTGTTAAATAATCCATTGCCAGGTCAAGGGAGCTGGAAAGCACCATTCCTTTGGAGTACCTATGGGTGTTGCTGTAGGTTGTTTCATGCCCCTTCCATAAAATTACCATCACAACGCATACGATAAAATATAACATTTTTTTCATCTCGTCACCTTTTAAAGAGTTTTTCCCGGCCAATCATAAAGATCAGCACCAAATTTTCCTTTTTCAGGAGTCACTCCTTTAATGGCTCCATCCATAAAAGGCGGCCTTAAATTCTATATATACATCACATTGGATGGAATGTCAACATTTTTATTTTTTAAAGGCTTTTAAAAACTGTTATTACTTTTTTTTCTTTTTCCTGAAAGGGAGAGTCATCTTTAGTTTTATTAGTTCTAGGGAGGGGAAGCCTTACACAGGACGTTTCACGTTATAACGACAAAAAATGTCACCTGTTTGTGGTGGTCTGTGTAAGTCTGTGGCTGAATAGACAATAATTTGAAAATTTTGGCGGTGAATTTGGATTAACAGAGATAATTTCTTGATTTAATTTTGAACATATTATAAAATACACTCGGTAAAAAGGAAGCAAATGAAAAAGAAAATTTTATTAGTTGAATATAATTCCTCAGCCATTGGAAAGATTCGGCAAATATTGCATCATAAAATATTCGATATTACAGTTGCCACATCACAGGAGAAGGCAAGGGATTTATTGAAAAATTTTCACTTCGACTTGCTCATTACAGAAACATTGCTTCCTAAATCTCACGGTTTTATCCTCTCCAAATATGTATCGGAGAATTATCCAGGTACAAAAATCATTATAATCAGTGAGAAATTAAAAGAAATCGATTATAAACATGAGGCAATTACTAAACACGGTGCCAGTGATTTTTTCGAAAAACCGCTGAAGGAAAAGGAATTTAAAAAGAAAGTTTTAGAGGTCTTAAACATTAAAGAAACAGATCTGAAGGATACGGATGAGTCATCCGATGTAACAACCAGGATACACAAGATACCTTCCGTAGAAGAATTAGAAGCGGTCAAAAAGAGATCCGAAAAAGAAGAAACTCAGGGAGAAATATCAAAAGAAAAGAAGAAAACCCCGATAATCGAAATCGATTTAGATTAAAAAGATTAACAGGAGAGGTTAACAATATAAATTAAAAAAATTAAAATAAAATAAAAATGATACATCAGGGGCAAGAATCTTTTTTATTACAAATATTTTTGCTTTAATCCTTTGGCTTTTTTTAGTCCCTCATCTGTAAGCATCAGTGATTTGTTGAATTCTCTTATGAAAGTTTATCTAGCCTGTCCCATCTTCTAAGTTAAATACGCAGTTGGCAGTAGGCAGTTGACAAATGGGAAAAATAATTTTAATATTAGATTTCGATAAAAAAATATGAATAGAGGTATTAATCTTATGAAAGTTAGAGAGCGAACAATAGAAGAATTAAATCATTTGAGACCAACCGAAATATTAGAAGTATACAACCTCATCCTTTCCTTAAAAAACAGTAAAAATGATGTTCCATCGAAAAAGTCCGAGACTGCATACCTAAAAGTTAGAGAAGCTCTTAAACGTTGCAAGGGGTCATTAGCGGAAGATATTTTAATGCAAAGAGAAGAAAGAATATGAATTTATTTTTCAAGGCTGTGTAATATTTCAGTACAGATCGGATTTAAAAGTATAAACCCTCTAGATTAAAATTATTGCGATCAATAACCGTATGTTCGGTGTGATTTACAAAATTAAAACCTTTTAAATCTGTGGTATATTCACAAAATTAAACGATCCGGTTTACTATAGAACGGTTTGGCGACTATCCCCTTTTTTTGCTTTGTCAAGAGAACTTTACCCTGCGGCTGATAAACTTTATACTTCGTCAGGAAAACTTTATACTACGGCAGGAAAACTTCATGCTTCGGCTGAAAAACTTCATGTTTTGGCTGAGAAACTTTATGCCTCGGCACGTAAACTTTATACTTCGGCAGGAAAACTTCATGCTTCGGCTGAAAAACTTAATGCTTCGGCAGGAAAACTTCATATTTCGGCAAGTAAACCTCATAATTCGGCTAAAAAACTTTATAGTTCGGCAGGAGTACTTAATACATCGGCTATTACCAAATGTTCATCAAATAACGTCTTTTTTTATTTCTCCCCTTAATGATAGATTCTCTGAACTCCCAAAAACTTTTGTTTATAAACTTCTTGCCTGGCACTTTTTTTCACCTTTCATTTTCTGACCCATATTCCATCCTTTTTTCTTATGACCATCAGTCAAGACTGTTCATCGACTTTATTATCAGTAAAAGTTGGAGTTGTTCCGGTCAACTTCGTAACCAGTATTCCGATTTGCTTTCTTAACTCTTCGGGTTTCATGTCTTGATTTATTAAGTCCTGTACTTTTATCAAATCCGATGCCACCTGAAATCGATCTTTTGCCTCCTTTTCCGATTGCCGGGTTTTCATTTCTAATTGCCGTACTTCAAGCATTTTCTTTGGGCTGCCGCTTATCATAGATGCCGCTGTATCGATCAGACGTTCGAAAATCTGGTATACGACGTTGGCGGAAAATCCACCCAACATCGCCAGCAGGGGCTTTGCAAAATCCGAACTGACCGTTTTTTCGATTGGAATAAGCGTAGCCAGGAGCATTCCTGCGATTATTCCCAGGGCAAAACGGACCCAGTACGAAGATTGATACCTTTGATCGAAGGTTCCCCTTACGATATACGTGTTTGCCGTGAACAAGGCATTAAACGAAGCGCCAAGAGCGGCAGCACTTAACAGGAAGAACTCTTTAATCAGCCAGGCTATCCCGCTGGATTTGAACAAATCCCAGGCGCCGGGTTTATTGTCAACATCCGGAGATAAGCTGATAAGTATAAATAATGCCAGGGAAATAATAGAGGCAATCATCATGTGGCGTACAAGAGGGACCACTCCGAGGAATTTGAAGAACGTATGTCTTCTTTCTTCCTGGTCCAGCATCAGGATAGTACGCGGTTTTGCCGGTTCTATGATATTGCAGAGTTTTTCATGGATGGCAGTTAACTGCTTGACATCCTGTTGTTCTGGGCATTCGTTTTTACATGGTTTTTCAACACCCCTGGCGGCTTGCGGTTTTGAATAGTATTCCAGTACTTCCATCATATCGCCATCCACTTTCAGCCCGGAGCCCAGGGCGTATTTTGCCATTGCCAGGCATTCCATTATAATTTGCTCTTTAATGGTCCAATCTTTTTTTTGTTTTTCATTAAATGTATTCATCGTTATCCTCCTATTTATCTCTGTCCGGTGTCACATCTCAACTTTTGATATTAGGTTTTAAAAATGTCCAATGTTGAGACCTGACTCCGTTTATGCGTTTATTTTATCGGCAAAATCTTTAAAAACCTTCTTTGATAAATCCTGAAACGTTTTTTTCTTTATCGGGGTTTATCGTTTTCTTCCAACCGCCAAACCACACACATTTTGTTAATTTTCGCCTTCGCCTTACTAAGGCGGCGTACCATTATAAAACCTCATCATGGCCTCCTTTATATTCTGACATTCGGGAAAGGTCACAGGCCGGGAATTTTCTTTTTTTACCTTTTTCCCGGCCTGTCCCCTTATCTTTTTATTAACTTTTTTATACCATCTTGAGCAAATAAAATACCTGCCCCCATTATTTTATCTTTTTTCCAGGCCTGTCCCCTTATCTTTCTTATATTATATCATACTTATTCCACCTTTTGGACGATCCACTTGGCGCTTTCCCAAACGTCTTTTATCGCAGTGGCTTTCACTTTTGGAGCATCTTCGTTATTTATATATATATTATCTTTCCATGCATTCCTTATACGTAGATTACCATGTAGGTCTTGAATAAGCCATTGTGCGCTTAACCATTTATCCTTTATTTCCCCACATTCTAAGTTCTTCCCCTTTTCTATGTTTTCTATGTGCAAATACAAGTTTTTCCAAACATTTTTTATACGATAGGTATTATCTTTACCCGGGACTGGCTGAAAAATCCATTTAGCGCTTTGCCACTCCGGTTTTACATCATCAGTGGCTTCAATTTCTCTTTCTCCCTTTTCTATATTGATGCATGTACCATTCCATTGACTTTTTAGCCGAACGGGTACGTTCGGGTAAACACTACCTTCAAGGGCCAGGGCATTGTATAATCTTACGATATCATTGACAAAACATGCTAATGAGGCGCCGAATGAAACTATTCTCGCAGATAACGATGCTCCACCGGATACAGCAAGAAGAGCAACACTTGCCATAAAATTAACAATTGCACGCGCTTTCTCCCAAAATGTCATCTCACTAAAAAGATCCTTGATGACATCCTTGATGGTACCTTTAAAACCTCTCATAATTCCGACTATTTTGAGCACTTTATCAACGGGTGGTAGAATCTTCGCTGCGCGTATTGCTTCACTTGTTCCGGTCAATAACCTTCTTCCTTCTTGAATTAAAATCGCGGGTGGAGTTTTCCTCAATGTCTCCGATAGACGAATACCAATGGCAGCGCAAATTAGAAATATCATATCTAGAATCACAAATGCCCATAAGATAGCCTTCTCCGCCTCAATTGATGTGGTTTCAGCGTCTTTAAAGTCACCACCTATACTCAGTATTGGAGACTGATTTAGGGTATGCATGTAATAACCATCCTTGTACGAAACACAGTAATCGCGTTTCAACACACCACTATAAATTTTATCTAGTTCTTTAACTACACTATCCGTCAAATCCGCAGAAACCATTTGTTTAAATGCTTCAAAAGCTTCTTCTTTCTCAAGTTTAGATTGTTTTAGCAAATCTGAAATTTCTGGGTCCGTTTTTATTTCATCCCAGACTGAAGGGAAAATACTAGCAAAGTCGTCCTTTTCAGAAGATACTTCAATTTTCTCTTGCGGTTGCTCAGTAATATCAAGGCTCGCTTTCTTTCCTTTCTTACCTCTAGATAATAAAATTTCTAAAGTAGCCTCGTCGAAAAAATCTCGAGAATAATAGACATCTTGATTTGCGTATTTCTCCATCTGACGTTACCTCCTATGTTTAGTAACTGTAATGTCAAAAGTTTTTCCCGGGTAAAACCCGCCTTCCGTCCCCACCCAGATTACCCCGTCAAAGCGTGCGAGCCCGTCCTGGGTTCCGATCCAGAGGTACCCGTTCGCTGTTTGCCGGAGGGCTATGACTGAGTTCCCGGGCAGCCCACCGTCCGTTTCCCATTCCTGTACAATGTAGTTGACAAAGGTTTTGTCCGGGTCTATGGCAATTAATATCGAGGTGATAGCTAAAAACCATAGGAAAAAAATTTTTTTCATAAATATCTTTATACCTGATTTTATTGAATAAATCAACCGGCTTATTTTGCCTTCGGCGACCAGGAATCCCTTTTATAAAAGGTGTTCCTGGACCTCCCTAAAATTTTTTATTAGTGGTATTCTTGCCCGTCCCCTTTTCTTTTCTTATTCCCTGGAAATCTTTTGAATTAACGGATGGGGAATGAGTACCCAGAGAAAAGCCATGCCAAAAGATACGATGGCTCTTTGGCGCCTGCCCTTTTCCCCTTTTTTTTATTTCAAGATTAAAAATTCGCCGCTGGCAATACGGTTGAATTTAGGTTATCTTTTAAGGGCTTTAAACCGAACGCCGCACAAGGCGGCACTCCGTTCGGATCTTTTCCGTACGGGATGGGCAGATTAATAAAAACAACTTTTAGACCTGCCCATCCGACTTAGCTGCCTCTTTTAAAATAATTGTCTGTGCCTCCGGCGGCCAAAACCCTTTTTACTAATACCTTGTAAAAACTTACAAAAAAAACAAACTTTTTCGCCGTTCCCAATCTTGTCAGTCGATTGGGTGGCATCTTGGGTTGCGGGTGCCACCCGCTTTTTGAAAAAAGGGTTCTGGACTCCCAAAAACTATTGTTTATAAATTTCTTGCCTGGCACTTTTTTTCACACTTCATCATTCTTTACTCATCATTCATCATTAAGCCTTTTAAGGTTTATTCCTGGTATCGTTCGATCGGGATGTCTAATTTATTCAACCTGTATACGGGATATGACGCGGGCCTTCCACTCCATTGATGGACGATCTCCCTGTTGAAAAAACCCCACCTGATTAAGCTATCTTCGGATTCAGGCTCCAACAACACCGGTATCAACCGGGCCAGGGGTTGTCTCATCGATATAAAATGGGAATTTTCTGGTATAGTGATTTCCTTTTTTTCATAGTGCCCCTTTATATCTATAAAAATATGCCCCTGGTAAATGCGTTGGGCCAGCTTTATCTCTTCCATGACAAAATATTCCATTGGAGCCGTAATCGGTTTTCGAATCTTCTCTACAATGATTCCATGATTCTTTAAATTTTTTAAAATTTTGTCATGATAGGGTAAAATAATATATGCCTCAGGTAAAGGGATCGATTTTATAGGTTTTGGTTTTGAAAAATAATCCACTTTGTAATCTCTAAGGGTGTCGGTTTTTTTAACAATAAAATCTTTTATCCACGGCGGATATTTATGGCTGTCCTCAGGTTTAATTTTCTCTATCTCGAACTGATAACTCTTTATGGTGAGTTCCAATAACTTTTCATTCTCAAATTCCAGTGCAAATGTTTCTTTGAAATAATCGCTTTGTGTTTTGAGATCGGAGACCTTTACCATTTCCTGCATCTCCCTGATATGTTTGTTGGTGTAGAGGAGGATGGATTTTACGAATCCGAAACAACCCAGGACCCGGGTTTTAAAATCGGCATGGGCATAGTTTTCCACCAATACAGTGAAACGGTTTCGCAGCCCAGCATAATTGTTCCCATAGCGGGCGGCAACAGCATGATTGCTCCACCCCTTTTCCGGGTTGGCCCTGTCTACAAAATTGCCGTAAGGAATGCTGTCATACCCATATTTTTCCTTTAACATTCCTGAGACAGCAGGGAAAAATTGCTTCCACATGTATTGAGATAACCGCTCATCTGAATTGGGATTAACCAGGGTAGTATAGGTGACCGGTTCCCGATGATAGGAACCGTTGGTAGTATGAAGGTCCACAAACATTATTGGATCCCATTCAATAAACAATTTGACCAGGGCTTTCACTTCAGGTGATTCCAATTTTAAATAATCCCGGTTCAGGTCCAGGTGCTGCCCATTGTACCTGACGCCTGCCAGCTCTGGACCGTTGTCCCTCCTGTTATGGCCGAATTTTTCATTTCCGTCAGCGTTGAATATGGGAATCACCAATATCACCTGGTGGTCCAGAATGTCGTTCGTTTTATGAGTGATAATGTCCCGAAGTAACATTAACGCGGCTTCTTTTCCTTCTACCTCGCCAGCGTGGATATTGGCCATAATCAAAACAGAGGGTTTATGGATTAATCTTAATTCTCCCGGACTTTTGATGCCTTCATTACTGATGACCACAAGGGGAATCATCCGGCCTTCGAAGGATGTGGTCAGTCTAATAACTCGAATCTTGTCCGATCTTTTTTGCGCTTCAAATATAAAAGCCATTACATGGTTGTAATCAGAGGTTTTTTGAAAATTGGAGTGCTCCGCCTCTGTGATTAACTCCGAGGGAAAAAGTCCCAGAGTGATAACGGATATAATAAGAAATATAAAAACATATCTAAACATCATACCTCCTTTTTATTCAGCACGAAGGGATTGCCCCTTGGCATCTGTTGATTGGATGAAAATTAATTTTCTCATACTCTACATGAAAATGTCAATACAATTCCATTTTTATTGAGCGATGGTCTTTGCGCTGGAAATGTATATATATAGGTCGATATAGAGTATGAATTTTGTGCAAAGTCAGAAGATTTACTACCCATTTAGCATTGTGTGGTTTTTTAAAATAAGTTTTCCACATTATTGACGAAATATAGTGGAAAAAGTTTAATGATAAAATTTTTAACTTTTAGGCATTTAAAAGATGGGTTGATTGATGAAGAGGGGTGAGTATTTTTTTATCAATGTTTCGATCAGGAATTCCTCAATTTCTGTTCTCGAGCTTAATTTCGTTAATTCTTTGACTGTTTTTTTGATATAAGAGTAATGGATTTGTGTAAAGATTCGTTTTATTTCACTAATAGCAAATGGGGTCATGGAAAAATTTGTATATCCCATTCCCAGGAGCATTAGTGAAGTAAACGGTTTTCCTGCCATTTCACCGCAGATGGTAACCTCTTTTCCTATTTTTGAGGCTTCTTCTCTTATTTCCAGTAATATTTTTATAACCGCCGGGTGGAAGGGATTGTATAGATAAGCCACGGAATCTTTATTGCGATCGACGGCCAGCAGGTATTGAATCAAGTCATTGGTACCGATAGAAAAGAAGTCAACTTCATCTTTCAGATGTTTTATTAAACTGACGGTGCCGGGGATCTCAATCATAATACCGAAGTCCATCTCTTTATTTGGGAGTTTCTTTTCCATTATCAATTCTTCTTTTACTTCAGCTATTAATTTTTTTATGGTATAAATTTCTTCTATTTCAGTAACCATGGGAAATAGAATTTTTATATTACCGCTTTCATTTGCCCGGAGTATTGCCTTTATCTGGGTTTTAAATAATTTTTTTTCCTTCAAGAATAATCGGACGGCCATAGTGCCCAGGGCCGGATTGATCTCTTCTTCTCCTCCAGTCTCATAGTATTTACTTGATTTGTCTCTTCCCACATCAAAGGTGCGGATGACCACCATGTGTGGATGCATTTTATTTGCAATATTCTTATATATCATATATTGCTGATCAAGAGATAAGGCAGTGGATGGGTCCATAAAGAGAAATTCAGTGCGAAACAGTCCGATTCCTTTAGCACCATTGGTCTGAAGCATATCGCTTTCAAAAGCTAATTCAATATTTCCCAAAAGATTGAAGGAGTGCATATCTTTTGTCATATCAGGTAATTTTATTACTTCTTTGAGACGTTCTTTGTAAATCTGGTATTTTTCCTTCTTGATGGAAATTTTTGCAATGAAAGATTTGGTGGGATTGACAATGACTTCTCCATTTAATCCGTCAACAATTAATAGATCATCATTGGCGATTAATTCCGTTGCATTGGTGGTATGGAGAATGGTGGGGATTTCCAGTGTCCTGGCCAGGATGGTTGTATGAGACGTTTCTCCGCCATAATCCAGCACCACTCCCAACAGCTTTCCTTCTGACATCAGGTTTGCTGCAATGGAGGGTGGGATGTCGTGAGCCACCAGAATAACATTCTCAATATCCACATCGTCGTCTTTCTTACTTTTTTTAAGATTATTGATCAAACGGATTAAAACATCCGATATATCATTGATTCTCTCTTTAAATGAGAGATCAGGGATTTTGTTAAAAACCTCAATGTATTTTTTTTCAATTTCCTTTATTGCCCATTCGGTTTTTACCGCCTGGGTGATAATCATATTTTTTATATCATTCACTAAATTTCCATCTTTTAATAGTAGATATTGAGTTTCAATGATCAGTGCGGAATCTTTTCCCATTATTTTCTGCAGATTTTTGTAAATTTTTTTTAATTGCGCTCGTGTTTTTTTTATCGCATTTTCAAATCGGTTTATCTCGTTTTCTATGGCTTCGCTGCTGATCTTTTCTCTTAAAATAATCTCTTTTTGGGAGTCATAAAGTAGTGCATTCCCCATAATAATACCTGAAGAGACAGACTTGCCTTTAATTATTTTCATTTAACTTTTTTCGCTGAATTTTCCTTTAAAAAGTGCGACGATTTCTTTTAATGCTTTTTTTTCATCCTTTCCATTGGCTTCAATGGTGATTTTATTACCCACAGAAGCAGCCAGTGTTAGAATCCCTAAGAGACTTTTGGCATCGATCCTCTCTCCATTATAAATTAAAAAAATATCAGAAGTGAAAGAATTGGCCAGATGGGATAATTTTGCGGATGCGCGGGCATGAAGTCCTAATTTGTTGATTATTTCAATGGTTTCTCTGATCATTTTTTCTTTTCTCCTAAATATTCACTGATTAAATTAATTCCGTCGATAGCTCCCTTTTTTACAATCTTCACGATCTCTTTGAAACTGATGTCTTTATCTTTATACGTTAGAAATTTCAATAAACCGGGAAGATTCACCCCAGTTATGATTTCGATATTTTTCATACTGAATTTGAAACAAATATTGGTAGGAGAGCCGCCAAACATATCGGTAAATATAATGATATTATTCCCCCGGTTTTTTCTCAGGTAATGTTCGAATTTAGAGATGGTTTCACTGCCGTCATCTTCCCACTCGAATGAAAGGCAGTCGATATCAACCTTTTCTTCCAATATCCCTTCAGCAGCAGCAATCAATTCTCTGCCGAGGTTTCCATGAGTAATCACCAATCCTTTGTTCATTCTTCATCCTTCCCGTAAAGATATTCGATGAACGACCGGCTCCCGTTTTTCCTGGAGATGAAGTATTTGACTGCCACTTCAATGAGGGTAGAAAGATTTCTTCCCGTGGCCACAGGCAGGTTAAACATGGGGATATCATTACCCAGGATTGTGAAGTATAAATTTTCTTCACCCAGGCGGTCGTATTTTTTCTTGGGGTCCCATTTTTCAAGGTTTATCACCAGGTCCAGTTTTTTTTCTTCCAGTGTCGCGGAAACTCCGAATAGGTCCACAATATTGATAATTCCCAATCCTCGAACTTCCATCCATTGCTTTATTTTTTCGATGGAGCGCCCCACCGGTTCATCGTTGGAATTCAAATAGAATTCCACCAGGTCATCGGAGATTAATTGGTGACCTTTATTGATGAGTTCCAGCGCGGTTTCACTTTTTCCAATTCCCGATTGGCCCCGGATTAATATACCCTGACCCATGATATCCATCAAAACACCGTTCATTCTTATTCTTTTGGAAAAGTATCGGTAGAGGAAGGAGGAAATCCTTGAGATCAGAAGGGAGGTCCTTAAATTGGATAATAAAACGGATGTCTTATATTTATTGGCTGTGGAAGTGATAAGTTCATCGATCTCCTGGTTGGAAGATACGATGATGCCTGGAATTTTAGAGGCCATAAAATTCTTTAACCGTTTTTCAAATTCCGTTCGGTCCAACTGCTTCAAATAACCCATTTCGGTTTTTCCAAAGATCTGGAGCCGGTCTTTATCTAAATATTTAGAGTATCCAGTCAGTGCGAGACCTGGTTTTTGAACCCTGGGATGAAGGATTTTATTGGAAGTCCATTTCTCATTATATACTTTTAAAATCTCAAACTCGTTCTGCTCGATAAGCGCGTTAATTTCAACACCGGCATTCTTTTTATTTTTCGTCATTTGAAGCCTCATATTTTTTAATTATATTTATGAGCTCTTCTGGAGTTTCCAAAGAAAGAATTTCCTTTATCAGGTGGTCCGATTTTTTGATTAATGAAGCCGCTGCCGCCAGTATCTGAAGATGAATGATGGGAGAGTCATTGGGGGAAAGTATTAGGATTATTAAATGAACCGGCTCCTTGTCACTTTCATGGTATATGATTCCGGTTTTTGAAATACAGATACAGATGATGGGATTCTTTAATTCTTTAACCTTTGTATGAGGAACCGCAGAGTGATGTCCAATTGAAGTGGATCCCAATTTCTCCCGTTCAATCAGTTTTTTGAGGATCAGGTTTTCATTGGAGATCACATTCTTTGATTTCAAATGAAGAACCATTTCCCTTAAGAGGTCTTCCGTGTTTGACATCTGGCAATTGATCCTGATTAGCTCCGGTCTTAAAAGATTATAAAGCTTCATATTTATTTTTCACTTTGGATTAAAAGGCTTCAATAATTGATATGTTATTATTTTTATTAAAAAATACCACTGACATTTTATCGGTTTCTACATTGGTGAACATGTAGGCGTTTTCTCCGCTTTCTTTTAAGAAGAATATTGCTTCTTCAACAGAAAGGGGTTTCCTGGAGAAGTTTTCCGATACCGTAACTTCCGGTGTTGGTATTGAAGGCATTTCAATGGGTTCGGTTTTCGCCCTGGCAAATCGTTTAAACGTATCGGTTTTATTGGCTCTCTTTTTTTCTCTCTGTATTTTTTCCTTATTTTTTTTGGCCTGAGCTTTAAATGTATTTAGAGTGGAGCGTAGGGCTTGTTTTAGGATCGGGTTTCTATCCTCGATATGATAGGAATGTAATTTGGTTTTTGCAGTTATTTCAACTTTAAAGTCTAATTTTTCCTCGGCGGCGAAAATTTCAGCGTCGATAATGTCGCCGCTGATTCGTTCGATACTTTTTAAATTCTTTTCAGTAAAGGCTTTTAAAGCGCCTGTGAACTTTACATTTTTTGATGTGAAATTAATACTCATTTTATTAAACTCCTTTTAATTCCATTTAAATCTCATTTTTCATATTTCATTTAAGCTTATAGTTTTCTTTTCTTTTGGATGAACTGGGGATGTTCATCTCATCTCTATAATTTCTGATGGTTCGTCTTGAAATTTTGATTCCAAGGGTTGATAATTTAACTGCGATATTTTGATCGGAGAGCGGACGGTTTTTGGGTTCTTCTTCGACAATCTTTTTTATTTTATCCTTGATGGTTTCCACCGAATGCATAAAACCGAATTCTCCTCTTATACCATAGGAGAAGAATTTCTTCATACTGATAAGTCCGTTTTCTGTGGCAATGAATTTATTACTAACCGCTCGTGATATAGTGGATTCATTGTAGCCCAATTCATGGGCAATTTCTTTCATGGTTAGGGGTTTTTTCCATTTTTCCCCAAAATCCAAAAAATCTTTCTGCTTTTTTACTAAAATTTCAGCAATTTTAACAATCATTGATTTTCTTAAATCCATACCCTCAATAAAAAGTTGAGCATTTCGAAATCGTTCTTTTAAATAGGATTTGGTCTTTTTATCGATGCATCTGTCTAGCATCTGTTCATAATAGGAAGAGAGTAGCATGCGGGGGATTCCCTCATCAATATATCTAATTTTATATTCATTGCCTTCTTTCACCAACATCAGGTCCACCTCCGCATAATCGATCTCCTTGTCTTCAAAATTAGCGCCTGGTTTAGGAGAGAGGCGTTTTAACAATGTGATTAATTGGGATAACTCTTCCTTTGTAATGGTGAGTTTTTTTATTATTTCTTCGTATTTGGATTTTGATAGGTCTTCCAGATGATGGATAATTAATTGTTTTAATTTTTCGCTTTCCGGGGTTTCCTCCACTTGAGCCAGAAGGCATTCTTGCAATGATTTGGAGGCAACTCCCGGAGGATCGAATCCTTTTATTATTTCTCTTATTCTCTCGATTTCTTCAGGGGTTGTTCCTATAGAAGATGCAATGGATTCAATCTCAATATCCAGATATCCGTCGTTATTAAGATTGTAGATAATATGTGCGGCTACATCCAGCTCTTTTTCATCAAATTGAGACATTGCCTGTTCCATCAAATGATCCGTAAGGGTGACGATGGAGGCTGTGAAAAGTTCGATTGCCCTATTTTTATCTAATCGATCTTCGTTTTTATATAAAAAACCCTCTTCCTTGTAAGTGGTTAAAAAGGATGAATCTGCTCGTTCGAGCCGCTTTTCTATATCGCTGGTATCATTCTCCTCTCTTTTCATTGAAGTAGTGGGTGTTTCAATTTCCAGCATTGGATTAGATTCCACTTCATTCTTGATCTTATCGATAAATTCGAGGCGGCTTAAAGGTAGGAACCCGATAAACGAATGAATGACCGGATTTATTGTAATCTGGTGACCCATTTTGAGATTTAATTTAGTCGCCATTTAATTCCACCTGAATTCCTTTCCAAGATATTCATTTTGAACTCTTTCGTTTGTTATTAATTTTGTTGAATCTCCCTGAAATATCACCTCGCCTTTGTTTATAATATATGAACGATTGGTGATTTTCAGGATTTCCCTGACATTATGATCGGTGATTATAATGCCCAATCCTTTTTCTTTAAAGGTTATAATGATATTTTGTATTTCTTTGATCTGGATAGGATCGATGCCGGCAAAGGGTTCATCCAGTAGTAAGAAGTCGGGGGATAGTACCAGGGAGCGAGCGATTTCAAGCCGCCGCCGTTCTCCTCCTGACAGTAAGTAGGCTTTCTTGTTGGCCAGTTCTGTTAAGCCCATTTCAGTTATTACACTGTCGATATCGCGGGATTTTCGGTCGGAATTGCGATTCATCTGCATAATGGCCATGATATTTTCCTTAACCGTCAATCCTTTAAAAATGGATGGTTCCTGTGGTAAGAAACTGATCCCTTCCCGCGCACGTATATAGACCGATTGTTTGGTAATATCTTTGTTGTTCAGGAGGATTTTTCCGGTCTCCGGTTTATAGAGTCCCAATATCATACAGAAGGTAGTGGTTTTGCCAGCGCCGTTGGGCCCCAGGAGCCCGATGATTTCTCCCTGGTTTACTTTCACAGAGATATTGTTTACAACGCGCCTCTTTTTAAACGATTTACTTATATTAGACCCTTCTAAACATTTCATTTTAATTATTAAGTATATTTGTAAAAATACACTTAAGTTTATCACTTCAACTATTAACTGTCAATAAATTTTGTTGATCTTTTCATCATTTATGGCTTCTTAAGATAAATTTCATTTGTTTTTGGATTTCTTCTATTGTTACCTGGGATGTCCCGATTTTTTCCACTACAATTGAAGCTGCAGCATTGGAGAGACTGACCGCTTCTTTCAGATTGGCTCCGGAGACCAGGGCCAACAATAGAACTGAAACCACTGTATCACCGGCACCGGTGACATCATAGACCTCATGGCTGAAGGCGGGCATGTGAAATATTCGTTTTGTTTTTTCTCCTGCCGTTATTCCCTTATCTCCGCGGGTAATAATGGCAAATGTTGCATTGAATTTATTCCTGATGAATTTTATCGCTGCAGCCGCGTTGTTGTCATCTTTAATTTTCTTATTTAATATCATCTCCGCCTCTTTTAAATTGGGCGTAATTCCATCGATATTTTTGTACAGGTGAAAATGGGGCGGTTTAGGGTCCACTACGATTGGGATATTATCGGAAAGGGCTTTCCGTTTCAAACCTTCCATAATCGGCTGTGTTACACTCCCTTTGGCATAATCGGAAACAATGATTCCATCGACGCCTGTTTTTTCGATTTTATCCAGTAATGAAGCTTCCATTTCAGCAGTTACACGGATTTCCTCTTCCCTGTCAATCCTGACAATTTGCTGCCTTTGGGAAATCACTCTTGTTTTTACCAGTGTTTTATTTTCTGGTGACTTCAGGATCCAGTTATTTTTGTTTTTTAGATTAAGCAGTTCATTTGAATAAATATCGCTGCCTGTAATTCCCATCAAGAGGCCTTCGGCCTCCAGTTTATCGATATTTGCCGCCACGTTCCCTGCGCCGCCCAGCCTGAACTCCTCTTTTTCAACTTTCACCACCGGCACCGGTGCCTCTGGCGATATCCGATTGACCGCTCCAAAGATATACCTGTCTAAAATAACATCTCCATAGATAAGGATTTTCTTCCCTTTAAATTGGGAACAGATTTCCTCAATCCTTTTCAATGTCATCATTTTATTTGCCTCTTTTTCTTATTCATTTTCTATCAAATGCTGGGGAACAGGCAATGCCAGTTCCCTACAGGCCCTTACTTCATATCCCTCACTTCAACCTTCTCTTTTTTTTCTTTCAACGCTACAAAAGGAATACTCAGGAAATAGAACAGCATAAATTTTATTTCCGTATCGCCAAAATTATATTCAAACAGACCGGACACCAAAAAACCGATGAAGGCAAAGAGAACACCGGTGGCAACCATTTTTTCAAAACCGATACTGTTTTTGATTTTCTTAATCAGGAGAATAATGATGGAAACGAAGGCTGCCAGCAGGCTCACCAAGGCGAAAATTCCTCTTTCCGCCAACTCTTGCAAAAAATTATTATGCAAGTGGGGATTGGAGAGCTTCGCTTCCGCTGGTTTATAGTCATCATAGACTTTTTCAAGATTGGCGGCCCCCACCCCTGTAAGGGGATAATCCTTAAATATATTCATCCCGGCTTTAAACATGTAAAAGCGGTCCCTGTTGGTTTCGTTTTTCATATCGAAAATGGAGGTTACGCGGCCCTTCACTGATGCGGGAAGAATAAAAACCAGGAGGATCAAACCAGGGATTGCTATATAAAGGATTTTGGGTCTGTAATAGACAATAAACATGCCGATAGATATAAAAATGCCTACCCAGACGTTCCGTGTCAAAGAAAGTAATATAGAAGTAAGAATAATGAGCAGAGATACAGCGAGCATAAGCTTATTTTTTTTTCTTTTTTCATATACGAAGGTGACAAAGAAGAAGATAAAAGCAAACATTAACAGGCCAGAATAGGTCATCCAGTGGGATGTTAATCCATGAAGCCGATGATCCAGGGAAACGCCTTCCTTGATGGTAATGAAAATCCCAATCAGGGCAGAGATGACCGCTGAGGCTAAAACAGTAAGGAGCGAGTAATCAAGTCTTTTTTTTGAGTTGATGATAATAAGGAATATTGGGATCAGTAGAAAAACAAAAAATTCCCTGTTATCCTTCAAACTCTCCAGTTTGTTTATGGAGAAAATAGTTGAAATTAAAGAGAACAGGATATAGAGAAGGAAGTATTTGTAAAATTTCGGAAGTCCGGGCCATGGGAATGGGGAACGGGAAACAAAAATAACGATAAGTCCAATGGCTAAAAGGAAAAAAATGATATAACACCCGGCAATGGAAAAATTAACCAGGAATAGAAAACCCAGCAGCAGGAAAAAAAAGACGTTATTTGAGATATCGAGTAATTGCTTCATAAATCACATCCGTTTTTATATTTTTCATACATTTAATTATATCATAAATACACTTTCGTTGAGAACAGGGCCGGCAATTAAGAGGCAGTTGGATAATGGTAACATCCTTTTTTCTCCAGGGGCCGCTGATTTCAGGGATATTCGGACCATAGAGCGCCACCAATGGTGTATTGGTTAAAGAAGCCAGGTGCAGTGGTCCCGAATCCACCCCAAAATAAACCATTGATTGGGAGATAAGGAAAAGGAAATCCTTAACAGTCAACTGCCCTGTAAAGTCGTTGATATTGATTCCGTACTGTTCCTTCAGGTATTCTCCTTTCTTTTTTTCCTCCTTGCTGTTGCCTACCAAAAAGAGAGTCACATTATCCTTGATGAGCCGTTTGATAAGGGTGGAAAAATTTTCTATTCCCCAATCCCGGAATCGATTCCCTGCGCCGACATGGATAACGATTTTTTTGTTGTGTAAGTTTTCTTTGAGGATCTTTTTAATCCCTTTGGAAATGGTATTTTCATCGACATTGATGGGAGGGTAAAAGGGGAGATTTTCTATTGTAATTCCATTTATTCCGACATGTTCCAGCAGTTTGGCCTGGTTGAATACCGAGTGGGTAGGGGAGTCGCCGAATTTCCGGGGCGTTTTATGGGTATAGGCGTAATTTCGGTTGGGGGTTTTGTAACCGATCCTTGTTTTGGCGCCGCTGATACGAGTGAGCAATGCACTTTTAGGCCCGGAATGAAAATCGATTACCGTATCGATTCCCAGGGTTTTTATTTTTTTTCTGAATTTAAAGTGCTCTTTAAGAGTCATATAGCGAGGAATGACAATCACTTCATGAATCCCCGGTATCAGTTCAGCAATTTCTCGGAATTTTTCTTCCACCACATAATATATTTTGCTTTCTGGGAGGTGTTTTTTATAGATTTCAATTGCAGGAATGGTAAAAATAATATCTCCCAGCAAACGTAAACGAATAAACAGGATGTTTTTCATTCTTTTAAATCTAAATTTAACCGGTGAAGGTAAAATATTACTGTCTCAGATTATTAATAATATATGAAAAGGGAGTAAAATTCAATTTTTTTATTATGATAAATAAGATAATGCAAATATCCTAGAATTGCCTGTGCTATGTTACACATTCTTTTCGCCTTTTGAGGATGAGGATATTGCGGAGTGGGGTCTTTCAGATGCATGGACGGATTCCCGTGATGTCAATTGCCAGGTTTTTTGAAAATATGATTGAAATAAATGGTGTTCTGCTCGGTATAAAAGGCTATTTAAAATAGATAATGGATACTGACTCCAAGTTTCTCTGAAGAGAACATGGGGGTTATATTGAGCCGGTTGTGGTATTTTCTTAATACAAACCGACCGATTGAGTATCCCAGTAAAGCTCCCACCAGGACATCGGATGTCCAGTGCTTATTTTCGGTTAGACGAGATAATCCCACAAGAGTGGCCAGCGAATAACAGATGACAGGTACCGCGGGTTTGTCTTTATACATACCCGCAATCACGGTGGCCATACTCCAGGCAGTGGTGGTGTGTCCCGAGGGAAATGATTGATAATCGCTTCCCCCCCCATGGTTGAACCACCGGTCAACACCATTCTCAACATAGGGCCTCTGTCTTCGAAATATATGTTTTAATGCCCGGGATATCACTATCGCATGAAGTAAACTTTTTAACGACAACCGTGCAGTCTCCCTGGCCCGATCATCTTTTAATAGTGTCCCTCCAAGGTAAAGTGAACCGATGAGTCCCAGGTTGAACGGAGTTGAACCCAATTGAGTGATTATGGGACTACTCTTTTTTACCCATTGATTTTTTAAGGTAAATCCATGGATGTCATGAAGATGAATTGTGTCTCTCTTTATTAAATATGCAGTTGTTATTGCAATCCCTCCCCAAAATAAAAAAGATTTCTTATTCATTTTGAATGGGGAGGTCCATATTTTCAATTCATCCGCCAGCCAATCTTTGATAAATGGTGTTTTCGATTCTTTATTGTCGTCACTATTGGGAGTTTCCCCCAACTGGGAGTAGAGGGGAACTTGTAAAGAAAGTAACATCAAAAGGATGACGAGAATGGAAATCCTTTTTTTCCCGACATTATCTTGCAGTGTCATGTAACTATTATACAATAAAAAGATTAAAATAACATTAAAATGAGAATGAAAAAAATTTTTGGTTAAAACTATTGGCATGCAGGGCTGTATCAAAGCTTTTCTAGAAGCTTGCCGCATGCCTGCAGAGGCATTTGCGCTCTGTTCAACTGACTCTTTTTGTGCTATAATAAAAAATGGTAAATAAAGATAAAAAGCAGGAGCCTTATATTGCCGGATGGTGCGGTACGATATCCACGAAAATTCGGAATACCCTTGTGTGTGATCTATTCTACAGCATAACATGAAACAAAAAATCGTACGGATTTCAGCACTGGTAGGTATAATCATCTTTGGCTTCATTATTTACAAAATCGGGCCTGAGGAAATCTGGCAAAACATCAAAAAACTAAGTGTGTATAACTTTTTAATCCTGGTGGGTTTGCGCATCCTCTATTGGCTCTTGCGAACCCTCAATTGGAAAGTGGTCCTTGATGCGTATGAAGGCAAGACCTCCCTGCTTAACCTGTATATTGCCAGGATGTGCGGTCATGCCGTTAGTCAATTAACACCAACGGCACAGGTGGGAAGCGAAGCAACCCGCATTCTTATGGCCAAATGCTCCAGCAGGAAGGTATGCCTCGCCTCTGTTATCATAGACAAAACCACCGAATATTTAGCTGTTGTTTTCATCACCACCATCGGGGTTGTTTCCGTTTTTTTCCGCATTCCCCTTCCGGTGAAACTCAAAACCATTTTTATCGGTGGTGTGACCATCGCCTTCCTCTTTGTACTTTTTATTATCTCCAAACAAAAAAAAGGACTGTTGGGGTGGGTGTTGAATTTGATCGGTAAGCTTAGAATACGCTTGAAGTTTCTGGAGAAAAACAGGGAAAAAATAAAAGAAACCGATGCCCATATCTCCGAGTTTTATCGAAGCCATCGGGGAGCATTTGTAAAAGTGTTTGCACTCTATTTCCTCCTCATTATGCTCTGGGTCACGGAAGTCCATTTGGGTTTGGTATTTATTGGTGTCACGGATATCTCCTTTGTCGATAGTTTTTTAATCACGGTATTGGGTAACCTGGCGTTTATATTCCCTTTTATTCCCGGTTCCCTGGGCATATATGAAGCCACTTATATCGGTTTGTTTGCGTTGTTGGGCATGGGCGCGGGAGTGGCATTAACCCTGGTGTTGATCCGGCGAATCATTGCGCTGCTGCTGGCCGGGCTCGTTTTGCTGGGAATGCTGAAACCCATCAAGAGGTGAAGAATCCGGTTTTCTCCCCAATCGGATAAATCGAATCAAAAGCACTGTAAGTGCGATTACCGTCTCGGTTAACCCCAGGTAGAGTAAGATATCCACCCGGTTGACAATGGTGAAAATCAATATCGACCACATCAAGATTGCCCGGACTTCCCCGGTTTCACCTTTCTGTCTCACACGGAGATAGCTTTTGGTGATATAAAATACATTGACCCGCAGCATATAGAGACCGCCCCATAAAAATCCAACGAAAAGGAGGTTGGGATTTTTGAAATAGGCACTGGCTCCCATTCCAGTACCGATAAACAAGGAATAATCAATGATGCGGTCAAAAAACAAATCCAGGTGGGCACCGTAATCGCTGCACATGTTCTTTGCCCGGGCCAGCATACCGTCGGCACCGTCTACAACGGAAGACAATTGGGTAAACATTCCCCCCAGGATAAAGTACACATAATCACCCCTGGAAAGAAAGAAAGCACCCAGCAGGCCAAGAAAAAGTGAAACGTAGGACAATCCGTTAGGTGTAATACGGGTATTATAAACCATACGAACAATCAGGGCAGCTACTGGCCGGTTCAGGTAGATGTCTACGTATTTAATTTTGCTCATTTTGTCAGCGGGAGAGACTTTCAGCGACTTCCAGTAGTCGAATTTTTTATTATTGTTTTTTGTCATTTCTTTTTTCACCTAACCTATATATCATATTAAGAAATAAAGTCAATTCTTTCCCGCCCAGTTCAGCACAGGGAGAACTTTATAGAGCATGTCATTGGTTCGCTTCGCTCACGTCAAGGAGTGCTTTTAAGAGCTTGTCATTTGGCTTCGCCGCCATTGGTTCGCTCCGCTCTCGTCAGGGAGACTTTTTAGAGCTTGTCAATGAGAAATAAAAACCTTTAAAGTTCTCAATGACAAGTACCCAAAAACACAATGACAGGACTTAAAGCTCTCAATGACAAGTACTTAAAAGTCACCCTGACAAGCCCTCAAAAGTCACCCTGACAAGCCATAAAGTATTCAATGGCAAGCCTTTAAGTTCTTCAATGACGAGTCCTTAAAATTCTCTTCAAAGTTCTATTTTATTAAATTTTTTGTGGAGATATTTAACTAATTTTGTTCTACGGAACCAGGGTTGGAAAATAAACAGTACCAATGTGCACAAAAATTGAAAAAATCCAATCAAAAGATACAACCCCACCATATCCCCGTAAACATCTTTCAGGCCCCCTTCAGGTGCGGGCTGCTCCATTTTACCCCGCCATAAGGGGAGATCCGGCTCCTTCAGAACCTTGTATAAGCCCGGGCTGTGATATATCCCCTTGGTGCTTTCGTCCACTGAAAAATGGATCCAGATTGTATCCTTACGAAAATGGTTCCCCAGTCCCAGGAGTAAAATTAACGGTTTATCAGCATTTCCATGCAAGGAGACCTTGTACCAGGGTTCCGGGATCGTTTCCCGGATCCTGTCAGGGTAGGGTTCATGGGGTACAATATCCTCGATGGCATCCATAAATTTCCCTATGAATCCGGGAGAGTTAATTAAAACAGGTTCATGATCCTCGGATTGAGAAGTGAAATTTATCCTGACAATTCCGTGAGAATCGGAATTTCTTAAAGCCTGCACAGTATACAAATGCCTGAAAAGGCTCATTTCGGCCACAATGATTATCGGGATAATTGCGGCCATAATGATTGATGTTTTTTTATTAATTGAAAAAAGAGTGACGGCCAGGAAAACAGCAGCCGGGATGACCGCGGTGGGAATAATCAATAATTGATCAAAAAAGATCGGCCCATACAGCAAGATAAGGCTGGCTGGCAGAATGGTGAAACGAACATGAAGACGCCGGCGGTATGAGATTCGACCAAGAAATCCCAAAATCAGCCAGCCCAGGCCCCATATCACTATTTGAGTCGGGTTGTTGAGGGTCTCTTCGGCATTTATTTTAAAACGGTAAACGAGACTCAAGGTAGCGGAAATACCAAATATAACAGCCTCAATCAAAAAGCTTTGATTTTCCGGTTGTGGAATTACCGGATTTTTTTGAAATTGGTAAATGATTGTTTTGGCCAGTGCGGTCAAGGCAACCAGCCCCACTCCCAAAATATTTATTATTAAGAGGTTATCCGCCGACATAGGTTTCTTCTCCGTAATAAACAAGTACTGTTCATATAATCCAAAGCCCGGCTTACCTGGAAATAAAAGGTTACACCATCATCAACCAAAAGGTGGAGGTTTGAGGACTGTACCATTTTTCACTCCTAAAAGTCACTCGTGCTCTCTTCATGGAAGTATTATACCACACTCTAAAGTGGACCCCTTTGTCAAGACAAAAAATCATAAAAGTTAAGCTTGTATAAGTCCACATAAATATGGAAAAATGAAAAACCTCTAAAGCCCTCAATGGCAATCCATAAAGCTCTCCAATGACGCGAACGTAGTGAGCAAATGACTAATGACAAGTACTTAAATGTCACAATGGCAAGCTCTAAAAATTTCCCAATGACAAGTACTTAAAGCTCTTCTTCCAGGTCGTAATAATAATCGAGACCGGTGTGATGGATCAATTCTTCTTTCATAAGGTAGCGGAGGGTATTTTGTAATTTACTGCGCTGGACGAAAAGGTCATTTTCAGGATAGAGACCCTCTTTGACCATCGGGCTTTTAAAATAAAATGAGAGCCACTCCAAAATGCCGTACATACCAGCCCGCTGTGCCAGGTCGGAGAATAATATTAAGTCCAACATCACAGGGGCGGCCAGTATGGAATCCCGGCACAGGAAATTGATTTTTATCTGCATGGGATAATCCATCCAACCGAAAATATCGATATTATCCCAGGACTCTTTATTATCTCCACTGGGCGGGTAATAATTGATCCGGATTTTATGGTAAAGGTCTTTGTACAATTCGGGGTAAACCTCGGGTTTCAAAATGGTATCCAGCACCCCCAATTTGGTGACTTCCTTGGATTTGAACGATTCGGGATCATCCAACACTTCGCCGTCGCGGTTTCCCAGTATATTGGTGGAAAACCAACCGGAAACTCCCAGAAGCCGGGCATGGAGCCCAGGGGCAATGATGGTTTTCATCAGGGTTTGACCGGTTTTGAAATCTTTCCCACAGACAGGGACACGATTCTCTTCGGCCAGTTCCATCAACGCCGGGCAATCAGTGGTCAAATGGGGTGCGCCGTTGATGTAGGGGATTTTTTTCTTTAATGCCGCGTAAGCATAGACCTGGCTGGGCGAGATGGCAGGATTATCGGCCTTCAATCCTTCCTCAAATTCCCCCAGGCTGCAGTGAACCTTTGACGTATGATGATACGCTTCGGTGGAAGCGGCCCAACACATAACCAATCGGTCTACGCCATGATTGGTTTTAAAGGTTTCAATGTCCTTCATTAATTGTTCGGCCAGGTCCATTTTATTATTGCCTTTTTTAACATGGGTGCCGTCGAGTTTCTTCACATAATTTTTATTAAAAACAGCGGTCATAGGCACAATACGTTCCAGTTCTTCTTTGACCGAATCAATGTGCTGTGATTTCAGCACCCTGGCTTTACCGGCTGCTTGAAAAGCAGTATCGGGAAAGATATCCCACCCGCCAAAAACAATGTCTTCAAGAGTGGCTAAGGGGACGAATTCGTTTACGGGGACGAAGCGCATCTCGGTACGCTTGCCCAACCGTATTTTGCCTATCTGTGTAACGGACCCCAACAGCCGTGCCAGTCCTTTGCGGGCGGCAAATACTCCGGCTAACAAAGTCGTAGTGACGGCTCCTATACCAGGGATCAATACGCCAAGTTTACCTTTGGGAGGCAGGATATCTTTTCCTCTTAATATCTGGCTCATGCGTTTCCTCCTTCTTTATTGCACGGTGTCATTTTTCCCATTGATACGCTCCATATTATCGTTATTATATCAAATAGTGCCTATTCAATGGGTGCGAATAATTTTTGCGCCCTGGTGAAAGCAGCATCATCATCGATATCGATCCAGGAGCGATTACCGATATCGAACACGCGGGCTTTTTGCTTTCGGGCCATCGTACGGATGCCGCCGGAAAGAGATGAATCTCCGTCGGCAATACTCTTCTCCAGGGCATCGAAAAGTGCGGGAGTACCCAGGAATATCCCGGTATCGAATGCATTATACACAGGAATGGTTTTACCGATGTCCCGGATTCTACCCTTTTCTACCCATACTTTGGTAACGTCGTCAAGGTCAACCAGGGGATTGTTTTTAATCCTCATATCCACGGCCAGTTTGACTTCTCCTTCACCGACTCCTTCCGACTGCAATTCTGTAAGAATGACGGCATCGAACAGATGATCGGACATTAACAAGAAAAAGGGTTCCCGGAGCTTCTCGCGGCCGCAGAGGACTGAAATCCCATTTTGCTTTTCCCATTGCTCATTGTGAATAAAATCAATAGCAGCAGGATGTTTTTGAGCGAAGGCTGTCAATCTCTCCTGGATTTTATCGCCGTTGTAGCCGGTCACCACATAAAATTCTGCCACCCCTGCTTCCATGACTGTCAGGATAACACGTTCGATTAGGGGAATTCCTCCCAATTGTACCAGCGGTTTGGAGGCACCCCTGGCAGCCATTCGGCTGCCTATTCCCGCTGCGATGATCAAACACTTCATTCGCTGCTCCTTATTTTAAACATAAGTCATTAAAAGACTTAAACTCATGCCACGTTCCTCTGAGGTTTATTCTATCATATTTTAGTATTATCTCGCAAATCTAATTTTGCCTCCGGCGGCCAAAACCCTTTTTACTAATACCTTGTAAAAACTTACAAAAAAAACAAACTTTTCCGCTGTTCCTACTCTTTTCAGCCGGTTGGGTGGCATCTTGGGTTGCGGGTGCCACCCGCTTTTTGAAAAAAGGGTTTTGGACTCCCAAAAACGTTTCATTAGGCTAAAAAAGATGAAAAATCTCGGAAGGGTCGTCGAAGCTGAATTGAAACACAGGGAGTTTCACCCCCCTATCGGTTCCCAATTCATTGAAAAGCGGTGCCCGTGCAGGGAATATCAACTCCTTATTCTCCGGCATTGTCACCATGGCATTCATGTAAATATTTTCCTCTCCCACCAGCTTACTAATAACGGCCAGGAGAGTAGGACTATAGGTCTGACCCGAGGTATAAACGGCTTTACGGAACGCTTTGACTACATGCTCCATTTTTTTCAGGCTGTTTCGACTGTTCCGGGCTCTTCGGAGCTCCCGTATAAAATAGCGGGTCTTTACTGCAAGATAGCGATCCCGGGAATATCGTCCGGTATTCGGACGTCCTCTCCTGTACCTGGGTTGGGATAGTCTATGCCAGGAATCCACAGGCCTGCCAGTGACTTCTGCCAAAGCTTCCCATATTTTCTCCTCTTCGGCATGAACCAAATTCTCTATGGCTTCCTGGTATAAGATAATATTTACAATGGTGTGGGTGGAAGTCCACAGTCGGTTGACGGTATGGCGGGAGGGATTAAATTGGATGAAGTTATTCTTCAATGCGAGAGTATTGATAAAATACAAATACCCTTCTTTTAATTCTCTATCGTGGGTGGATCTGTCGTTTACCCGGATCGAAAGGGTTAATAAAGGTTCTATTACCGATGCTTGTCCCTCTATTTTTCCACTCAACCGTATACTGGAGAAATGGCGTTCCCCATTATCGAAAAATCGCCACGCCTTCAGCTTGCGGCTCTCTATTTGTACATAATGATTATTCCCTGGCAGCGTGTCTGAAGCGTTATCGGTATTTTGAGGAGCAAGCGTTTCCTTCAAACGGTCCATTCGATATACGGAGCGTCGCCGAAAAGAACCGAGAAGTTTAAGATAACTTTTTTTCTCCAAAAAACGATCATGGATGATCTTTTGTCGTCCCATTTTTTGTAATAAATGGGGATTACCTTCCAGGAGTAATTGTTCCAGTGCTTTTCTTTTCCGGGGATTGGCCTCCAGGTCGGCGGTATCCATTTCGACATAATCCCTGTTAAGGATTCCCTTTTGAATATATGTATAAAAAGGAATGGAACGAAATATATTAAAATATTCAATAAATATCCTTAACCTCAATTCATCGTACAGACTATTATCTTTGAAAAAGATAACCCTTTTACTATGTTGATTCTCTTTGAAGCTGATAAACCAGCGGTGCAGGTATATTTTGGATGAGGTTAGCGAGCACTCTAACTCTACGATGGCGGGATGGGTCTTGAACCGTATTTTGCCCCGACCTTCCAGGTAATCTTCGAGGAGGACCACATGATTCCTCGGTAAATTTCTTCCCCTGTTTTTAAAGGGAAGAAAAAGGTTCATGATAAATCTATCGTGGAACCGTCCGGCATCCCTGCTTTCGACCGGGTAGACCAGGGTATACTTTCTCGAGTAAGCCACATCCCCGGAAATCACACTGCCGTAACCGAGGCGAAGACCGATTTGCATAGTATCTTTCACCAGGAACGATTCGCTTACATTGGCGGGGCTGGGATTTTGTTCGATTTCACGGTCCATGCGTAGAATAATTTTGCTTACAATGCGCCTGTCAAGGCCAAACCATTCGGGATCAAGGACGATATAATCAACAGAGGCAGCAAGATTGACAACGCCATCAACGGCTGCATTACGTAATCCCTTAATCACCATTGCTATGATCTCATTCACCCGTGGGCCGAAATACTGGGGATAACCGTCAAACTCATAGATTTTGAGGTTGCCCTCTTTTACCACACCGTCAGGGGTGGTGAGAAAGCGGTCGAATTTCAAATAGTCAATGGTATCGCCTTCCGGGGTTTTTTCGCCCACCAGGCCAAAAACCTTCACCAGTTGGTTTCTTCGTGCGATTAATTTTTCCACCAGTAATTGTTGGAGGGATTCGGGCCATCCGCCAAGGGCAACGGCATCGCTGATCTGCTGCCGGGTAAGCCGGGCAATGAGCCGCGCCATCCAACGTGCATCCGCATAGCTCACATACTTGAACAAACTGTTATCGATGAGAGGATTGTAATTCATGTAGATATAACGGTCGGTTATCTTCTTCACCAGGTTCCACTGGAAAGCACCGGGGCGTTCCATATAGGTCTTGCCAAAGGTGAATCCCATGTCGTGCTGGATATGAAAAAACCTGTATTTATCCCCGAATTTCCTGAGAATAAGTTTGTTATTCTCTGCTTCTTTGAGGTCCAGGTTGGAAACCCACATATTAAAGAGGAGAATGCCCCGCACTTCTCGTAACCCGCCGTTCCCATTTCCTCCCAGGGCCCAGGGGCCGACTCGTATCAATCCCGGGGGTTTGGTTTCCAGTACACCTTCGTAAAAGATAATGTAATACCCCTCGTTGTCTTTGCCCTTCTCTTTGATGTACTTGTCCGGGTCATAGCTGGTGTAATAGGATTTCCACTCCCGGTGGAATTCATCGTGGGTGACCTCTCCCAATACAACTTTGAAATCCCTTACATATTTTGAAATATCAGTGGAGTAACCCAGGGTTGTATAAAGAGCGACGCAGGTGATCTCGGAATGGACTTCCGCCCCGATCTTCAACTTGAATTCCAATTTTTTCCCGTTGTGACGAATAAAGAGGTCCAGTTTGGGTTTACTCTGGGTTTTACGCACGTTGTCGAAATAGGCCTTTTTATCGGGAAAAATGATTTCATTACCTTTATGTAAAGGCGCCTGACCCGTCAGGTAATATTTCTTCACGTCAATGCGGGAAACCGCGTGGTCGGTCCAGAAGGTGGAATCCGATGGAGGATTCAATTTTGAAATATCACCGCCCTGCTGCTTGATTTCTCTCAATTCATGCTGGCTGTAAAAAAGTCCTGTTTCGGGATTCACCAGGTTAGAGGCTTCACCCCTGGGTGCACGGCGAATGGGTATCTTTTTGCCCTTTAAGGAAAGAGGCACTTTTTCAATCAACTCGACACTGGGGAGTTTTCTTGCTTCGATCTTCAGTGCATAATCCAACCGGAGGATTTTTAATGCCAGCAAATGGAATTTTATAGGGTCTTTTTGGAGTTTCAACTGCTCGATATAATCCAGGAGAATTTTATATCCCTGGATATCGCTCTTTTTTTTGATCTTTTTTTTCGCCTTTTTTTTAGAGTTGCCGTTCTTCAGTATGTAAAGGTTTTTAAGGTTTTGTTTCACTTCATTGTATCTATGGGAGATATTCGATTGGTACTGTGTGATTTTCTCCATAGAGGGCCGGCCTTCTTTATAAAAGGTTTCTTCTATTAATTTCTTCAACTGGGCATTGAAGGGTAACCGTTCGGAGGCATGGAGAACGGACGCAGCATTCACCAGAAGGAGAAATAGGGTCAGAAGGAGTAACGGGAATTTCGTGAATTTATTCATTTAAGTGTTTGTTATTTCTTTTCTCGTTTAATAAGGTTATTATACCACAATGTTTGAAGGTTTGAACGCACCTCCCTTGTTTTCTTCAAATTCATGGGGGTTATAAAGCAAATCGCCAGATAAATTTGAGTAGTATGGCCAGGTGCTTCTTGCTCCACCTGTTTTCAAAGGTAAAAGCTAATTTCTTCATTTTATGCTCCCTTATTCTATTAATTTTATAGTATACAATAAAAAGATGAAAAGAACATTAATTTTTAATGTTTATTTAATCTTTTTTTAAGCCGCATTTAATATTTAACATATATAATATTATATTAAAAGAACTTCAGTAGGCTTTTTAAAAAAAACAAATAGGAGGAATATAATGAAAGCATCGATTGTTTTTGTGCTGGTTTTGGTTTTGTTGTCTGGGGTTTGCCTGGCACAGAATGAGAATCAACAGCAGCAAGAAGAGGAATTACCATCATACTTGAAGGATCGCGGTCAGGAAATTCCCACCTCGATGTTCGGTACTTATATCAACCGCGGGGAGTTCCTGGTTTACCCTTTCTTCGAGTACTACCACGACCATAACATGGAATACGCACCGAATGAACTTGGATTTGGTCTTGATAGGGATTTCAGGGGGCGTTATCGCGCTTATGAAGGTCTGCTTTTTTTATGTTACGGATTGACGAACAACATATCCGTGGAATTGGAGGTCGCGGTGATAGATGCAACCCTGGAGAAATCACCGGACGATCCCACTCTCCTTCCCTCGAAAATATCCGAGTCCGGGCTTGGCGATGTGGAAATGCAGGTGAACTGGATGTGGAAAAAGGAAACAGAAAAACGGGCGGGGTTCTTTAGTTATGCCGAGGTGGTCTTTCCTTTTTCCAAAGATAAAATCCTCATCGGCACCAGTGATTGGGAGTTCAAAGTGGGAATGGGTGTAATCCGGGGTTTTTCCTGGGGAACCATGGTTGTAAAGGCATCAGTGGAGTATGATATGGCAGAAAATAAGAGCGAAATCGGCGAGCTGGCTATCGAATACTTGAAGCGCCTTTCCCCTCATTGGCGCATCTATGTGGGTGTGGAAGGGATGCAAGATGAAATTGAATTAATCACCGAACTCCAATGGCATCTATCGAAAAAGGTGTTTATTAAATTTAACAATGCCTTTGGAGTCACCTCTAAGGCGACCGACTGGGCTCCTGAAATCGGCATCATGTTCCGGTTTTAAATATAAATTATATTTAACCTGAAAACGAAAACGCATCTATTTAAGAGGTTTATGAGGTGATTTTTTTTTAGAACCGGACCTGCTCAGGACCAGTAAATTTTCTATGATGGCCTGAAGTGCTTCAACCTCTTCAAGGATACTCTCAAGTGTCCTTATATATTCTTTCCCGGTTCTCATTCTTCTTAATGCCAATTCGATTTCTCCCCTGATAACCGTTAACCGTGATTTTAATTCATGTGAAATGTCGATTAGAAAGTCTTTACTCTCTACGTTCATTCATGGTTCCTCAAGGCGAAATAACCGCCAACGGCAAAGAAAGGCGCTTTATTTTGAAATGACATTGCAATAGAGGCATTATTGAACTCCTTTTTTATGTTTTTCAATCTACTAGTATAATAGAGTACAAAGATTAAACGGTGGTTAAAAAAAGATTAAAATAAGATTAAAATGTGAGAGGCAGATACACGATAAAAGTACTCCCCTTTCCTGGTGTACTGGTTACATCTATCGTTCCTTTATGTAATTGGACGATTAGTCTTACAATGGAGAGCCCCAGCCCTGCGCTTCCCATTCGCCTGGAGCGTGCTTTGTCCACCCTGTAAAATCGATCAAAAATATGAGGGAGTTCATTTTCGGTGATTCCTATTCCCGTGTCCTTAATAGAAAATTTAGCGGCATTCGCTTCCTTTTCCAGGAGAATTTCCACTTCTCCGTTCGCACCGGTGTATTTCACAGCATTTTCAAAAAGGTTAAAGAAGACCCTTTTCAGAAGTGTTTCTTCTCCTTCGATGTCGATGGGTTGAATCTCTTTTAAAACGAATCGGATATTTTTCTCCTCTCCCATCTTCTGGATATCTTCAAATACTTCGAGGACAATTTTATCCAGGGGTACTTTTCTAAAGGGTAGATTTTGACCCTCTGCCTCAGTACCGCCAAGAAAAAGCAGGTTGTCTATGATTCTCTGAAGCGCCTCCACCTCTTCACAAACACTTTCCAGCGTTTCAATATAGTCTTTTTTAAACCTCTTTTTCCGCAACGCCACATCGATTTCCCCCCTGATGATGGTTAAGGGGGTTTTAAATTCGTGGGACACATCACTTGAGAATTGTTTTATCTTCCGGAATGAATGGTCCAGCCTAACAATCATATCATTAAAGGTATCCACCAATTCCCCGATTTCATCCCTGCTGCCAATCGATGGGATGCGATGGGAGAGATCTTCCACAGTTATTTTTTTTGCAGAGGATACAACGGTTTTTACCGGCAAAAGCGTTTTGTTCACCAGGAAATACCCACCGAAAAAGGAAAGTATCAGCAATATAGGATCGATAACCAGGATTATTATGAGTAAAGTGTTTAAGGTCTTCTCAACCTGCTTCAGGATTGTGGCAAACTGTAGAACATAATATTTATCTTTATCAGAACCTACTTTGAACGGAAACGTTAAGAGCCGCATCGGTGATTCGAACAGTCGTTTATCTGTAAAATTTTTCAAAGAGATTCCTATCTGTTCTCCGTTTCCGTAATGGGGGAGAGGAAGTGTATTATCTTTCAAGTTATTGGATTTTGCAATAACTTTCATATTACGCTGCGGTCCTTCACCTGAGAATTCCAGCAGTTGGATATATGTCAGGGTATAAATATTTTTCACATCATCCAGTTCTTCGATATCTTTTATATCTTCCTCATGGATTTGTTGAAACCTGGTTTTTTCAAGACCTTCCAGGATGTCGATGTGTCTTTTCTTAGCCATGGCTTCCAGAGAGGAATCGATGCCACTCATAAGACTTTTAGATAAGCCTATATAGAGTGCAATACTAAAGATAATAATGATCAATGCAAGGGTTCCTACAAACCAAAGGCTCAGTTTTGTTTTGACAGAGCTAAATATCTTCATCTTCATCCGTTATGGTATAGCCCAGGCTGTGAATGGTATGGATAAGTTTTTTTTCAAATCCCTGGTCTACTTTTCCCCTTAAATGGTGGACATAAACGTTAACGATATTACTTTCCGGGTCGAAATTCATATCCCATACATGCTCGATGATCATGGTTTCCGATAGTACCCTTCCTTTATTTCTCATCAGGTATTCCAGAAGGGCATACTCTTTCCCGGTAAGAGCGATTTTTTTACCTGCCCGTGATACCTTCCGTGAGGCAGGATCCAGTTCCAGGTCAGCTATTTTTAAGGTTTTGGTTTTGTAAGCCTGGTTTCTTCTTAATAGGGAGCGTACTCTTGCAAAGAGTTCTTCAAAGGCAAAGGGTTTGGTCAGGTAATCATCGGCTCCCGTATCGAGACCTTTAACTCTGTCTCCGACTGAGGTCTTTGCGGTTAGCATAAGGATGGGTGTTAAAATATTCTTGTGCCGGATTTCATTACAAATGTCGATTCCATCTTTTCCTGGGAGCATAATATCGAGAATGATAAGGTCGTAGTCGTTGATTGCGGCCCAGTATGCACCATCTTCTCCGTCATGGAAAACGTCGACGGCGTAATGTTCTTCCTCAAGCCCCTTTTTGATAAAGGCAGCTATTTTTTTATCATCTTCAATTAAAATGATTCTCATCCTGGTAAATGAATCCTTTTGAAATGCTCTCTTTTGCCATTTTTCACCATTGTCATAATATCAAAATATCAGGGTGAAATTTTCTCATTTTATTGGAAAGCTGTCAAGCGGGGCCACTCCGCAGCAGCAATTCTAATTTTACCGAATGTCCAGGCGAATACAAGATTCGCCCCTACGTCTGATGCCCGTTTTCGTACCACCGTAGGGGCAAACCTTGTGTTTGCCTGTTCTTTAAAAGCCAAAATTAGGAGGGAAAATTGGCCCGTCCCGTTTTTTCCGTTTTTTTTCTCCGTAATGGCCCTGTAATCTGTACCTTTACTTACAGTAAGTTTTTTTAAAAGAGTGCAAAATGCATCTAATTATGGTATTATATAGCCTTAATAAAAATTTGATGCAAAAGTAGAGTCATTTACAAATGAGCATAAAGAAAATTAAGATTGAGAATTTTAAAAGCTTTGATAATCTGGAAATAAATCTAAATAATTTTAATGTTTTAATCGGTGCTAATGCATCTGGTAAATCCAATTTCATACATATTTTTGAATTCCTCAGGGATATTGTAAATTATGATTTAAATAATGCCATATCCATGCAGGGAGATATTGAATATTTAAGAAATGTGAATATTGGACATAGTAAGAACCTTTCAATGGAAATTACTGGCAATTATGAAAATGGAAGAGGTATAATTGGGAAGAAGTTCGAGGGTGGTTTTTATGTGATAAAAATGTCAGAAATGATTTATAGGTTTTTGATAGAATTTTACAAAGCGAAATCAGGATTTAGAATTATTGAAGACAAATTGTCATTGAAATTCAAAGTTTTAAAAGTCTTAACATTTAATAATCGAAAAGGTGAAGAAGAAGAATTAGGAGATGGAACGTTTATACTACTTGCTAATGAAAATAGAAAGATAAAATCAAAATTTGATATACCAAAAGGTATTGAAATAGAAAAAATTGAAATTTTCCCCTTTGCGGATTTTATTGAGAAATTGCAGTTAAAAACCTTGCTTCTTCGAACTCCATTTTTTAAGATGCCTTTTGAGGTTGCTGATATTTTTCAAGATGTTGCTGTTTATAATTTTGATCCAAAACTCCCCAAAAAAGCCATTCCTATAACTGGCAAGTCCGAATTGGAAGAGGATGGCAGTAACCTCGCAATTGCTCTTAAGAATATAATCGATGACAAAAATAGCAGAAATCGATTCTCGAATTTAATAAAAGATGTTCTTTCTTTTGTAGATAGCCTGGATGTTGAGAAATTTGCGGATCGGTCACTCCTTGTTCGATTGAAAGAAATCTATTCAAAGGATAAATTTTTGCCTGCTTCTCTCATATCTGATGGGACATTAAATATAACAGCTTTAATACTTGCTTTATATTTTGAGGAAAAATCGCTGATCATTATTGAAGAACCCGAACGAAATATACACCCTCACCTTATATCCAAAGTGCTGGAAATGATGAAAGAAGTGTCAAAACGGAAGCAAATTATTGTTACCACTCATAATCCTGAGATACTAAAGCACACGCAACTGGACGATATTCTATTTATTGCACGTGATAAAGAGGGATTTTCAAAAATATCCAGACCTTCAGAGAGTGAGCAGGTAAAAATCTTTTTGAAAAATGATATGGGAATGGATGAACTTTACGTTCAGAACCTGTTGGAGTTATAAGATTGGAGTATAAGCGATTATATATTCTTCTTGAAGGAAATGATGATAAACGGTTTTTTGAAAAAATAATCAAACCCGAGTTTGAGAGAAAATACGATTATGTGCAATTCTACAAATATGCTGGCCAGCCCCCGAGGAAGATTGCGAATTTTATAAAAAGTATTGTGGCGATGAAGGCCGATTATATTGTTATGGCTGATATAAATCATTCGCCTTGCGTAACCCATAAAAAAGATGATATAACGGAAAAAAAGATTAAAAGTAAAAAAGTAAAAAAAGATAATATTATAGTGGTGATAAAAGAGATCGAAAGCTGGTATCTTGCAGGATTAAACCCAACAAGTTTAAGAAACCTGGGGATTAATTATAATAAAAAAACAGATAATCTTACAAAAGAGCAGTTTGATCGGTTAATGCCCCGCAAATTTATATCAAGAATAGATTTTTTACAAGAAATCCTCAAATATTTCGATTTAGAAAAAGCAGTGCAAAATAACAAATCTTTCCAATATTTTGTGAAAAGGTTCGAAATTTAATAGATGTGCTTTTCTATGAGTTCGGATGCTGTGGGCTCTTAAAAATTCGATTTCTTTAACTCATAACCTGCTTTTAAAACGAGGGAAATTGGCCTTCTCTGTTTTTATTTATTACAGGGGAGGATAGAATATTTACAGGGGGGGATTAAATAATGACAGGAGAGGATAGAATAATTATAGGAGAGGATTAAATAATTACAAGAGAGGATTGAGTAGTGACAGGAGGAGGTCGAATAATTATAAGAGAGGATGAAAAAATGATAGGACGAGATTGAATAATTACTAATCAGGATTAAATATTTCTGATTGAGGATTAAATGATGACAGTTACGGATAAAATAATTACGATAAAGAATTAAAAAGTGACAAGAAGGGGCTGCATGATTATAGGAAGGAAACGAAAAATCCTTTCTAAGGAATTCTTAATAGAACCTTTTCTTAATATTTTCGCACAGCAGCAAAATCATTTATCCGTTGTTATTTGCAATTCCATCAGCGCTCGTGTTATAATATGGGAAAGGGCGCCCCGCGGTACCAGCCGGGTCCAGGAGGCATGAATGAACATTGAATTGACGGAAAAGCAGAAGGTCAAAGTTCGTACTGACAGGGATATTCAAGAGATGATACCCGGATTATCATGCATTTTTTCGGTTGGGCCATCCGTTTACCTGCGAGTTTAAAAAATCGCATAAGAAATGAAATTAAAAAAGTAGAGGAGGAATTAAAAATGGAATACATTCCGATATGGGAAAGAGATAGCCACGAAGAAGGAATCAAAATAGGTGTTAAAGAAGGCGTGGAAGAGGGCCGAAAAATGGAAAAAATTGAAATGGCAAAGAAGTTAAAAGAAGAGATAGAGAAATTGTAAAACCTGTACCTCCGGTAGAAGTATAATTACAAGTTATCTTGTAGTCGAATATAATTCAAAATAAATGCCTTGGGTGCTGACAGTATTTGTATGCCATTCTACATTACTAATTTTACCAATGCAGAACATCTATTGTATAACTTATACTTGGTTAATCGAGCTTTGCGCGATCAATAAATCCCTTTATTCTGTTCACAGCTTCTTCAAGTTCAGCCATCTTCCACCTTTTTTTACTAGTAGGACAACTATAATTGGAACCATCTAAATATTCTATCTCGATTAAATTGTAATCGTAGGCATCATATAAGCGTTTTATGTGAATGTCTTTGATATCCTTAATTGATTTTACAACGAATTCACCAGATTCATTTTTTCTATAAGCTACCCTATATTTCATAAGATCAAATCCAAAAATAGAATGAACACCATCCACATTATGATAACCAAAAACATATTTTGGATAAAAATCATCTAATCCACTTAATTCTTCCTTAAATTGCTTAAATTTTAATTTATTTTTAATGTGTAAGTATAGCACAACTATAAGGAAAATCTATAAAGCAAGACCTAGAATAAAAGAAATTGCATCCTTCATTTTATCACTTCTAAACATTTTATATGAATTCGACAATAGAGTCAATAAGAGATAAAGATTTTTATTGGCCAACCCTACAAAACGCTTCACATAAGGTATCTTATATTAAGCGTTTTGTTGACTTTGGGGGTTATTTGAGGCAAAATAACCTTAAAATGAATCCACAAATCGGTTTACATAACAATTACTCATGATATTATGCCGCAGTTTTCAACAAATCGATATACATTATAAAAAAAAGCCAAAAAATTGATCTTAATGGGTTTAGAGGACAGGCACGAAGTGCACCAGTTTGCCTTAATCAATCATTGAGAAGGATTCTCAGCAGAAATAGATAATGAGATTTTTTTAAGTATAGCAGGCTTATAGGAAAAGTCTCGGTAGGGTTTACAAAACTAGTTTTTCCTTTAATATACTGCTTGCCAGAATATTTACAGGCATATTTACTTTTTTAGCGTAAGCATTGAGTGCCAGAAAACTCTCTCTGTCAATTTCAATCTCAAAGTGACGTCTTTTTATATCAATTGTCATGTCAACTGGTTCCAGTTGGTCTTCATAATCACTCGTACTATGTGTGTCCCAGAATTCCCCTGCTTCTTCTGCAGATGAAAAACTTTCAGGTAACGGATCAATACTTTTTCTTGCTTTTTTTTTGGTTTTCATAATATCTCCTCTCTTTGTTATCCATATCGCGAGCAGAGATAGGCAATGCTTTATTTCCCTTTTTGTTAATGAAAAAAACTATCAAATAACGCCCGTTATGGATTTGAGCGTAGGCTGCATAAATATTTTCATGATCGATATGCCCCCTTGCTACTTTACAAACAAAAGGATGACTACTTAAAACTTCTTCGACTTCATCAATTGAAACCTGATGCTTAATAGAAATTTTTTCAACAAATTGCTGTTTCCAAATTATATCATTAATGATCAATATAAATACCCTCCTAAGGTTTAATAGATAAAGACGTGACAAGAGAAATAGAATAAGCTTCCGTTGCTGGGTCTTACCACTCTGGAAAAAAATTTCCCATTGCAGCATCCTCAATCGCTTTGCTAAACATAAATATATATCCAAAGGCCATTGAGGACCCTCAGAATTATATAGTAGAATAATACGAAAAGAACTGCGAAGAAAAGATAGAAAAGTGGCGGAATAGATGCCCTGCAAGAAAAGATAATGCTTATCTGTCATACTTTTATTATAAGTTTTGCTGCTGATTTTGTCAACCATGACAGGCGACCCCGATTCACCATCAAAAAAATGGTGAATCAGTGTTCTAGGTTCTATGTTCAAGGTTCAACGTTGATGAGCTTAAAAGAATAATTAACTATTTTAAGTACTTTGAAAAAAACATCGAACTTTGAACATTGAACATTGAACACCAAATCCACCATTTTCTAAAAATCAGGTGGTGGATTTGGGGCGAGTACTTTCGAATATTTTCGGACGAATATTTTCGGCGCTGAACCTCGTGAAAGCGGTTCAGAATAACATTTTTTTATTTGACATTTGCATTCGGCTGGGTTATCATTCACCGTTGAATTTAAAACAAAAAAAAGGAGATGAACAATGAAACCGTTTGGAATTTTAATTCTTTGTTTGATGGTTGTGTTGTTTTTAGGTTCAGGTTTGATATTAAACGCCCAGGAGCAATCCAAAGAAGAACAGGAGATGCAGAAAAAATGGGCGGAGTACTCCACCCCTGGCCCCAATCACAAGTACCTTGAAAGTTTTACAGGTGAGTGGGAAGCAGCCGGTAAGATGTGGATGAATGCCGAAAGTCAACCCATACCGAGCAAAGCGGAAATGAAAGGTGAAATGATACTGGGCGGCCGATATTATAAATACAATTACAAGAGCGAATTTATGGGAATGCCCATGCAGGGCGTCAGTATCATCGGTTATGACAATTTCAACAAAGATTTCTTCACCATGTGGATCGATAATATGGGTACCGGTATGTTCACCACCCGGGGAACCCTGGATAAGACCGGTAAAATTCGAACCGAAACCGGGTTATGGGACGATATTTTATCCGGCGGGAAAAATAAGGTTAAAATTATCACCCGCACCATTGATAAAGATAAATTCGCTTTCGAGATGTATATGAGCGGCGGCATTTACGGTGATAAAGAGTTTAAAAGCATGGAGATTATCTACACCCGCAAAAAACAAGAATAGTTTCTGACATGGAGATTATATATGAGGAAACGAATTATTATTTTGATATTGTTCCTGTTGCCTTTATGGGTAATGGCTGATGTTGAGGAAAAGTCCGACCCCTGGAAACCCTTCCGATATTTTGTTGGGAAATGGAAAGGGAAAGGGGAAGGTAAGTCCGGGATTTCAACAGGAAAACAGGAATTTGAATTTGTGTTGAACGAGAAATACCTTAAAGTAAAAAACAAGGCTGTATTCGAGCCGCAGGAAAAGAACCCCAAAGGTGAGGTCCACAAAGATTTCGGGTATTTTAGTTATGATAAAATAAGGCAAAAATTTGTTTTCAGGCAATTTCATATAGAGGGTTTCATAAACCAATATGTGCTGGAGAGTATTTCGGATGACAACAAGACATTCACGTTTGTCTCTGAGCAAATAGAAAACGGACCCCCTGGTTTAAAGGCGAAATTAATTTACAAAATTCTTAGTGAGGATGAATTCCAGTTGAGTTTTGAGCTTGCTTCCCCTGGTAAAGATTTCACCTGTTATTCTATCGGCAAAATGAAGCGGAAGCTAAAAAAATAAAAATCTCCTTTCGTGTTTTTTGCGTGTTTCGCGAGCGGGAACACATTTTTTTGGAGGGCGGAAAATTGGCCTCTCCCGTTTTTTCGTCCGGGTAAATGAATCTCTTATGCGGTGATTGCTTCATCCACCAGCATAACGGGTATGCCGTCTTTGATGGGATAGATTTTATTGCATTTTGAACATTTTAATCCATGTTCACCCTTTTTGTACTCGATTAACTCAACATCGGTTTTGCAAAGGGGACAGGCCAGGAGTTCGAGTAACTCTTTTGAAATGATCTCTTTTTCCATTTTTTCACCTTAAAATTTTATCTCTTTAATTCATACCCTGCTTTTAGAATAGCAGCGGTCGCAATGATCTTTAAAGGATCAATCACGGATAATTGAAGCTCTTCGGCATTTAGTACCAGGGAGACTTCTGTACAGCCAGCAATAACAGCCTCTACCTTTTGCTCCTTTAATTGCTTGATCACCTGCATCAGCAGCTGCCGCGGTTCCTTTTTAAAGCCCCGCTTGATCCCCCTTTCCCCATAGACGGCGGTCATAACCATTTCCTGCTCCTTTTCTTCAGGAACAATGATCTCCAATCCTTTTTGATAGAAAATATTCTGAAACAAGTCAGTTTTCACCGTGCCAGTGGTGGCCAATAAACCGAACCGCGTTAAATCCCCATATCTCCATTCCACATAACGACGGGTCTCTTCCTGCAAATGGAGAAACGGGATGGTGACGTGTTGAATAATTTCATCGTAATGATAATGGGCTGTATGACAGGGCATGATGATAAAATTGGCACCGGCCTTTTCTAGTGTCTTCGCCCCTTCTATCAGCATAGGAAGTGGGGAGGGACCTTCATCAAGAATGGCGGCAGTGCGATCAGGTACTTTGGGATTGTTGAATATTATAATGGGTATATGGTCCTGATCCGTTTCCGCTTTTGTTAGTTTTACAATAAGATTAAACATGCGAACCGTTGCCGCCGGTCCCATACCACCCAGAATTCCGATTGTTTGACTCAATACTTCTCCTTTTGTTAACCTAAATATGAATTTTATCATAAAAGTACAAGATTTGGAAATAAACTTTATTTTTAACGTTTACGTATTATAGGTTTAACTTTTAAATCATAGAAGGAGACTAAAAAATCATGAAACAATTGAAAGTACAAAAATTTTTATTCCGTAAAACAGCGGCTGCTGTTTCCATTTTTATGTTCTCTCTCATGTCGGTAGGTGCCGCTGATTTCCCGGAACAAGTATTGGCAGCCAAACGTTCCATTACGGGGCAGATGGTTGTTTCACACATTCACTTCCTGGCATCAAAATACTGTCGGGGTAGGGAACCCGGTGATTACGGCATGGAAGTAGCAGATCAATACATTACCTCGGTACTCAATGGCGCAGGCCTGAGACCAGCGGGTGACGATGGAAGCTATTTTCAAAGAGTAAGACTAAAAACAATCACCCTATCCGACCGTATTCACTTGAGAGTAGAAGAACGTGTCCAAGGCTTTCCGTTGATTAAGGATGCCAGATTGGAATTGGATTATCTTCCCATTATAATCTCAGCAGAAAGAGAGTCTAACGCGCCCGTTGTTTTCGCCGGTTACGGTATAACAGCTCCTGAACATAACTATGATGACTACAAAACGATCAATGCAAAGGGGAAGATCGTACTGGTATTACGGCATGAACCAGGAGAGAATGATGAATCAAGCCCTTTTAAAGGACGAAAACTTTCAAAATACGGAACGTTTTTGACTAAAATTCTTAATGCACAAAAACATGGGGCAGTGGGAATTCTCTTTGTTACTGATCCTAAGAACCATAAAGACCTTTCAGTGGAAGGGAGCTTTATGAGCGGCACTGATTGGCCCTCCCTGCAAAAAAAACAGTTGAAGGATGATGAAGATTTAAAATACATGAGGTTCAGACCTCGCTGGCGAATAGTGGGGGATGATTTTGGTGTTCGAATTCCGGCCATGCATATTGATGGCAAATTGGCCGAAGCGCTTTTGGGAGAAAATCATTCCCTGCTTCGTATCCAGGAAGAAATAGACAAAAACCTGAAACCCCGTTCCTTTCTCCTACCTGGAAAAAAGGTCTCTATGAACGTCTATTTCAAAACCGAACAGGTCAGAGCCCATAATATTGTGGCTAAAGTAGAAGGAAGTGACCCAGAATTGAAAGATGAAGCGGTGATTGTGGGTGCCCATTACGATCACGAGGGTAAAGATAATCGCGGTCAGGTCTTTGGCGGCGCTGATGACAACGCCTCTGGCTCAGCCGCTGTCCTGGAATTAGCTAGAGCCTTTCAAAACCTGGAAGAAAAACCCAAACGTACCATCCTGTTTATCCTTTTCACAGCCGAAGAAAAAGGCCTGCTGGGCGCAAGGTACTATGTTGAGAATCCTTTGTTTCCCCTGGAAAAAACAGTGGCCCTGATTGACCTGGATATGCTGGGAAGAAATGATGTGGATCAGATTGCCGTTGTTGGGAAGTACCAGTATCCCAAACTGTTTAATATCGTGAACGAAGTGAATAAGAAAAGTGTAAATTTTGAAATGAATTTCAGTGTTGAAGCATTTATTCGGAATTCAGATCATTTTCCTTTTATGCGAAAAAATATTCCCTCACTATTTTTTAATTCCGGGATGCATGATCAACTGCATACACCTGAGGATACGGCCGATCGCATCATTACCGATAAGGTGGAAAAGGCTGCACAGCTTGTTTTTCTTACACTGTGGGAAACAGCCAATTTACCCGCCGGAACACCGTTGAGATAATAACGGATTAATGGAGGATACCATGAAAAAAACGATCATAATAACATTATTAAGCCTTTTGATCGCATTGGGGATGTGGGCACAAAACCCAAAAGAAATTGTAGAAAAATGCGTCACTGCAATGGGAGGTGAAGAGGCCATAAAAAAACACCAGGATTTTTGTTCTGAAGGTGAAGTGAAAATCTCTATTCGTATGATGGAACTTTCCGGGAAGTTAAAAATGATTCAAAAAGAAAGAAAATCATGGTTAAGAGGAGAGGTAACCTTTGGAAACAATGTGTTTACTATGACCCTGGCATTTGATGGTAAAACGGGATGGATGGATCGGTTGGGGACCATATCGGATCAACCATCTCTCAATTTCGAGTCAGACCTGGATCACACCCTCTCCTTGCTCACTGAGAAAAATGCTACTTTTTCTCTTGCCAAAGAAACCGAAATCGAAGGAAAAAAAGTCATTGGTATCAATGTCGATTTTAAAGGTAAAAAAACAACCTTTTTTATTGACCAGGAAACCCACCTCCCTATGGAAATTGTATTTAAAGACCTCTACTTCAGTGAGAGTAACGTAAAAGAGATGCTGGAAAAAAGAATTCGATACCTGGAGATAAAAAAGTTTAGTGGACTTTTGTTCCCTTCTAAGATGATTTTTTATGAGAAAGGGAAAAAGAAAATGGAAATAACTTTTGATAAAGTGGTCTTTAATCCCAGCATTTCACCTCATATCTTCGACCGCCCGGATCAAGCACCTGATCTCCGATACTTTGAAGAGATGATTCATTAGGAGCTTTTTAGAGCCTGTCATTTGCCTTCGGCGTCAGTTGTTCGCTTCGCTCCGTCATGGAGTACTTTTAAGAGTCTGTCATTTGGCTTCGCCGTCATTGGTTCGCTCCGCTCACGTCATGGAGACTTTTTAGAGATTGTCAATGGGAAATAAAAAAATGAAAGACATTTAAAGCCCTCAATGACAAGCACTAAAAAGTTACAATGACAAGCGTTTAAAGCCTCAATGACAAATGCCTGAAAGCTTTAATGACAAGTACTCAAAAGCCACACTGACAAGCTCTCAAAAGTTCTCAATGACAAGTCCTTAAAAGTCTCAATGACAAGCCTTAAAGCCCTCAATGACTGGCGAAAAGCCTTGAAGCACTGGATATATTATTGTAAAATACCGCTGTGAAAGTGAAATTGCAGGATTTTTATTTTGATTTGCCGGAAGAACGGATCGCACGGTTCCCATCGGAAAAACGGGATGAATCCAAATTGATGCTGGTGGAACGGAAAACCGGGGACATCTCCCTTCACCGGTTTAAAGATATTGCCCACCTGATAAAAACGGATGATTTCCTGGTGCTTAATAATACAAAAGTGATTCCAGTGAAACTGTTTGGGAAAATCGGTACGCGTAACGTGGAATTGTTAATCCTGAACAGGGATATGGAGAAGGATGAGGTGGAAGCCCTGACACTGCCAGCAAAAAAATTCAGACCCGGGACAAAAATACAATTTGAAAATGATCTCTTTGCGGAAGTGAAGGGCATTGGTCACAGGGGACGGCGGACATTAAAATTTAATAAGTCCTTTGATGACATTCTCAAAGTGGGCTTTGCTCCTTTACCTCCGTACATTAAACGAAAATTTGAAGAGGCCCAACAGTACAGGGAATTTGACCTGGGGAGATACCAGACGGTTTATTCAAAACATCCTGGTTCCATTGCCGCGCCCACAGCAGGGCTGCATTTTACGCCGAAAGTGATTGAAAAAATCAGGAAAAAATGTGAAATGATTGAAATCACCCTCAGTGTAGGAGAAGCCACTTTTCAAAAAATAGAAGTGGAGGATATATCGCAGCACCGGATGGGACGCGAATATATCACAATAAAACACGAGGATAGGGAGCGAATCCAACGCTTAAAGGAATCAAAACGTCTCGTTGCTGTAGGTACGACATCTGTTCGTTCCCTGGAAACCTATGCTCTCGAAAAACCAGAAGAAGAGGATTTTTATTCGGAATTATTTATTTCTCCCGGATTCAAATTCCAAATGGTGGATAAGTTAATCACCAATTTTCATCTTCCTGAATCCACTCTTTTTATTTTAACAGCGGCTTTTTGTGGGCTTGAGTTGTTAAAAAAAGCCTATCAGATAGCCATCGATAATGGTTATCGGTTTTTTTCCTACGGCGATGCCATGTTTATTATTTGAGGCTTTAGCTGTGAAGAACACGAGGAGGAAAGGTTTTTCAAATGAATAAGGGGTGAAGCGGGCTACACTGAGGTTGGCACTCCAGATGAGAATCAGGATACTGCTTTCTTTAAAGCAACCAATGCCCCGGTCTGTCGACCTCGTTTCCGGTATTTTGGTACGTAGTCACCGCCTCACCTAAACTATATTATATGTCTTTTTAAAATTATTTCAACATTTTTTTTTATTTCTTTTTTTCAGGTTAAAGAAATTCGTTTTGAAGATTTTCTTTTGTATTACAAAGTAAATGAGGACGAAAATAATACAAAAATAAGGGAACAGGTAGCCGAAATGGATAAAAATGGTTTTTCTCTTGATGTATTTGAATTTTGCAGTGAAAGTGTCTTTGGTATTAAAAGGCGATTGATAAAGAATTTCTCCCGATGGGGCGATAAGGGCAGAAATACCATTGGTGGTGGATCTCAAAATATAACGCCTGGTTTCAATACTGCGGAAAGTAGACATGGCCAGTAATTGGTATGGGGCGGAAGTGTCCCCATACCAGGAGTCATTGGAGGCGATAATAATCGCTTCACCTCCCTTGACAATAAATTCTCTTACCAACTCCGGGAAAATTAATTCATAACAGATAGGCGTCGAGACCAGGTGATTGTTTAATAAAAGGTTGTGTACCTTTTCACCCGGAGTAAAATCACCAATCTCATCTGTAATGCGTTTTACAAAAAATAAAATCTCTCTGAAAAGGATGTATTCACCAAACGGCGTCAGATGAACTTTATCGTATTTTTGGAATTTTTCTTTTTCAAAGAGAATCAGGGAATTGTAAATCTCATTGTATCCTTTGACATCGGTGAAACCTGCCAACACCGGTACATTATCTTTGACAAATTTTTTAAAACGATTGTAATAAAACTTGTCTTGCAAAGGGTAGATGGAAATGGTAAATTCCGGCCATATGACAAATTCCGCCCCCTTTTTCATCAATTCTTTGGAATCATAAAAAAACTCATCCAGTTTTTCGTTTTTCTGTTTCCAATTGAACACCTGGTCGTTCCGGGTGTTGGGTTGAAGGATTCCTGCGGTATGGAATGCCAACTTACTGGTTTTATTCTCATTGAAGCGGTATAAAAAATAGCCTGTTGTATAGAGGCCGATAACACTTATTAGAATCGCTGCCAGTATCCCTTTCACTTGACTTTTAAAAAACTGATCGAACTTAGAATGAGGCTGAGGGGAAACCTTTTTTGCCTGACTCCACCTTCGAATGAGCAGGTAAAAGAGGACATTGAAATAAATAACAATAAAGGTCATCAGGTGGATGCCGCCGATTTCCGCTATTTGGGCAAGATAGATATTTTTATATTGAGAGTAACCGGGAGAACACCAGGGGAATCCGCCGAAGATCTTTTCAACCACCAGCTCTTTTGATACCCAGATAAAGGGAATGACCAATAGACCCCTTGTGGGATTCTCTCGCTGAAGGATTAATATTTTTTTTATAAGAGTGCCCGCACCCCCGGTGAAGAGCGATAGGAAAGCCGCCAGGAGAATGATGGCCAGGATACTGAGGGTTTGGCTCATCCCTCCGTATCGAACCATCACATTGGGAATCCAGTACAGGATCAGGAGATAGGAAAGAAAAGAAAATCGAAAGAAGAGCCAGAAGGCATTTTTTACCTTTTGGGTCTCCAATGCATGGATGAGTGGAATAAGAAAAATAAAGCCGAAAAAAAAGAGGTCAAATTTTGGTAGAGAGACCCCATGCAAAATTGTAGAAACAACGATTATAAAAGCAACCTCGAGTTTTCGTTTTAGTTGGTTTTTACCACGTTGAATTTCTTATTCTCCACTTTTTCAAGTTTATTTTTTTCTATTACAGCGGCATCCCTGGTTTCAAAGTGCCCGACTCGTACCCTGTACCAGATTTTACCTTTGACATTGGCTTGCGAGATAGCAGTGGGATAGCCAGCCCGTGAAAATTTCGCGGAATAATTCTTTGCCAGACTATGGTTTTCAAACGCGGCCACCTGGATGGTAAAATAGGATTCTCTTCTTAATGGCTTGGGGGTCTTGAATCCCTCCTTTTTTCCCGGTTGCCGATGCAATTTGATCTCTTCACTAATGGAAGGTTCCTGGTCTTCCTCTATTTTATCAGGGTCACTTTCACTGGTAATTTCGATGTCCTGGGAATTACCTTCTCCCTTTGCCAGTTGGCCCTGTTGGAACAATTTTTTGTCTGATGATTTGCCTGCCTGGTAGCCCAGGTAAAATAGAAACGATCCGATCAGTATAACGCCAGCCAGAAGAATGAGAATATGTTGGAATGTTACTTTTATCTCGAGGTATGATTTTTCTGTATGGTTCATCTCTTTTTTTTTTGGTTATTCTTATGTTTTTTTCTGAAAAAATCCTTTAAACAGGTCTAAAGGAAGCGGGAATACAATGGTGGAAGTATTATCCGCCGAGATTTCTGTCATGGTTTGTAAAAACCTCAATTGAACCGTTACAGGGTTATCTGATATATTATCTGCTGCTTCTCTTAATTTTTTGGATGCTTGAAATTCACCGTCGGCGTGGATAACTTTAGCTCTTCTTATCCTTTCCGCTTCCGCCTGCTTGGCGATGACTCTCTGCATTTCCTGCGGCAGGTCCACATATTTGATCTCTACCATCGATACTTTAATTCCCCAGGGATCCGTATGTTGGTCGATAATGGATTGTAATTTGGTATTTAATTTCTCTCTTTCAGATAACAATTCATCCAATTCCACCTGACCCAATACCGAACGCAGCGTGGTTTGTGAAAGCTGCGATGTGGCGTATTGAAAATCCTCTACTTCGATGATGGCTTTTTTGGGCTCCAGTACCCTGTAGTAAACCACTGCGTTCACCTTTACCGATACATTATCTTTGGTAATAACATCCTGTGGGGGGACATCCAACACAATGGTTCTGAGACTGACCCGCACCATTTTATCAATAGGGTACAATACAATAATCAAGCCCGGGCCTTTGGGTTTTTCTAGCACTCGACCCAATCTGAATATAACTCCCCGTTCATATTCCCTTAACACTTTTATCCAGTTAAAAATCAGGAATAAAAGAAAAATGATCAGGGTTATTAAGGGTGTCACACTTGTCATTTTAACCTCCTGTTTTTGCCACCAGGACACGAAGATTCCAAGCCCTCCGGCCGGGAGAGCCCATTAAAAGGTACGAGACAAAAATGGTTACCATGCTCTATGTCTTTTTGTGCCTTTGTACCCTGGTAACTAATTTCTTTTTTCATTTCTTTCATCATTTATAACGCTTTTACTTTTAATGTAGGACCATCGATGGATTCAACGATTACCCTGGAACCAGCCGGAATCGTCTCATCCGAAATCGCATTCCACCATTCGCCGTGAACAAAAACCTTTCCCGATGAAGGGGTTATCTCTGTTCTGGCAGTACCGGCCTCTCCGGTCAGCCCTTCCTTCCCGGTTTCAGATTTTCTCTTCATCGCTTTAATCACTTTAAAGGTTAAAACCATAAACACAATACCAAAACATATTCCAAAGGTTATAATCATAGACATAGCAGGCCTCATTTCCGGGATAGGTGCATTGATCAACATGATGGAACCCAATATAAAGGAGATAATCCCTCCAACACCGAATGCACCGAATCCCTGGATTTTTATTTCTGCAATAAAAAAACCGACGGAAAGGATGATCAGGAGTAGTCCCACGTAATTGATGGGAAGTACCTGGAAAGCCATAAAAGCCAGCAGCAGTGAGATGCCTCCCAGGACACCTGGAATGATGATACCTGGATGGGTAAATTCAAGGTAAAGCCCGATCAAACCAAAAATGAGTAGAAAGTATGCCAGGTTGGGATTGGTAATGGTCTTTAAAAATTTCTGCCGAGTACTCATGTCTAAAGCGATAATTTTCTCTTCTTTCAGTTTCAGCACCAATGTTTTGCCGTTGACCATTTGAACTTCTTTGCCCTCCAATTGGCGAACCAGGTCTTCAATATCTTCTGCGATATATTCAGCCAGGTTGTTTTTCAGGCATTCTTCTGCGGTATAGGATGCACTTTCCCGTACTGCTTTTTCCGATAATTCAATGTTTCGGTTCCTGCTCTTGGCCAGGGATTTTACATAGGCAGCAGCGTCGTTGGTTACCTTTTTTTTCATGGTTTCTTCGATTTTAGCGCCCGAGATCGACACCGGGCTAGCTGCCCCCATATTGGTGCCAGGAGCCATGGCTGCAATATCTGCGGAAATAGTAATTAAAAAACCGGCAGATGCTGCACTGGCACCCCTGGGAGAGACGTAAACCGCCACCGGTACCGGCGAATCAAGGATCTCTTTAATAACGCTGCGCATAGAGGTGGAAAGACCACCCGGAGTGTCTATCAGGATGATGACCAGTTGAGCGTCATTTTTTTGTTTGATTTTTTGAAAGGAATCGGAAATATATTCTTCTGTAATGGTTTCAATGGGACCTTCAATTTTTAGAGTGTAAATCGCCCCGTCCATGAAAATGGGAAATAAAAGAAAAATAATTAAATATAATTTTTTCATCATAAACGCATTATAATTAAATAAGAAGTAAAATGCAAGGCATTTGAAACAATAAGGTATTTCTTGTATAATAAAGATAATGAACATTATTAAACCGACATTAATTGTGGATAAAGAGAAGGCGATAAAGAATATTAATCGAATGAAAGAAAAAGTAGCGAAATCCGGATTAATCCGATTCCGTCCCCATTTTAAAACCCATCAATCCGCTCGAATAGGGGAGTGGTTTCGTGGGCTGGGTGTGACTGCTATCACCGTCTCTTCCGTGGATATGGCATTATACTTTGCACAAAATGGATGGAAAGATATTACCATCGCTGTCCTGGTCAATAAAAGGGAAATCCATGCCATCAACCAAATGGTGGGACAGGTGGACCTGAACCTACTGGTGGATTCAGGTGAAATGGCTGCCTTTCTTCATCAAAACATAAAAGGAAAGGTAAAGGTGTGGATTAAAATCGATACAGGGTATCACCGCACCGGGATTGAGCATAACCAGAAGAAGGGAATCCTTTCAATTGTAAAAAAGATAAAAAAATCCCCAAAACTCTGTTTCAAAGGATTGCTGACCCATTCGGGTCACGCCTACCACGCCCAATCAACCAAAGAAGTAAAAGAAATCTATCATGATACCGTTAAGAAAATGAATGATATCAGGGAGTATCTAAAGGCAAACACTATATCAGAAGTGGAAATTTCTATTGGCGATACCCCCACCTGCAGTGTAATCGATGCGTTTTTCACCATCGATGAAGTCCGGTGTGGGAATTTTGTCTTTTACGATGTGATGCAACTGGGCATCGGCTCCTGTAAGGAAGAGGACATTGCCGTGGCATTGGCCTGTCCTGTGATTGCCCGTTATCCACAGCGAAATGAAATTGTCATTTTTGGCGGTGCAGTCCACCTCTCCAAAGAGTTTATTACAAAAAAAAAGGGCCAGAAAATCTTTGGTCTGGCAGCCCTGCCAGGAAAATCATCCCGTGGGTGGGGGCATACCATAAAGGATACTTATGTCTCCGCTCTCTCCCAGGAGCACGGCATTATAAAAACCACCGATGATTTCATTCAGCAGGTCAATGTCGGTGACATTCTGATGATCCTGCCGGTCCACTCCTGCTTAACCGTCAACCTGATGAAGCAGTACCACACCTTTGACGGTGAAGTTCTTGACACACTATTGATTCGTGAATAAGCCCGCGAAACACACGAAACACACGAAAACCACGAAATAATTCACCGCCGAGACCTCGGAGAACGCTGAGACATTTTGGAAGTTTAACGGTTACTTTTAATAGATAAAACCGAAGAGCCAGAGGGGGATTTTTTTGCCGATGCCGGTTTCTATGTCATCCAATGCTAAAAATGAGTTATCGATACCTCTTACTTGGGTAAATCCCCTGTTTTTTCCTCCAAATTCAAACCTGTATTTGCTCTTAACCAGGAAATTCCCTTTCTCCTCTGTTTGTATTCTTTATTGAAATTTTTTAAGTAATACTGGCTTAATTCATATAGTTTATCATCCACATTCCTACCTCCATGTGGATTGCATTCCACTTTTTACGCACTGAAAAGTGGATCGCATTCCCATTTTTCACCTATTTGAATGGGAATGCAATACATTCACAAGAATATTTTTTCTTTTTTTATGCCTGATAGTCATTTTTTTTCTTTCCTACCACCTTTTTGTCGATAAAAATTTTATTTTTTCTCGTATGTCCCAAATTGGTCCCCGGCGGTCTTTATATCGCCAGTTTTTCCAATCTCAGCTTCCTTCGGAAGTTATTGATGCGAGCGATATCCCATACCTCGATATGTCTCTCAGAAGTCGCGGTCAAAGCATCAGGATAAATCGTATCCAGCACAAAAAGAATTCCGACAGCAACTTGCTTCACCTGCCCCAGTTTGTTGGCAAAATTCAACACCTCCGCTAAAGTGACATTCCCGGTTTTTACTTCCCCGAGAACCAGTTTATCGCCTTTATAAGTAATGAGGTCAAATTCTTTGCCCTCCAATATCCCACCTCGGGTGTTTATGTATTCGTCGGAAAGGAGGAACATCTCGCGAATCTGGGCTTCCCGAGCTTTGCCTAACTGTGAGCGTATCGTGCTTAGTAAATCCTGTGTTGCGCTGCGGAACGCTGAGAGCTTCTCTTTCGCTGAAAGTACCGACGATTCTTGAACCCTCAAACACGCTCTAAGCCAGAATTCCAGGAAAGGGTCAGTGAGTTGGTACTCCCCATTCATTTTCTTGATTAATTCAGTCATTTGCAGGAAGTCCAGGTATACAGGCAGCGATGTCGTTCGGCTCACCGTAGCAGATGCAATCTCGCTTACCGTATGATTTCCCAGGGCAATGGCTTTTAATATCGATAAATATCTCCCCATGTTTCTTTTTTTGAAGGTTTTTTCCAGTGTGTCCTTGAAATGGATGTAGAGGATACCGTCCGTTTGGAAACTGACTTCTTCAATTGCTTCAATAATCACATCGTTGGGAACACGTTTGTACGAGCGTTCTTTACATTTTGAAATAACTTTCTCAAAGAGCGCGTTGATGAAGAAGGGGAATCCGCCTGTCAATGTAATAAGAAATGAAAGTGCCGTTTCACCGATGACGAGGTGTTGTTTTTTTAGGATTTGCAGGATAAAGGCCCTGGATTGGTCGATAGTAAAAGCTCCTACCCTATGGATAGAAAAATGGCCAAAAAGAGGAGCTGCACTGGATTCAAGAATGTCTCGCATCATCCCTACCTCAGAGCCAGCGATCAGGTAATTCACCCTGGTATCCGTCATTATTTGCCTCCGCAGCACATCAATGACTGGGAGAGAGAGTGTTGTAACGTTTTGAAATTCGTCTATCATAATCATAAATCTCTCATCTTCATCAGAAACTAGCGCAGCAGGTAGCTTAAGCGCCATTTCAATTGTTCCAATGTTTGGTGGAGCGAGAAGCGCATCGCGCAGTGAAAGTAGATGCTTTGATAACCGGGGTTTCAGCTCTATGGTTTGTATAATTTGTTCGCTTAGCGTATCTAAACTGTCCTCGAAAATCATCTCGCTTCGTCCGTTTTTACGGAGAAAATGCATGAGACAAACATTGACATAACGTACCAAAAAGGAACTGTCTGTATCTTCAAACAACACGTAGATATAGGGGCTGAGTATTCCTTTCTGTTCAAATTTAGGTCTGATTTCCCACATCAGTGAGGTCTTACCTGATTTTCTCGGTCCGATGAGCGCAACATTTTTTTCTCTTTTCGTCAGTGTTTCAATCAATGCCTCTCGGTTAAATAATTCGTCCCCAGTAACGGGGCGTTGGAGTATCTCCACGGTTCGCTGCCTCCTTCTATTTGGTTATTTGTCAATGAATATATTCACAAACGAATATATTCATCAACGAATAATATAATAAGTCATTTTTGCGGAAAAATCAAGTGTCGTTTATTAGGTAGTGCATTTTTTTTCATATGCATCTTTTTCTCGTACTTTTCTCGTATGTCCCCAAAGAGGATTTTTTCTTTTTTTCTTGTCTGTCCCTAATTCCGTCCCTAATTCCGTTATTTTTGATTTTTTAAAGTTTGAAAATAATCTTTTAATGTGTTATCTTAAGTGTCAAGGTAAAAAGAGGATTTGTATCGGATTTTGATATGACAATAAGAAATATGTCTATGAAAAACCTGAGAACATACGGAAGGACTCCTTTTAGCGCAGCTGTTATCCACGGTGGTCCAGGCGCCCCCGGGGAGATGGCTCCGGTGGCGCGTGAACTTGCATCCGACTGGGGTGTTTTGGAACCACTTCAAACAGCGGCATCGCTCAAAGGGCAAATCCTGGAGTTAAAAGCTGTCCTGGAAAAGAACGGAGACCTTCCCGTCACCTTGATTGGCTTTTCCTGGGGAGCATGGCTTAGCTTTATATCTGCCGCTTATTATCCCACAATCGTAAAAAAACTGATACTCATCGGAAGTGGCGGCTTTGAAGAGAGATATGCTGCCAGAATTCGAGAGACCCGGTTAAACCGCCTTAGTGAGGAGGAGAGAATAGAGGTCAAATCTCTCATTGACGTTTTAGAAAACCCTGCGGCAGAAGACAAAAAAACGGCATTTGCACGGTTCGGAACATTATTCTCAAAAGCTGATGCGTATGATCCAGTAAAATACAAACCCGAAGTCATTGATTATCAAGTTGATATCTTTCAAGGCGTGTGGAAGGATGCTGCGGAACTGAGAAGGAGTGGGAAGCTTCTAGAGCTCGGAACACATATCAAATGCCCGGTGGTTGCCATCCACGGCGACTACGATCCCCATCCGGCTGAAGGGGTCCAAAACCCCCTGTCAACCATTCTTAAGAGCTTTCGATTTATCCTGCTCAAGAACTGCGGGCACATGCCCTGGATCGAACGACAGGCAAGGGCCAAGTTTTACAGAATCCTAAAAGAAGAATTGCGTTAATGAGATACGTGTATTTTTTCTACCATCAATAGATCCCACAGAACACACAGAAAAAGTATTTTCATTAGCCATTGCGTTTTTAAATCGTTTTTTCATTTGAAATCCCAATGACTCGTCCATCTAAATCCAGGGCTTCTACTTTATAAGTATAGGTTATATTTTTTTCAAGATATTCATCGGTAAAAGTAAAAGAAAAATTTCCATTTTGTAGCTCTAACTCCGAAGGTAAAATCTCCCTTACCACCTGATAATCTACCCCTTCTTTTCGATATACAACAAATTTTGAAACAGGAACGGCATCGGGATTATCGACTGTTATATCTATTTTTCCATAATGTTTTCTTATTATCCATGCTCTCTCTTCCTTCCTTTCTGCATCGATTGTTATGTAAACCCAGATATCCTGGCCAGTAAAATATTGGAGTCTTTTCTCCAGCCCATCCGGTGAATATGTTGAATAAATACTGACCGCATTATAGTAAGGAATACTAAGTGTTAACATTATGCTGTTTTCAGGCCTGAAATAATCGCTCCTGGCATCACATGAACGTTGACATGCAGCACTTATTGAAGACCAATTATTGCAATTTTCACGACAATTCACACATAAATTGTAACTATATCCTTCTGAACCATACGTATATTCATCGCAAAGATTACCAAAACTGTGCCCGAACTCATGTAACGCTATCTCTTTATACCGGTTTCCATTGTAGACCATGGCATAGGTGTTGTAACTATTGGTTTTATAGGCATCCAGGTATTCCCTGTAACCGCCTCCACTGTATGTATCGGTATTATGGATGACAATAATCTCATCAAAGAGGTAACCTGAGCTTACTGCTGCTGAAATGACGTTTCTACTATTGCAGCACATTAATCGATCAATCCCATTGCATCCGCTGTAACATCCCAGGTCAGCCAGGTTTTCATAAATATGAATTTCCACCAAAGACGCATAGGATAAAAAAGGTTCACAGGTTAAAAAATACGTTTTTAGTTCCGCAGCCTTATTGGAAAAAATACTCATATCAGATGTGCTGTAACCACTGGCTATAATTAAAATGTGGAGCTTCTCCTCTTCGTCCGGGGACGGTTTTGGTGTTGAAAAAAATGAATCGCTGCCCGTTTCATAATGGACATCTATTTTGTCAAATTCTTTGATGTATGTGGGAGCGGATTCACCCGGGTTGTAAATCTCGATGAATTTTACCGATTTGAAAAAGGGAACCAGTAAAAAGACTTCCGGCTCTTTAATGGGGATCACATCGGGAGAGTTTTGATCATTTGAATCAGAGGGCCGGGGAGGAATGGTTTGGGCAATGGGATAGTGGAACGCGGTTTTAAATAGTGTTTTCCCAGATGAGTCATAAAGAAAAAGTAATGGCCGGGTGTTTTGACCGGGGATTGAGCCACTTTGAAAATCCCTGCACGGATTTTTTAAATTCCCCGGCTTCACCACAATGGTTTTTATATCCAGTATGTTATGTTTGGCTTTGATACCAATTATCATAATCGATTGATCACCTGCCATTAAAATGCAAAAATGACCGATGACAAATAATATAAAAAATAACTTTAACATATTTTTTTTCATCTTTACATCCGATACAGATACAGTGTACATTAAAAGGCTTAGAATTTCAAGTGCTTGCGAAGCAAAAGATATCCTCTTCTTACCTGTTGATTTTTTGGAAGTAATCTTATACACTTGTCGTATGGGAAAAAGAAATTGTAAAACAACACCACCGATTCTTACTGGAAGCATTCTCATGATACTATTATGGATATTCCTGAATCTTCTATTTCACATCTGTATTTACGCACATACCACACATACGACGCAAACTATTGATTTCGATCATATTTCACTGGAAGATGGACTCTCTCAAAACAATGTATACTGGATTTTACAGGATTATAAAGGATTTATGTGGTTTGGTACCGAAGATGGGTTGAACATGTACGATGGATACAGATTTAAGGTATTCAAACCAGACCCGGATAATCCCCACAGCATCAGTGACGGCTATATTTTTTCCATTTTTGAAGATGGCTCTCATACGCTGTGGATCGGAACAGGGAGTGGGGGGCTGAATCGGTTTGATCGTGAAACCGGACGTTTCAAACATTATCTTCATCAGGCCGATAACCCCAACAGTTTGAGTTACAACTGCGTCACTTCTATCCGTGAATGCAGCAAGCTACCTGGGAAACTCTGGCTCGGGACCAGGGGCGGCGGCCTGAACAAGTTCGACATCAAGACAGAGACCTTCACTCACTACCATTACATCCGGGATGATCCACACGGCCTGGGCCATGACAAAATCTATCAAATTTACGAAGACAGGTCCGGCACTCTCTGGATTGCCACCGAAGGCGGCGGTCTCAATCAATTTGACTGCCAAAACGAACAATTTACCCGTTATCAACACAATCCCAATAACCCCAACAGCCTGAGCGACGATTTCGTTTATACCATATTCGAAGACCGGAAGGGAAGACTCTGGATCGGCACTGACAAAGGGCTGGACCGATTGGATCGTTCAAAGAATCAATTTTTCCATTATCGCCATAACCCCAATGACCCTGGAAGCTTGAGTCAAAATAGAGTGCGGTCCATTCTCGAAGACCATACTGGCACGTTGTGGGTGGGAACCTTGACCGGAGGGCTGAATCGATGGATCGAGGAAACAGGAAAATTTGTCCATTACGCCTCCGACCCCCTGAATCTCGGCGGTTTGAGTGACTGTGATGTCTACTGCATTTATGAAGACCGGTTCCATGTGCTGTGGATTGGAACCGAAGGCGGCGGCGCTGATAAACTGGACCTGGAAAAGAAACCCTTCGGACACTACCGGCTGAATCCCTTAAATCCCAGCAGCTTAAGTCATAACGATATCTGGGCCATTTGCGAATCCCGCGAAAATCCGGGGATCGTTTGGATCGGAACCAAAGGGGGAGGCCTCAACAAGTTTGACCAGGAGAAAGGAACCTTTGTGCATTATCGCCACCAACCGGACAACCTCCACGGCCTGAGCAGCAATTCCATCTTTGCTATATGTGAAGACCAGTCCGGCATGCTCTGGATTGGGACCGATGGTTCTGGCCTGAACCGAATGGATGTGGAAAAAGAAACCTTTACCCGTTATAACTATAATCCCGATGATCCCAACGGCATTAACAGTGACGATGTTTGGGCCGTTCATGTGGACAGGTCTGGCATCCTCTGGGTTGGAACCCTTTACGGCGGGCTTAACAGGTTTAGTGGTGAAACAGGAAAATTCACCAGCTTTAAGCATAATCCTGATGACCCGGAAACGATTTGCAGCAATGATATATGGGTCATTTATGAAGACCGCTCAGGTGTGCTCTGGATTGGCACCGACAAAGGATTGAATAAATTTAACCGGGAAACCTGGATCTTCACCCGGTATATCCACCAGGAGGATAATCCCAAAAGTTTAAATAATGACCGGGTTCTTTGCATTTACCAGGATTCCTTCGGTGTGTATTGGATAGGGACTCTCGGTGGGGGGCTTGACAAATTTGACCCTGTACAGGAGACATTTACCCATTTTACAGAAAAAAACGGGCTGCCCAATAATGTGGTTTATGGCATACTGGAAGAAGAGCCACCCCCATCCCACAGCAATACTGATTATCATCTCTGGTTCAGTACCAATGCGGGGCTGGTACGATTTAATCCACGCACCGGGGAATTCAAGAGCTATAACAAGAAAGATGGTCTCCAGGGTAATGAATTTAATGCCGGGGCTTATCATAAAAATAAAGATGGTGAAATGTTCTTTGGTGGGATCAATGGATTTAATTATTTTCACCCCAGCAGCATTAAAGATAATCCGCACATCCCATCGGTAAGGATTACCGGTTTCCAGGTATTCGATAAAACCGTGGAACCGGGGAAAAAAATCAATGGCAGGGTAATCCTAAAAAAAACCATCAGCGAAGCTACGGAAGTGACACTTTCTCACAGTGACGAAGTCATTTCCTTTGAGTTTGCTGCCTTGCATTATGCGGCACCGGAAGAGAACCGATACGCGTACCGGATGGAAGGGATTGAGGAGAAGTGGAATTATGTTAAAGACCGCCGATTTGCCACCTACACCCATTTACCTCCCGGTGATTACACCTTCCGGGTCAAAGCCTCTAACAACGACGGCGTGTGGAATGAAGACGGCGCATCGCTAAAAATAACCATTGTGCCGCCTTTTTGGAAGACCCTGTGGTTCTACCTCATTTGCATTCTTGTCCTCTTATTTTCAGGGCTGGGCATTCACTGGTTTCGTGTCCGCGGCCTGAAAAGAGAGGAAAGAAAACTGACTCAATTGGTTAAAGAGCGAACACATGAACTGGAAAAAACCACCGAGACTGTTCAAACCATCAATACCGAGCTCAAAGAGGCAAAGGAAAAAGCCGAAAAAGAGCGCCAGGCAGCAGAGGTGGCCAATCGCTGCAAGAGTGAATTTCTTACCCGAATGAGCCATGAAATCCGAACGCCGATGAATTCTATTATCGGCTTTGCAGACCTGACGATGGATACTCCACTCAGCATAGAACAGGTGGATTTCATTAGAGCTATTAAACAGAGTGGAGAGGAACTTATGGATATCATCAACGAGATTCTTGATCTCTCCAGGATCGAAGCCGGTCGGTTGTCGCTGGAATCTGAAACGTTTGATCCCGAAGCCATGGCTTTTAATGTGTGTGAATTAATCATTCCCAGGACTGGAAATAAGCCCATTGAGATCTTTTGCCGGGTTGATGAAAACCTGTGGGCCAATGTAAAGGGAGATTCCACACGTTTTCGCCAGGTATTGATCAATTTGATGGAGAATGCGGTTAAGTTTACTCGGGAGGGTGAAGTCGAATTAACCATTCATGTGGAAAAAGAGGAAAACAACCGTATTAAACTCCATACCACGGTAAGAGATACCGGGATCGGTATTCCTAAAGACAAACAGGAGTTGATTTTTGAAGCCTTTCAGCAGGTGGATACCACCGATACCCGTGAATTCACTGGAACCGGGCTCGGGTTATCCATATGCAAGCAGATCGCCGTATTAATGGGCGGAGATATCCGGGTAGAAAGCGAACCTGGGAAGGGAAGTACCTTCCATTTTACCGCCTGGATGGAAAAAGTCGGCGAAGAATCTATTAAAAAACGCCTCCTATCCTATGCAGATGGAGTTATTGCCGGGAAGAGAGTGCTTATCATTGATGAAAATCTCAATAACTTAAGGCTTTTAGAGGCACTGTTGACCACGTTTGGTATCCATGTCACTGCCGTTTCAAAGGCGGATGAAGTCATGGCAGCTATCAGGGCTGCCTATGAGGGGAATGAACCATTTGATCTCTGTATTCTGAACTTGAATATGCACGGTATGAACGGTTATGAGCTGGCAAAACAAATCCGCCATTACAGCCGTCATAATGAAGTTTCACCCATTCCAATAACAGCCGTTTCATCTGCAATTGAACGGCGGTCCGGAGGTGGCTCAACAGTCGATTTTGAAGGCTTTTTATCAAAACCGATTCGGCGAGATGCTCTTTTAGGAGTTATTAAGCGCCTGCTGGGAGAAGAAAAGATCAAAAAAGATGAAGATAAAGGTGGAAGGGAACCTGATCTGGCGCAGCAGCCGGCGGTAGAAAAAGACCATTCATCGGTTTGTATTTTAATGGCAGAGGATAATAAATTGAACCGGAAATTGGCCCGATTTTTATTAACCGGTGCAGGTTATCGTGTGGATATTGTAACCACAGGAATGGAGGTTTTGGAAAAATTCTTTTCTAATCCTGAGGGGTATGACTTGATATTAATGGATATCCAGATGCCGGAAATGGATGGTAAAGAAGCTGCCCGGCTGATAAGGGAAAAGGGATTTACAGAGGTTCCCATTATTGCCCTGACCGCAGCCTCCATGAAGGGGGACCGGGAAAAATGTATGGAGGCTGGGATGAATGATTATATTTCAAAACCCATTAAGAAAGAAACTATCTTTGAAGTGATTAAAAAGTGGCTCCCCGAAAATAAGAGAGGTAACATTTAAGTTGTTATAAAAGACGATGCAAACGTTTCAAATATCAAAAGAATATATTAAACGCTGGAAGGTGAATTTCTTCCTGGTTGTCCTGGAATTCTTGATACTGTTTGCCATTTTTATCGGGTATGGATTTTTTAGATTGGGTTATCGTTTTGAGGGTATTATACAAAGTAGTGTGACACTCATTTTTATATCGCTTTTTGCTGCTATATCTTTAACCGTTTATTTTCTATTATTGAGCAGGATAAAGTCTTCCACGGTTCATCTCACTCATGAAGGGATTGATATGGATGGGAAGCGATCATTTAACAAAATTCCCTACTACGATATTAATAAACTAGAAGTAAACAAAACAGAAGACGGAAAAATTGAAACGATTGGAATCTTTTTACGTGGGAGGCAGGTATCGCTCAAAGGTTATAACGATATGATTCTCATTTTAAGTACCCTGAAGCAAAAAATCTACAAAATCAAAGGAGAGGCATTACAGGAGATTGAACAGCCGGTGAGAAGCGTTCCTGTGGTTTTTATTATTTTTTTAAACATCATGATTTTGGGACTCCTTGTGTTTCAAGCCAAACTTAAAGATTCCTTTCAATATGAAGAAAAGATGCGGGAAGGTAATTATAGGCAAAAAAGGCAAAATTCAAAAAAAGTGATAAGCAAGGCCTTTAAGGAAACACTGGCAAAAGATGGCCGGAACAAGCTGACAGCGTCTAAAAAAGTTAAACTCTGGGAGGATTTTTTGAATCTCTATCAACGTCATCAGCCGATAATTCATGGAGATGATTCGATCAAAAAGAAGGCTCGGGAAAAAATCCGATATTGGCGGAATCGTGTTCGCCAGGTTGTACCGGTTAAAAAAGCAAAAAGGAAAATAGAATACCGGGATTTAAAGGGTAAAGTCATCCCAAAAAAGGAATTTGAAGCAAAAGGTGAAAATGGAACATTTATCGTTTATAATGAAAAGGGTCAAAAAATAGTAGAATCTCGTATTAGAAATGGTCAACATGATGGCAATTGGATGACCTGGCATGAAAGTGGGGAGAGAAAAGTGGAAAGTCATTATAAAAATGGCAAGCTCTCCGGGAAGTATATCCAATGGTATAAAAGTGGAAAAAAACAAATTGTATGTGAATACAAAGAAGGTAAGAGCCATGGTAAATATACCCACTGGTATGAAAGTGGACAAAAGAGTTCTGAAGGTGAACGTAAGGAGGGACGCTACCACGGCAAACAGACAGAATGGTATAAAAATGGGAAAAAAAGAAATGAAAGTGAATTTAATAACGGTCATCTCAATGGGATATGGATCGATTGGTATGAAAACGGGCAGAAAAGAAGTGAAGGTGAATACAGAGATAATAAACCAGTAGGTAAACAAGTCAACTGGTACAAAAATGGACAGAAGATGCAGGAAAGTGTATTAAAAAATGGAAAATCGAACGGTAAAGCTTTTGAATGGTATGAAAATGGTCAGAAAAAATTTGAAGCGAACTATGAAAACGGAAAGATCAATGGAAAGTGGCTGGAATGGTACTCAGATGGTACAAAAAAGGGAGAGGGAACATTTAAGAATGGAACGGGACGGTTTGTTATCTTATTTAAAAATGGACAAAAAAAGGAACAGAGGGAGATAAGAAACGGTAGGGCTCACGGGAAATGGATATGGTGGGATAGAAATGGTAACGTAGTCAAGGAAGAAATCTATAAAAACAATAAATTGGTGAAAAAATCCACTTTTTGAATTCCTCCAGCCTTAACCCATCTTTACCATTTTGAGCTAAAAAAAGGTCAAAAAAGGTGATTTTGGGCTATTTTGGAAACGAAGAACCGCATCAATAAAGAGTTCTGTTTTCAGAGAAAGCGTGTAGTCCTCCA